>Ga0308159_1002984_pt1 | contig 18152 bp, 15 predicted proteins | sample PhyCR1_FD_201040 | JGI IMG/M metagenome (GOLD analysis project Ga0308159, IMG submission 201040) | Phyllosphere microbial communities from UC Gill Tract Community Farm, Albany, California, United States - DLSLC.R1 | ecosystem: Host-associated > Plants > Phyllosphere > Unclassified | place: USA... | reverse complement strand
ATCCAGCTGGTGCTGCTCTTCCACGAGCCATCCAGCACTGCCTGCACGCGGGCGGTGTAGTACACGCCCCAGTTGATCATCGAGGCGGCCAGGTGGGCCTTGGGGCCGAAGCTGGTCATGTCGCTGTCCCAACCGAAGGCATACACGCCCTTTTCCTGTGCGGTCTGGACCACGGCGGCGGAGTCGGTGTTCTGCATCAGCACGTCCACGCCCTGGCCGATCAGGGTGGTGGCGGCTTCACGTTCCTTGCCCGGATCGAACCACTTGTTCACCCAGACCACGGCGGTGGTCGCCTTGGGGTTCACCGAACGTGCGCCCAGGGTGAAGGAATCGATATTGCGGATCACTTCGGGGATAGGCACCGAAGCCACCACGCCCAGCTTGCCGGACTTGCTCATCTTGCCCGCGACCACGCCGGCCAGGTAGGCACCTTCATAGGTACGCACGTCGTATTGCGCCAGGTTGTCGGCGGTCTTGAAGCCGGTGGCGTGTTCGAACTTGACGTCCGGGAATTCCTTGGCGACCTTCAGCATGGCTTCCATGTAGCCGAAGGTGGTGCCGAAGATCAGCTTGTTGCCATCGGTGGCCAGCTGGCGGAAAACGCGCTCGGCGTCGGCTGCGGATTCAGGAATGTTTTCCACGAAGGTGGTCTTGACCTTGTCGCCGAACTTTTCCTCGACGGCCTTGCGACCCTTGTCGTGGGCGAAGGTCCAGCCGGCATCGCCCACCGGGCCGATGTAGACGAAGGCTACCTTCAGCGGATCGGCGGCGGGAGCGGCGGCGGCCGGCGCAGCAGCGGGCGCGGCGGCAGCGGGTTCTTCCTTCTTGCCGCAACCGATCAGGGTTGCTGCCGCCAGGGTGGCGAGCATCGTCAAGGATGCCCTGCGCGAAATCTTCATTGTGTTCTCCCTCAAGGTCAGTGGATAAATACAGGTGCTGCTACAAAAACGGAACGGAACGAAAGCAAAAACGAAAGCAAAAACGAAAGCCGCAAAGACCGTCTGCGCCGATCAGGACGCCCCGGGGCGGAAGGGCTTGCCCAGCGAGGCTGGCATGTTCAGGCGGATCCAGTCGGGGTTGCGCGAGATCAGCGCCAGCACCACGATGGTAGCCAGGTAGGGCGCCATCGACAGGATCTGCGACGGCACCGTCACGCCCATGCCCTGCAGGTAGAACTGGGCGATGGTGACGCCGCCGAACAGCAGTGAACCCAGCAGCACCCGCGCCGGGCGCCAGGTGGCGAACGCGGTCAGGGCCAGCGCGATCCAGCCGCGTCCGGCCACCAGGCCCTCCACCCACATCGGGGTATAGACCAGCGACATATAGGCCCCGGCCAGTCCGCAGCAGGCACCGCCGAACAGCAGCGCCAGATAGCGGATGCCGCGTACCGAATAGCCCAGCGCATGGGCCGACTCCGGCGACTCGCCCACCGCGCGCAGCACCAGGCCGGCGCGCGTGCGATACAGGAACCAGATGCTGGCCAGGCACAGCGCCAGCGCCACGTAACTCATCCAGTGCTGGTGGAACAGCGCCTTGCCCAGGAAGGGAATGTCTGCCAGCAGGGGAATCGAATTGGGTTGGGCCGGCAGCGCCAGTCCGACGAAGCGCTGGCCGACGAACGCCGACAACCCCGCGCCGAAGATCGACAACGCCAGGCCGGTGGCCACCTGGTTGGTGGCCAGGCGCAGCGCCAGCCAGGCGAACAGCGTGGCCATCAGCATGCCGCACACGGCACCGGCCATGAAGCCCAGCAGCGGGCTCTTGGTGGCATAGCCCACGGCGAAACCGGCGATGGCCGCCACCAGCATCATGCCCTCGGCGCCCAGGTTGAGCACGCCGGAGCGTTCATTGATCAACAGCCCGATGGCCGCCAGCAGCAAGGGTGTGCCGGCATTGATGGAGGCTGCGATGAGAGGAGCGAGTTGTTCCATGTCCTGTCCTGATTCCTTAGACTTTCTTTTTCCACGCCAGGCGGTAATCGATCAAGGTATCGCAGGCCAGCAGCAGGAACAGCAGCATGCCCTGGAAGACCCCGGTGATGGCCGATGGCAGGCCCAGACGCGACTGCGCCAGCTCGCCGCCCAGATACAGCAGCGACATGATCAGCCCGCCCAGGATCGCGCCGATCGGATGCAGGCGGCCGATGAAGGCCACGATGATGGCCGCGAAGCCATAGCCCGGCGATACCGACGGCAGCAACTGGCCGATCGGTCCGGCGATCTCGAACGCCCCGGCCAGGCCGGCGAAGGCCCCCGAGATCAGGAGCGACACCCACAGCGCCGAACGTGCCGAGAAGCCCGCGTAGCGCGCCGCATGCGGTGCCACTCCGCCCACCATCAGCGAAAAGCCGCGCAGGCTGCGCATCATGAAGATCGCCATCAGCACCGCCAGCACGATGGTCACCGCAAAGCCCACGTGCAGGCGTGTGCCGGAGAGCAGCATGGGCAGCATGAACTCGCTGGAGAACACTTTCGATTGCGGGAAATTCATGCCATTGGGGTCCTTCAGCGGACCATTGACGGCCCACATCAGCAACAGCTGCGCCACATAGGTCAGCATCAGCGACACCAGGATTTCATTGGCATTGAACTGGTCGCGCAGGTAGGCCGTCACCGCCGCCCACAGCGCCCCGCCGACCACGCCGGCCAGGATCATGAGCACCAGACCCATGCCGCCGGAGATACCATGTCCCGGCACATCCAGCCAGACCAGCATGGCGCCCGAGCACAGCGCGCCGACCGTGAACTGACCCTCTGCACCGATGTTCCAGATGCTGGCGCGGAAGCACACCGCCAGTCCCAGCGCACACAGGATCAGCGGTATCGATTTGAGCAACAGTTCGCTGATGGCGCGCTTGCTACTGAAGGGATCGACCAGGAACACCTTCAACCCGGCCAGCGGGTCCTTGCCCAGCGCCAGGAACAGCAGCGCGCCGAGCAGCAGCGTGGCGACGATGGCGATCACCGGCGAGAGGTAGGTCATCGTCTTCGACGGTGCGCCACGCAGCTCCAGGCGCAGCGGGAAACTCATGCGCTCAGCCATGACCCACCTCCGTGGCGGCGGGGGCATCCCACAGGCCGCTCATCCACACGCCGACCTGCTCGCGGGTGGCTTGCTCAATGGGAATGGAGGGCGACAGCCGACCCTTGGCGATGACGTGCAGGCGATCACATAACGCGAACAATTCGTCAAGTTCTTCCGAGATCACCAGCACCGCACACCCTTCCTGTTTCAGTTTCAAGATTTCGCCGTGGATCTGTGCCGCCGCGCCGACGTCCACGCCCCAGGTCGGCTGTGCCACCACGAAGACGGCGGGCTTGCGCTCCATCTCGCGGCCGACGATGAATTTCTGCAGATTGCCGCCCGAGAGGCTCTTGGCCGGCGCATCGGGGCCTGCCGCCTTGACCTTGAAGCGTTCGATGATGGAGGCTGCGGCGCGCCGGGTGAAGGCGAAATCGATCATGCCGCGCTTCACGTAAGGCGCCTTCTGGTGTGACAGCAGCATGTTGGCCGTCAGCGAGAGCGTGGGGACGGCACCGCGTCCCAGGCGTTCTTCCGGCACCAGGCCGAGGCCGGCGGCGCGACGCGGGTTGGGCGACAGATCACCGACCGCCTTGCCGCCCAGCATGATCATGTTGGGCGCGGCGCGCTGGTCCTCGCCCGACAGCGCCGCCAGCAATTCCTGCTGACCATTGCCGGACACCCCGGCGATGCCGACGATCTCGCCAGCCCGCACTTCGCACTCGATGTCCTTCAGCTCGGTGGCGAACAGGTGGGCCTTGGGCAGCGACAGGCGATTGACGTGCAGCTTGCGCTCATTGCGCTGCGAATCCGGATTGCGCTCGCGCTGCAGGCGCACCAGTTCGTCGCCGATCATCATGCGCGACAGGCTGGCGCTGCTTTCATTGCGCGGATCGCAGTTGCCGGTCACGCGACCGCCGCGCATCACCGTGGCGCTATGGCACAGGGCGCGGATTTCGTCGAGCTTGTGGCTGATGTAGAGGATGCTGCAACCCTCGTCGGCCAGGCGACGCAGGGTGACGAAGAGCTTTTCCACCGCCTGCGGGGTCAGCACCGAGGTCGGCTCGTCCAGGATCAGCAGTTGCGGCTCGGTCAGCAGGGCGCGCACGATTTCCACGCGCTGGCGCTCGCCCACCGACAGGGTGTGCACATGACGTTGCGGTTCCAGTTCCAGGCCGTATTTCTCGCCGGTACGGGTGATGCGCTCGGCCAGTTCCTTCAGGTCGGTCTTGGCATCCAGGCCCAGGGCGATGTTCTCGGTCACCGTCAAGGTATCGAACAGCGAGAAATGCTGGAACACCATGGCGATGCCCAGCTTGCGCGCCACCTGCGGATTGGCGATCTGCACGGTCTCGCCGTTCCAGCGGAGTTCGCCGGCATCGGGCTTGACCGCGCCAAAGATGATCTTCATCAAGGTGGACTTGCCCGCGCCGTTCTCTCCGAGCACGGCGTGGATCTCGCCAGGCGCGACCGCCAGGCTGACATCGTCGTTGGCCAGCACGCCCGGATAGGACTTGCGCACATGGCTGATTTCAAGACGGAGTGGAACTGCGCTCACGTGATTTCCCTGTGGTTTCGTATCGTTGTTGCTTCGATGGTCGCGGGCAGCCCCTCTGCCCCGGTTTCTTCAACTGCCTGCTGCGGCCTACCGTGCCGGTAGCGAGCAGCCGGCGCGTCCGCGCGACATCATAGACAAATTGGGCCGCGCCGCATACCGCTTTCGCCGTGTTGGCCCCGGCGCTGTGGCGCAAAGCCCGATTTGTTTCATTTTCCGCGATGCGCCCAGCCGGTGGTGCGCCGTTCGATGATCGCAAACAGTTCGTACATCACCATGGCCATGGCGCCGATCACCACCAGCCCGGCAAAGGCCAGCGGCATCTTCATCGACGACCCTGCCGATACCAGCAGATAGCCGATGCCCTGGTTGGACGCATTCATCTCGGACACCGTGGAACCCACGAAGGCCAGCGTGATGGCCACCTTCAGCGAGGCGAAGAAGTAAGGCATCGAGCGCGGCAGGCCCACTTTGAGCAGGATATCCATGCGGCGCGCGCCCAGCACGCGCAACACGTCCTCCAGTTCGGGCTCCAGCGTGGCCAGCCCGGTGGCGATGTTGACCATGATGGGGAAGAAGGAAATCAGGAAGGCCGTCAGGATCGCCGGGCCCGCCCCGATCCCGAACCAGACCACCAGCACCGGCACGAAGGCCGCCTTGGGCAGGGCATTGAAGGCCGTCATCAGGGGATAGGCGGCGGCATACAGCATGGGCGAGGAGCCGATCACGAAGCCCAGCGTCACGCCCACGAACACCGCAATGGCAAAGCCCACCATGGTGACCCAGAAGGTCGAGAGCGCATGCTCGGTGATCGGCCCGGCATAGTCCACCATGGCCTGCAGGATGGAGGCCGGGCTGGGGAAGATGAAGTCCGAGACCTGCCAGACACTGCAGATGAACTGCCAGATGCCGAGGATGACGATCAGCAGGAACCACGGCGCGAGCGTGGTGGCGGCGCGGTTGAGCTTGCCGTTGAACGGTGTTTTCATGTTGGGTCCTTGGCCGGTCGATCAGGGTCAGGTATTGCGCACATGGCCGATGTGCTCGCGCAGTTCATGCACCAGCGCGTTGAAGCCGTCGGTATAGGTGGTTTCCAGGTCGCAGGGACGCGGCAGCGGGTTTTCGCGGCGCACCACGATGCGCCCCGGGCGCTTGCTCATCACGTAGATGGTGTCGGCCAGGAAGGCGGCTTCGCGCAGGTCATGCGTGACCAGGATGACGTTGAAGCGGCGCTCGGCCCACAGGTCGCGCAGCACGCACCACAGTTCCTCGCGGGTGAAGGCGTCGAGCGCGCCGAAGGGCTCGTCCAGCAACAGCATCTTGGGTTCGTGGATCAGCGCCCGGCAGATCGAGGCGCGTTGCTGCATGCCGCCCGACAGTTGCCAGGGAAACTTGTCGGCGTAGCCCTCCAGGCCTACGGTCTTCAACAATTTCAGGGCGCGCTCAGTATATTCGGCCTTCTTCTGCTTGAAGTCGCGCCGGTAGGGCTCGACGATCTCCAGCGGCAACAGCACGTTGTCCAGCGTAGTGCGCCACGGCAACAGGGTCGGCGCCTGGAAGGCCATGCCCACGAACTTCAGCGGCCCGGTCACCGGCTGACCATCGATGACGACGCTGCCGCGATTGGCTTGCTTCAGGCCCGTGGCCAGTTTCATGAAGGTCGACTTGCCGCAGCCGGAGGGGCCGACGATGGCGATGAATTCGCCCGCGCGGGTCTGCAGGTCGATGTCTTCCACTGCAAAATCGGTGGCGCCGTCATAGGCCAGGTAGACGTGGCGGAAATCGACGAAGGGTTCGCTCATGGAAACGGTCTGCCAAGGATGCGGCCTTGTTCCTGGCTGGCCCGTTGTGGCCAGCCAGGGTCGTGGCCGGAAAAAATATAAATGATTTACTTCGGGAACACGTCCAGCTCGGCCTTGGAGGGCAGGAAGCTGGCATTCCAGATCTTGTCGGCATTGACCCGCGTCTTGGTGCCGTAGGCATCCGAGACCTGCGAGGCCATCAGCGTCAGGCGCGGGCCATAGACCTGGCCATAGCCTTCCGACTTGGCATGCGGCGTGGCGATGGCGCTGGCAATGGCCAGCTTGAGGCGACGCAGTTCGAGTTTTTCGTCGATCAGGCCGTCGCGCTCCTTGAGCACCTTGATGGCGGCGTCCGGATTGGCCATCACGTCACGGCTGGCCTTGGCGAAGGCGCGCAGGAAGCCCTTGATGGCTTCCGGCTTCTGCTTGACCATGGCGTCGGAGGCGATGATGGCGTTGCCGTACAGACGCACGCCATAGTCCGGATACATCATCACGTTGATGTCTTCATCCTTGATGCCGCGGGCATTGAGGTTCAGCAGGGAGGTGAAGTAGAAACCGGTGATGGCATCCACATCGCCGCGGGCCAGCATGGTTTCACGCAGCGGCGGGTCCATGCTGGTCCACTGGGTCTTGGTGGCGTCCAGGCCGTTGGCCTTGGCAAAGATGGGATAGGCACGGCGACCGGCGTCGAATACCGGTGACCCCAGCTTCTTGCCGACCAGGTCGGCCGGTTTCTTGATGCCGGATTTCTTGAGCGAGAAGATCGCTGCCGGCGTGTCGTTGTAGACCATCATCACGCCCACCGGCTTGCCCGGCGCATCCGGGTTGTTGGCGGTGAATTCCATCAGCGCGGCCATGTCGGCAAAGCCCATGTCATAGGTGCCCGAGGCCACGCGGTTGACCGCATTGCCCGAGCCATTGCCGGCGTCGATGGTGACATCCAGTTTTTCCTGGGCGAAGTAACCCTTGGACTTGGCCACCAGGAACAGGGCCGACGGACCCTCGAAACGCCAGTCGAGCTGGAACTTGATCCTGGTTTCCTGGGCGGCCGCGAGGGTGCAGCTGGCGCCCAGCAGCAGGCTGATGCCGAATTTGAAGAACTTGCTGGAATGCACGGTGGACTTCCCTTCCTGGTTCGTTTGAATGGCAGATTCCCACCGGTTAAAAGCATTTAATGTGCCAAGCGCCGTCCGGCCCCGTTGAGCACCCTCACGCTCCCCGCGGCTCGCGGCCGCAAGCGCAATCCGGTCGGCAAGCCGGTCAGCAAGCCGCTGGGCAATGATCGACAGCGCCTGGATTTTTTGTCGACAATCAAAAAATCCATTTGCGACAATTTGGTGCTTGTCTGCACCTTCATAGATAAAAATGCACTAAAAAAAATGCGATGACAGGGCTGGAAGGCTTATCGGCTGCGCCTTTGCCTGTTCCCTGTCGGTTGCGGGCAGAGCGGTTTGATTGTTGACAATCGAAGTGGCGGACCCGGGGTGTCGCCTGCAGGCCCTTGGGATTCGGCCCTGACTCGGCTAGGATTGCGCCCCTGCGCGGGCCGATGCCTGTCCTTTCGGGGGAAAGCGACTCGTGTTCTTGACCGCCGCAGACAAGTCAACCGGAGCCCCCGGAAGGGCTGGCACGGGCTTTGCGTAATGGCTGCCGTCGGTGCGGGTGTCGGCAGTGCTGTCAGCAATTTGCCAGGCCTTATTTGACAGGTAAGCACAGCGGAATGGCCGGTTTCATCCGGTGGCGGGGAGAGTGCAGGACGCCACGGGTGAACACGGAGATCCGGTCCAACAGCATTTTTTACAGTAGCAATACAGGGAGAAACTTATGAAAAAGGGTATCAAGGGGAAGTACTGGATGATGGCGGCCGTGGTCGCCTCGGCAGCTGGCAGCATGTCGGCGCAGGCTGCCGACTGGGCTGACAACTCGATTGGCTATCGCTACGGCACCCGCTTCGCCGAGCCGTACAACTCGCAGGACATCACCAAGAACATCGTCAACTTCCAGCACGCCAGTGGCTACAAATACGGTACCAACTTCCTCAACGTCGACCTGCTGATGTCCGACAGCAAGGATGACAATGCGCAGGAAGCCTACATCACCTATCGTCATACCCTCGATTTCAGCAAGATCAGCGGCAAGAACCTGGCCTTCGGCCCGGCACGCAGCGTGGGCCTGACCCTGGGCTTCGACTGGAACACCAAGAACGACAACAGCTATGCCTCCAAGAAGCGCATGCTGGTGATCGGTCCGACTCTGATGATGGATGTGCCTGGCTTCCTCAACGTGAGCGTGCTGGCACTGTTCGAAAGCAACCAGCCCAAGGGCATCAGCAGCCGCTATACCTACGATACCCACCCGATGCTGAACCTGGCCTGGGGTATCCCGCTGGGTTCGACCGGCCTGGCCTTCGAAGGCTACATGAACTACATCGCCGCCAAGGGCAAGAACGAGTTCGGTGGTTCCACCGGTCCCGAAGTCAACTTCGACGGCCAGATCATGTATGACGTCGGCACCCCGCTGGGCATGGGCAAGAACACCTTCCGCGTCGGTCTGGAATACCAGTACTGGCGCAACAAGTTCGGCAACCCGTCCAACGTCCCGGGCTCGCTGGCCAAGACCCCGATGGTGCGCGCCGAGTACCACTTCTAAGCGGTCCGGTCGCTGCCGCTGCTGGCAGCATCATGGCGATGCCGGATCATTCGATCCGGCATTTTTTGTTGGCGCGCCGCCTGCGTGGCGCGAGCCGGAATTGGCTACACTGTCGGTCCCCGGGTGCATGGATGGCGCGCCCGGAACGGCGGGACGGCAATCCCGGAAATGGATCACCCCTGGTCGTGATGGGGGAATGATCGGCGGTACTTGAGAGCGGAACATCATGGAAGCATATCTACTCGACTGGCTGAACCTGCTGCTGCGCTGGCTGCACGTGATCACGGCCATTGCCTGGATCGGTTCATCCTTCTATTTCGTCTGGCTGGACAACAGCCTGGTGGCGCCCACCGATCCCGAGCTGAAGGAAAAAGGCGTCGGTGGCGAACTGTGGGCGGTCCATGGTGGCGGCTTCTACAATCCGCAGAAATACCTGCTGGCGCCCAAGGCCTTGCCTGAGCATCTGCACTGGTTCTACTGGGAGTCCTACAGTACCTGGCTGTCGGGCTTCGCCCTGTTTTCACTGCTGTACCTGTTCAATGCCAATGTGTTCCTGGTGGACCGCAACGTGTTCGACATGTCGGCCTCGATGGCCGGCGGCACTGCCATCGCCTTCCTGCTCTTCAACTGGCTGATCTACGACGCCATCTGCAGCACCATCGGTGACCGTCCCGGCGCGGACCGGCTGGTCAACCTGCTGGTGGGCCTGCAGGTGATCGTCTCGGTGTGGGCGGCCTGCCATCTGTTCTCGGGACGGGCAGCCTTCCTCATCAGCGGTGCCTCGCTGGCCACCATCATGAGTGCCAACGTGCTGATGTGGATCATCCCGGGCCAGCGCAAGATGGTGGCGTCAATGCGCGCCGGGCAGGCGCCCGACCCCATCCACGGCAAGCGCGGCAAGCAGCGCAGCGTGCACAACACCTACTTCACCCTGCCGGTGTTGTTCGCGATGCTCTCCAATCACTACAGCATGACCTACAGCGCGCCACATAACTGGCTGGTGCTGCTGTTCATCATGGCCGCCGGCGCCCTGATCCGGCAGTTCTTCGTGTTGCGCCACAAGGGTGTCTACAACTGGTGGTATCCCGGAGCCGCCGTGGTGCTGCTGCTGGCGGTGATCATCTGGATGAGCCCGGCGATGCAGGCCAGACCGGCTGCCCCGGCGGCTGCTGCTGCCACGCCTGCCGAGGCTGCTGGCGCGGCAACAGCGCCATCGACATCGCCATCGGCTGGCGGGTTTGCCCAGGTGCAGCAGGTGATACAGGCGCGCTGCATCCAGTGCCATGCGGCCAAGCCGACGCTGATGCCGGTGCCGGGCAAGGGCGTGCTGCTGGATAGCCCCGACAACATCGCCCAGCATGCACAGCAGATCTATCAACAGGCCGTGGTGCAGAAGTCCATGCCACTGGGGAACATGACCCACATCACCGATGACGAGCGGGCGGTGATCGGAAAGTGGTTCGAGAGCGGCGCCTCCATCAAGTAGAAATGCCGCCAGCAGAAGCTGGCGGCATCGGTCCTGATGTTGATGTCATGCAGGGCGTCCGGCCATCCGACGCCCTTCTCTTCAGCGTTGCGCGAAGGGGTGGGTCTTCTGCCAGTGCTCGGCGATATCGATGCGGCGGCAGATCCAGACCTTGTCGTGCGACTGCACGTAATCCAGGAAGCGCTGCAAGGCGCGGAACCGCCCCGGGCGTCCCAGCAGGCGGCAATGCATGCCGATGGAGAGCATCTTCGGCGCTTCTTCTCCCTCCTCGTACAGCACGTCGAAACTATCCTTCAGGTACTGGTAGAAATGCTCGCTGGTGTTGAAGCCCTGCGGCGTGGCAAAGCGCATGTCGTTGGAGTCCAGCGTATAGGGCACGACCAGGTGCGGACGCTTTTCGCCGCTGGCGGTCTGGACTTCGGTCCAGAACGGCAGGTCGTCGCCGTAGTAATCCGAGTCATAGGCGAAACCGCCATGCTCCACCACCAGTTGCCGGGTATTGGGTGAATCGCGGCCGGTGTACCAGCCCAGCGGGGCCGATCCGGTGAGTTCACGGAAGATCTGCACGGCCTCGCGCATGTGGGCGCGTTCGGTCTCGATGTCCATGCTCTGGTAATGAATCCAGCGCAGGCCGTGGCAGGCGATCTCATGCCCCAGCTCCTGGAACGCCTGCGTGACGTCGGGTGAGCGCTGCAATGCCATGGCCACGCCGAAGATGGTCATGGGCAGGCCGCGTTTCTCGAATTCGCGCAGGATGCGCCAGACACCCACCCGTGAGCCGTATTCGTAGATCGATTCCATCGACATGTGTCGCGCCGGATACGCCGCCGCGCCCACGATCTCCGAGAGGAACTGCTCCGAGGCGGGGTCGCCGTGCAATACGCAGTTCTCGCCGCCTTCTTCGTAGTTCAGCACGAATTGCAGCGCCACCCGCGCCTGGCCGGGCCAGTGTGCGTGCGGCGGGTTGCGGCCGTAGCCGGCGAGGTCGCGTGGGTAAGTTTGTTGCTGTGACATAAGTTCTTCGTTTGGCTATCAAGAAAGAAAACCGCAGCGCCCGACAACGGCGCTGCGTGGGAAATCAGATGCGTGCAAAACCGCTGAGCAAACCATGATAAGCCTTGGGCAGCGGGCGCGCCCATTCGCCACCCTTGGCCGTACCCAGGCCCAGTGCCACCAGCGACTCGGCCAGCTTGACGGCGGCGGTGACGCCATCGATCACCGGTGCACCGATGTCGCGACCGATTGCCGCGCACAGGTCGGCCATGCCGGCACAGCCCAGGACGACGGCCTCGGCGCCGTCTTCGGCCAGCGCACGCCGGCATTCCTCGGTGATGCGGGCACGCGCATCGGAGGCCGGGTTCTCCAGCTCCAGCACCGCGATCTCGCAGGCGCGCACGTTGCGGCAGAAGCGCTGCATGCCGTAGCGCTCGGCCAGGTGCCAGGCCATGCCGCTGGTGCGCGCCAGCGTGGTCACCACCGAGAACGAAGGGGCGACCAGGCTGGCCATGTGCATGGCCGCTTCGGCAATCCCGATCACCGGACCACGGGCCAGCTCGCGTGCCGCCGACAGTCCCGGGTCGCCGAAGCAGGCGATCACGTAGGCATCCATGCCGGCGCGCTCGCCCTCTTCGATTTCCTGCAGCAGCCCCGGCACGGCCAGCGCCTCGTCATAGTGGCTCTCGATCGAGGCCGGCCCCATCTGCGGGCTCACGCCCGTGATCTCGGTGCCGGGCGCGGCCACCTGGCGGGCGCAGGCGGTCATGGCCGCGGTCATGCTCATGGTGGTGTTGGGATTGATCAGCTTGATGCGCATGCTTGTTCCTTGATGCAAGTGGGGACGATGTCGACGGCGTTCAGCGCTTGCGCGTGAACATCAGGTAGAACACCGAGCCCAGCGCCGCGCCGATGAACCAGGAGAAGTCGGCTGCCTTGCGCAATTGCGGCAGCATGACGCAGGCCACGCACACGGCAGCGGCCAGCACCAACGCCTTGACGGCGTCGCGGTTGATCCCGTTGGTGTACCAGTAGCGACCCTCCGGACGCATGGTGTACAGGTCCTCGACCTTGACCTGGCGTTGCTTGACCAGGTAGTAGTCCGCCAGCAGGATGCCGTACAGCGGGCCGATGAAGCCGCCCAGCACATCCAGGGTGTAGTGGATCACTTCGGGATTGCCGAACAGGTTCCAGGGCGTGATGAAGATCGAGGCCGTGGCCGCGATCATGCCGCCGGCACGCCAGCTGATGCAGCTGGGCGAGAGGTTGGAAAAGTCGAAGGCGGCCGAGACGAAGTTGGCCACGATGTTGATGCCGATGGTGGCCGTCAGGAAGGTCAGTGCGCCGATCACCGCAGCCGTGGTGCTGTCGATGCGCGAAACGGTTTCCACCGGGTCGGTGATGAGTTCACCGAAGACGGCAATGGTGGCCGAGGTGGTCACCACGGTGACGATCGAGAACGCCAGGAAGTTCACCGGCAGGCCCCAGAAGTTGCCGCGCTTCACATCGGCGAAGCTATGGCAGTAGCGCGAGAAGTCGCCGAAGTTGAGCATCGGCCCGGAGAAGTAGGACACCACCAGCGAGATGGCCGTGATCATCACCGAGACTGCCGCCCAGCCGCTGTACTTGATCTCGCCCAGGTTCAGGCCGACATTCTGCCAGCCGGCCTTGTAGATCATCCAGCCGGCCAGCAGGAACATCACCACGTACACCGCCGGTCCGGCAAAGTCGATGAATTTCTTGATGGTCTCCATGCCGTTCCAGAACACCAGCGCCTGCAGCACCCACAGCAGCAGGAAGCCACCCCAGCCCAGCGCCGAGAGGCCGGCGAAGGAGTGCACGTGGACATCGGCATAGGGCTTCAGTTCGGGGAAGAACTTCAGCACCACCACCACGAAGGCGGCCGAGGCCAGGTAGGTCTGGATGCCGTACCAGGCCACCGCGATCAGGCCGCGGATCATGGCCGGCACGTTGGCCCCCAGCACGCCGAAGGACAAGCGGCTCATCACCGGATAGGGCACGCCATGCGCCTGGCTGGGACGCGCCACCAGATTGCACAGCAGGTAGACGATGCTGATGCCGATCAGCAGCGAGATCAGCACCTGCCAGCTGGTCAGGCCCAGTGCGAACAGGCTGCCGGCGAAGACATAGCCGCCCACGCTGTGCACATCGGACATCCAGAAGGCGAAGATGTTGTAGGAACCCCAGGTCTGTTTTTTCAGCGGGGCGAGATCTTCATTGGTCAGGCGCGCATCATTGCCGCCGGTGGCGCCGGCAAGCGCGGGGCCGGAAGCAGAGGGGGAAGCATCGGTAGTCATGGCCGGTCTCCATCAGAGAGAAAGGGTGGGGCGAAACGAATCACGCCCGGCCGGGGCCGGGCTGTTCAACGGACTTCCTGCATGCTCTTGGCGGCATGGTGGTGGTCACACGGTCGGTGCTGCGGCGAGCCGCGCGACGTGGCCCTGTCTGTTGCTGACTTCCTTTTTCACTTCCTTCTTCCATCTTCCTGACGCCCCCCGTCGGGGGAAATCAGGATGTGCGCGCCGGCCCGTGGTTCACAGTCCCTTGCCGAGCACGGCGCGCAGATCGAACTGGTCATCCGCATCCGGCCGTACCCGGTCCTCGCACAAATGCAAGTGATGTGCCATATGCGACTGGGCTGCGGCGATGTCGCCCTGTTCCAGCGCTTCCAGCACGGTCTCGTGTTCATCGAAGGAGCAGGCGTTGTGGCCCGGCGCCTCCGTCTTGGCAATCATCAGCGTGGTGCGCGAGACCAGCTTGCGCAGCGTCTCCACCAGCAACGCGTTGCCGGTCAGTTCCGCCAGCGCCAGGTGGAACTGGGCCGAGAGCCTGATCCAGCGCGGCCGGTCGCCGTTGAGATAGCAATCCCGTTCTTCTTCCACCATGCGCCGCAGGCCTGCGATCTGGCGCGTCCCGGCGGCCTGCCCGACCTTTTCCAGCACCGCGTGTTCGAGGATGTTGCGCAACTCGAACATGTCGCGCACCTCGGCGTGCGAGGGACTGGCGATGAAGGCGCCGCGATTGGCTTCCAGGTCCACCATGCCCTCCGAGGCCAGCCGCGAGAGCACCTTGCGCACCGTGTGGCGGGCCGTGTCGTAGATCTGGCACAGCGTCTGCTCGGTCAGCTTGGTCCGCGGCGGCAGCCGGTGTTCCATGATGGCGTCGTAGATGTCCTGATACATCCTCTCCTCGACCGCCCCGGTGTGTTCACGCTCGCGGGCGCTGGTACCGGAACTGGCACTGGCACGCGTGGCGGGGGCAGGGGGGCGGGCGGTCTTGTTGGCTTTGTTCATGGTGATCGTGCTCTGGCTGGTCATTCTGGTCTGGAAGGTCTTCGCCGGATGACGAGGGAGTGCAGGAATCGTCAACAATCGCGGAACAGATGTGCAACAAAACGGGGCTTATTCTGCACCAAAAAGAGAGGAATGTGTCCCCCTTTGGTTCAGCCATCTGCCGCGTTTCGATGCTGCGATGCAGCGCCGCTCAGCCTGTACTGCCTTGAAGGCCAGTGCTTGTCGGCATGTTGCAGGGCATGATCTGCGTTCCACAGATTGTCGGCAATCCGTCTCGTGATTCCCGGCAAAAATCCTGCTCAATGGCGTAGTCCAGTTGCCGTCATTCACGGACGGGACGGTTGCCAATTCAGGGCCACACACATGCAAGAAGCGTGCTTGCCGGCGTCTTGCCAAACAAAAACGCCCGGCCAGGGCCGGGCGTGGAAGGCGGAAAGCGGGGCAAAGCGGGCTGCGCTCAGTGGGCGGCGGCGTACTGTTCCAGTTCCTGATGCAGGATGGCCTTGTCCTCGTCCGACAGGAAGCAGGCGTCGATGCCATTGCGTGCCAGTTGCAGTACCTGTTGGCGCGACAGCTCGAGCGAGCGCGCCACGGCGTGGTAGTTGGCATTCATGTAGCCACCGAAGTAGGCCGGGTCGTCGGAGTTGACCGTCACCGCCAGCCCGGCATCGAGCAGACGCGCCAGGTTGTGTTCTGCCATGTCCTTGACCACGCACAGCTTCAGGTTGGACAGCGGGCAGACCGTCAGCGGCGTGCGCTGCTGCGCCAGGCGTTGCATCAGGGCCGGGTCTTCCTCGCTGCGCACGCCATGGTCGATGCGCTCCACGTGCAGCACGTCCAGCGCACCGATGACGTAGGCGGCCGGGCCTTCCTCGCCGGCATGGGCCACCAGGCGGAAGCCCAGTTCGCGGCAGCGCGCATAGACGCGTTCGAACTTCTCCGGCGGATTGCCGCGCTCGGAGGAGTCCAGGCCGATGCCCAGCCACAGGTCGGCATATTGCTCGCGCAGCGGCAGGGCGGCCTCCAGGGTGGCGAAGGCATCTTCTTCCGACAGGTGGCGCAGGAAGGACATGATCATCACGCTGCCGAAACCATCGCGACGACGCGCATCGCGCAGCGCACCGGCGATGCCGGCAAACACGGTGGCGATTGGAATGCCGCGCTCGGTGTGGGTCTGCGGATCGAAGAAGATCTCTGCATGACGCACCTGGTCGGCCTGGGCGCGGGCGATGTAGGCAGCCGTCATGTCGTAGAAGTCCTGCTCGGTGCGCAGCACGTTGGCGCCGGCGTAGTAGAGGTCGAGGAAGGATTGCAGGTCGCTGAAGTTGTAGGCGGCGCGCAGGTCTTCCACCGAGGCGTAGGGCAGATCGACCTGGTTGCGCTGGGCCAGGGCGAACATCAGCTCGGGTTCCAGCGTGCCTTCGATATGCAGATGCAGTTCGGTTTTCGGCATGCCGGCGATGAAGCCGTCGAGGGCGGCGCCGGTGGCGGTGGAGGAAATGGCTGCTGAGCTCATGGAAACGACCCTTCAAAAATGGCGGTAACAGGGGAGGCGGGCATAGGCTGGCCCCGGGCCAGTTCAAGCAAACGGGGTTCGCGCCAGTATGGCCGCCTTCCGGACCCCGCATTATCACGCAAATCCCATACCGGGCTCCATCTGCGTACGCGATGCTGAACCATCCGCAGGCGCCGTGCTCTGAGTAGCACGGCAACAGGCATCCCGTCAGACGGGACTTTGACGGGGATGCAAGGAAATATCGCCAGCGACCGGCAAGACATGATTAAATGCTAAGCTTCTTGGGGGAAACGAATGCGCAACACGATCAGGGGTACTGTGCAGTGGATGTTGACCGGAACCATGCTGGCCACCATGGCCGGCTGTTCCATGATGCCGTGGACCGAAGAGGAGGACCCCACCGTGGTCCCCTACAAGACCATTCTCAGCGGTTCCTACCAGGGCTTCCTGAAGAACTGGGATGACCAGCGCCAACCGGTCTTCTGCGCCCTGATCCGCAGCCGCAGCGAATGGGACCGCTGGATGCAGCCGGCCCCGACCAACGGTGACCAGCGCCCCACCGGCCCCTCGGCCGATCACTTCGAACGCAAGCAATACCTGCTGGTGGCCCGCACCATGAGCGCCCCGGATGCGGCCGAACGTCCGCATGTCTTCACGCCGCTGTCGGTCCGCCTGCGCGATGGCCGGCTGCGCCTGAACTACCTCTATCGCGCCCCGGCCTCGGGCGCTTCCTACCGCATCAAGGATTACCTGATGGTGGCCATTCCCAAGGAGCGCTTCACCACCGGACCGGTGGTGTTCTATGAGAATGATCGCAAGGTGTGTGAGCTAGACCGTTGAACGGCGGCACCGGCTGAAGCACGCGCCCGGCAGGCAGGGCCTGGCTTCAGGGTCTTGCCAGCTTGATGATAGGGAAATGTTTTGCTTCGTAGGCCTCGACCAGCGTCACCAGGACGTCCAGCCTATCCCCTTCAGGCGTGTTCCGCCTGGCCGACATGAGGCCGTCGATTTCCACCAGCGTGGCACGATAGTCGGCCTTTGTCTTGATCGGCTTGATCTCCATGGTCTTTCCCTTAATCGTCTGCGCGTCGATGCGATCGTGCTGGGCGTGCGTGCCGGTGAAGCGGACGTAGACGAAGGCGCGTGCACCATAGCAGCCATCCCCTTTCCAGTCCGCCATCGCCCAATAAAAACACCCCAGGTCCGGAAAATCTTCCGTACCTGGGGTGTCTTCTATCCGGCAATCGATGCAGTACAGTGCCGTCGCTCAGGCGCCCTGCGTCATGCCGATGAACTGCTGCAGTTCCGGGGTCTTCGGATTGCCGAACAGTTCTTCCGGCGGTCCGATCTCATGGACCTTGCCCTGGTGCATGAAGACCAGGCGATTGCAGACCTCGCGGGCGAAGCGCATTTCGTGGGTCACCATCAGCAGGGTCATGCCTTCCTTGGCCAGACCGCGCATGACGGTCAGCACTTCATTGACCAGTTCCGGGTCCAGCGCCGAGGTGATTTCGTCGCACAGCAGGGCCTGCGGGCTCATCGACAGCGCGCGCGCAATCGCCACGCGCTGCTGCTGGCCGCCGGAGAGCTGGTCGGGGAAGGCGTCGAACTTGTGACCCAGGCCGACCTTCTCCAGGTTGGCCTTGGCCGTGGCCATGGCTTCGGCTTCGGACGTGCCCTTGACGATCATCGGCGCGATCATCACGTTGCGACCCACCGACAGGTGCGGGAACAGGTTGAACTGCTGGAAGATCATGCCGACCTTCAGGCGCAGGTTGCGCAGTTCCAGTTCGCTGGCGCCCAGCTTGGCGCC
>Ga0308159_1002983_pt1 | contig 18158 bp, 16 predicted proteins | sample PhyCR1_FD_201040 | JGI IMG/M metagenome (GOLD analysis project Ga0308159, IMG submission 201040) | Phyllosphere microbial communities from UC Gill Tract Community Farm, Albany, California, United States - DLSLC.R1 | ecosystem: Host-associated > Plants > Phyllosphere > Unclassified | place: USA... | reverse complement strand
CTGTTGAAAACCCCCTTCAAAGTATTCAGCGGCCACGGAGCAAGCTAATGGACGGTTCAACCAATACAAGCCTGAGCATCGCCAGCCCCAGCGAATCGAATCTGACGTCGACCGTGCTGGATCTCGATCTGCGGATCCTGTTGCTGACCGCCGCCAACCCCGGCGCGGGCACCACCACCAGTGCCATGGCGCTGGCCAGCCAACTGGCGCAAATGAGCAGCGGCCAGGTGCTGCTGGTCGATGCCAGCCAGTCGGCGAGCAACCTCACCCAGCAGTTGAACCTGAGCAAGGAGCGCGGACTGCGCGACTTGCTGTTCAGCTCGGGCAACCCGCCACTGTTGCAGGACTGTGTGGTGCACACCTCCAGCCTGCCGTTCCATGTGCTGCCCAACGGCCGGCCGATCCGTACGCTGGAGCACCTGACCGCCGAACGCCTGAGCCCGTTGCTCGACCAATTGGGCAGCCAGTACCGCTTTGTGGTGATCGATGGCGACGCGGTGTATTCCGACGCCGACACGCTGGTCATCAGCACGCAAGTGGACGGTGTGGTGTTTGTCGTCCGCGCCGAAGACACCCGCTGGGAAGTTGCCCAGGCCGCTGTGCAACGCCTGACCCAGGCCGGGGCAAAAGTGGTCGGCAGCGTGTTCAACCGGCGCAAGTACTACATGCCCAAATGGCTTTACAAAAACCTGTAAGCGAACGCAAAGGATGACGCCATGAACGCCAGAATGCTTGTCCTGCTGTTGCTGCCGCTTGCGGGCTGCTCCAGCACTTCCGACACCCAGAACATGCCGGTGAATATTCTCACCGCTACACCGGCCAACGCCCAGGCGACCGATATGCCGAAGATCGAGCAGACCCTGCGCCCGCAGGATGTGCTGGATGTGATCTTCCATATCAGCACCAGCGGCTCGGACGCTTACCGCGTGCAATCGGGCGACCAGATCGGCCTGAATTTCACCGCCGCCAGCCAGCTCAACGGCAATCAACTGGTGCTGCCGGACGGCACCATCGAGCTGCCGGGCGCCAACACCTCGGTGAAAATCGCCGGGTTGACCAGCGAAGAAGCGCGCCAGGAAATCCAGCGCGTCTATCAGCGCAAACAACTGTTCCAGCCCAACCGCAACCAGCTCACCGTGCAGATCATCAGCCCGCTGAGCAATGAGCAGAACCTGAAAAGCGCGTTGAACCACCCGGCCACCGGCATGAGCCGAGAGATCACCGTCGGCACTGACGGCTACGCGAGTTTTCCGGAAATCGGCGCCGTGCCGCTGCAAGGCATGACCGTCAATCAACTGGAAACCTTCCTCAACAAAAAGTATGCGCAACTGCCGGGCCGCATGACCGTGGACGTGCTGCTCAAGTCCACCGCCGGCAACGAGATCTACGTGCTGGGTGAAGTCGCACAACCGGGCTCGTATCCGATCCGCCGGCCAGTGTCGGTGCTCGAGGCGCTGACCCTGGCGCGCGGTACCAACGTCAAGGCGCGGCTGGATTCGGTGGTGATCATGCGGCGCAACGGCAATCAGGTGAAAGCGGTGCGCTACGACGTCGAAAAAGCGCTGTCCGGCGATGCTCCGCAAATTGCTTACCTGCAACCGGACGACATGCTCTACGTGCCAAAAACCAAATTGGCCAGCGCCGGCGAACTCGCCCGCCAACTGGCTGATGTGGTGTTGTTCCAGGGCGTCGGTTTCAGCTTCGGCTACCGCGTCGACAACAAAGACAGTGACAACTAACTCACAGGTGACCGACATGAACCCAAAGGAAAACTACCTGCATGAGTTCTTCAGGATTTTCTTCGCCAACAAGCAACTGGTGAAGCGTGTCTTCCTGACCTTTGCAGTGATCGCCCTGCTCCTGCCGCTGCTGCTCAAACAGAGCTTCGATATCACCGCGCAGGTCATCGTGCAGTCGAAAAAGTTGTCTCAGGGCGACGCCACCACGTCGCTCACGGTGGACAACGCGACCTTCATTCCACCGTCACTGGCGGACATGGAAACCGAGAGCAACATCCTCCGCTCGCCAGCGCTGATCCGCCAGACCATCAGCGAACTGCACGACAACGGTGAGTACAGCCCGCCACCCGGGGTGTTCGCCAAGTTGCTCGGAGAACCGTTCAAGCGCTACGTCTCGACACCGCTGCGCGAGTACGTGATCAACCCGCTGCGCAACGGGCTCGGCATGGAAACCGATCCGGTGCGTGACACCACCCTCGACGCCCTGACCCAGCAAGCCGTCGACAGCCTGAAAATCGAGACCCTGCCCGGCTCTAACGTGATCTCGATCACCTACAGCTTTCCGGATCCGCGCCAAGGCACGATGTTTGTCAGCGCGCTGTTGCAGAACTACCTGGTCAGCCGTCAGGCACTGCAATCGATCGACTTGCCGCAGTCGTTCTACGAGACCAAAAAGCACCAGTATCAAGTGCGCCTCGATGGCCTGGAAGGTAACCGCCAGGCACTGCTGGAAAATGTTGGCGCGGCGGATCCGAAGGAAGAAATCACCTTCCGCCTCAACGCCATCAACACTGAAGAACAGGCGCTGAACCTGTATCAGGATCGCCTGCTGCAAAGCGAACGCTGGCTCGAATATCTGAAAACCGCGCTCGCCGCCGCCAGCAGTAGCAAGCTCAACGACTACACCTTCCCCTACACCTTCACCACTACTGTCGACAACGTGGCGTTCGAGGATCGGGAAATCAAACAGATGGGCGAGCAACTGACCAGCCAGGTCAGCCGTTACATGAACGATCTGGCGGTGTTCCAGGCCGGCAGCGAACCGATGCTGCTGACTCGCGAACAGATCGCCCGCACCCGTCAGCAGTTTCTCAAAGTGGTGAGCAACCGCATCCAGGAACGCACCGCCGACCTGGCCGTGGTCAAGCAGGTGATCGAGCAAAAAACCGCGCGCATCGCCGAGTTCAAGAACCGTATCCGCGACTTGCAGCAGACCCAGAGCAAACTGCGCCAGATGGACACCGAGATCGATGCGCTGCACGCAGCGTTCTCGACCTATGCCCAGCGTTTTGCCGAAAGCAGCACCACGCGCTCGCTCAACGATGACCTGTCCAACGCCCGGGTGCTCAGCCCGCCGTTCGAACCCACCGAGCCTGCGTTTCCGAAACCGCTGCTGATCATTCCGTTCGGGCTGTTCACCGGGCTGCTGCTGGCGATCGCCTTCGTCTACGTGCGTGAGTTCTTTGATCACCGCTTCAAGCATCCGGCGCAAATCAGCCATGAGCTGGGTCTGCCGGTCTTGCTGGTGCTCAACGAAGAAACCTCGCAGGCGGGCAATCCGCACAAGAACTGGACCATGCCGAGCCTGGTTCACTGGGTGCGCAATTGAACGCGGTGTCCACCCCAATCGTCGCCCTGCCGATCATTCATGTGCTCAGCAGCGGCGGCTTCTATGGGGCCGAGCGGATGTTGCTGGATCATTGTCTGGCCACGCCGGGGCAGCACCAAGTGCTGTTTCTCGACGCGCCGCCAGAACTGATCGCGCGCTTTCGTGAAGCCGGGGTGGACGCTCGCGCTTGTTCAGGGCTGGGCGAGCTGCTGCGGCACTTGCGTCAGCGCCGGGGCGACAAACCGTTGCTCAACACCCACAACTTCAAGGGGCTGCTGTTCGGCTGGCTCGGCGCAACATTGTTGCGCCTGCCGCTGGTGATCACTCAGCACGGCTTCACACCGCGCAGTCGCAAGCAGAAGTTCTACACCTGGCTGAGCCTGCAACTGTGCCGCACCGCGTCTGTGAAACGGGTGGTCTGCGTGGCGCAAAGCATCGCCACGCTGCACCTGAAGGCCAGCGTACGCGCGGAGAAGTTGCAGGTGATTCCCAACGGTTTGCCAGCAGCACCGGCGATGGCACCGGTGGCAGACCGGCAACGCTGGCTGGCCGGATACGTCGGCCGCTTGAGCAGCGAGAAAGGTCCGGATCTGTTTCTCGATGCGCTGATTGCCTTGTGTCACCAGCATCCGCAACTGGACGCGGTGATGCTCGGTGACGGCCCGGAACGCGAAGCCTTGCAGGCGCGCATCGACGCTGCCGGTTTGCAGCAGCGGATTCGCCTGCCGGGCTATCAGACGGCGATGCAAGGCTGGTGGCAGCAACTCGATGCGCTGGTGATCAGCTCGCGCACCGAGGGCACGCCGATGATTCTGCTTGAAGCGATGCAGGCCGGCGTGCCGGTGGTGGCGTTCGCGGTCGGCGGTATTCCCGATGTCCTGCAGCACGGCGTGAACGGGCTACTCGCCCCGCCAACCGATACCGCCGCCCTCGCCCGCCAGCTCGACACCTTGCTGGCCGAACCGAAGCTGGCCGCGCAATTGCGCGACAACGCCAGACGCACCCAACAGGAACGCTACGACCTCAAGGCTTTGGCCGAACGCTGGTCGCAGCTGTACATCCAAACGGCACGGGAGGCACGCGCATGATTTTCCCGCTCTCGATCGTCAGTCTGTTCGCCCTGGTCAGCCTCGGTTTGCTGGCCAGTCCCTGGCCCTATCTGGCGCCGGGGGCGGTGATTGGCCTGGTCGGTTTTACCGTCCTGTACCGCAAACCGGCCTGGGGTCTGCTCGGCATTGCCGCGCTGGTGCCGTTCGAAGGCTTTTTCAAGGACAGTTCAGTTTCCGGCAGCAAGTTGCTCGGTGCGTCGCTGGCGGTGATCGTGATGCTGCAACTGGCCTTGCACCAGATCCCCTCGCAACGCCTGCGCAGTAACCTCTGGCACTGCCTGATCGGCTTCATGGTCATGTACTTGTTGAGCCTGCTCAATTCCGACGACCTGGGCATGTCGCTGGGGCACCTGCGCGAGCTCAGCGTCGGTCTGGTTCTGTTCGTCATTACCTTGTTGATCGGTCGCGAGCTGAACCTCGACCTGTTCGCCCGGCTGGTGACCCTCGCCGTCACCGCGACCTGCGCCATGGCGATGTTCTCGGCGAAGTTTCAGGATCAGGGCCGCGCCGCCGGCCTGCTCGAAGACCCCAACGCCTTCGCCATGCTGATCGCCTTCGCCATTCCTCTCGGACTGCTGCTGGTGATCCGCAGCCCGAACCTGCTGCACCGGTTGTTCTGGGGCGGCTGCTGCCTGCTGTTGCTCGGCGGCATGACCAAGACCGAATCGCGTTCCGGTCTGGTGGTATTGGCGTTGAGCCTGCTCATCGGCATCTGGCACTACCGCGCGCAACTGACCCACATCCGCCCACGGCACCTGGGTTTCGTCATGCTCGGTGCGGCCATCGTGATTCCGCTGGCGATCTACGCGATGCCAGCCGGTTACATGGCACGCATCCAGTCGCTGAGCATCCTCAGCGCCGGCGCCAAGGCGCAGGACGAATCCCTGGGTCGCCGCGCGTCCTACATCGTCGTCGGCAGCCAGATGATCCGCGAACACCCGGTGCTCGGCACCGGCCCCGGCACCTTCCCGCTGCACTACGCAACCACCGGTTACGCCAAGGCATTTTCCGCCAACCGCAAGATCGGCGACCTGTACCGCCGCGCCCACAACACCTATCTGGAAATCTTCAGCGAACTGGGCGTGCCCGCCGGCTTGTTCTTCGTCGGCATGCTCGGGCATGGCCTGTACAACCTGATCCGTGCGCGGGCGGCGTGGATGCTGCGCCGTGACGGGCAGCGGGCCGACATGATGACCCACCTGGGCGTGAGTTTTCTGTCGCTGACGATGTTCCTGATGTTCCTCAGCGCGCCGAATCAGAAATACGTGTGGATCATGCTGGCGCTGACCAGCGTGCTGCGCATCAAGGCCGAGCAAGCGCCACTGTCCCCGGAGACGCAGGCATGAAGCGGATCAGCATCGTCATCCCGATGTACAACGAGGCCCGGCACATTGGCCGCACCCTTTTGGCCGCGCAGAAAGCCGCGCATGCGGCCAATGTCGAATGCGAGCTGATCGTGGTCGACAACGGCTCGAACGACCAGGGTCCGCACATCGCCCGGCAATTCGGCGCGACGGTGCTGAGCATGCCGGGGCTGTTGATCGGCGCGTTGCGTAATCGCGGCACGGCGATCGCCACCGGGCAATGGCTGGCCTTCATCGATGCCGACGTGGAAATGCCGGAAACCTGGCTGCAGCCCTTGTTCGACATCGAAGCCAGTGGCCAGGCCGATGTGTTCGGCCTGGATCTGCACACGCCGGCCGAAGCGCCATGGTTCGCCACGGCCTGGCAGCGCCGCACTTCGCAGCCGGCGCACCGCGCCAGCCACAGCGTCGATTGGCTGCCCAGTTCCAACCTGCTGATGCGTCGCGCATGGTTCGACAAGGTCGGCGGTTTCAACGAGGCCCTGCGCACTGGCGAAGACAAGGAATTCACCCTGCGCTTGCACAAACAGGGCGCTCGCCTGCTGTCGGTCAACGACCTCGTCGCCCTGCACTGGGGTTACGAAATGAACTGGCGCGAATGGATGGGCAAAGAAATGTGGCGTCAGGGCAGCCACCTGCAACTGCTGCGCACCCACGGCATGAGCCTGCGCCTGCTGCGCTTCCCGATGCTGTCGCTGTTGGTCTGGCTGCTTGATTTCCTGGCGATTTCCGCGTTGTTCGACGGTTTTCCTCATCACGCGGCGGTGATGGTCGCGCTGACCATGCTTCCCGGTCTGATCCTCAGCGTTCGCCAGAGCCTCAAGCACCGCGATCCCGTCCTGACCCTGCAATTGTGGGGTTTGCACTGGCTGCGCCTGCACCTGGCCGGCGCAGCTTTCATTCTCAGTCTGTGTCAGTGGAACGCAAGGAGGCCTGCCCGTGGCTGAAGTCATTTTCTGGATGTGCCTGTTGTTGCCGGTGTACGCCTACCTTGGCTATCCGTTGTTGCTGACGCTGCTCGCACCGCTGTTTCCGGCGTGGCGGCATGCGCCGGCACCGCCGCTGAACGTCAGTATCGTGATCGCCGCGCACAACGAGGCGCGGCATATCGAGCATAAGTTGCGCACGCTGCTGGCCCAGGATTATCAACCGGCGACGTTGCAGATCATTCTCGCCAGCGACGGCTCGACCGACGACACCGTGGCCTGCGCGCACAAAGTGATTGATCCGCGCGTCACCGTGCTCGACCTGCCGCGTCAGGGCAAGGCCGCCACGCTGAATGCCGGCGCGGCCCTGAGCACCGGCGACATTCTGGTGTTCACCGATGCCGATAACCAATGGTCGCGCGACACTCTCGGCCACTTGCTCGCGCCGCTGAGCAACCCGCAGGTCGGTGCCTGTGCCGGGCACATGGTGATCCCGGTCACCGGTGGCGGCCTGAGCGTCGGCGACAGCCTCTATCGGCATTACGAAGGCTGGTTGCGCCGGGTCGAGAACCGTACCGGCTGCATGGTCTCGGCCGACGGCGCCCTGCTCGCCCTGCGCCGCGAGTTGTTCCAGAACGTACCGGCCGAAGTCAACGACGACTTCTTTATCAGCACCTGCGCACCGGTGGCCGGCAAGCGCATCGTCTACGTGCCCGAAGCGCAAGTGATCGACCATGGCGTCGACGAGGCGGACAAACAGTTCCGCCGCCGGCAGCGCGTCACCGTCGGTGGCCTGCAAAGCCTGGCTCAGCGCCGCGAGCTGCTCAATCCGCTCAAGCATGGCCTGTATTCCCTGGCGTTGATCAGCCACAAACTGATCCGCCGCCTCGCGCCGGTGCTGCTGCTGCCGTTGCTGTTGAGCAACTGCTGGTTGTGGGAAGAACACGGCTTCTATCGCCTGAGCCTGATCGCGCAACTGTTCGGCTACAGCGTGGCGATTGCCGGGCTGCTGGATGGGCAACACCGCTTGCCGAAACCGTTCCGCCTCGCCGCGTTTCTGCTGGTCACCCTCGCCGGGATGAGTCTTGGCCTGTGGCAGTTCCTGCGCGGCCAGCGGTATGCCCAGTGGAATCCGGAACAGAACCGTTAAGAGGACCGAAGCCATGGCGATCAAACAACTGATAAAAAGCACCAGTGGCTGGCTCTATCTGAACTCGCCCGTGGGCCGCCAGCAGTTGCAGGGCGCGGGGGTGATTCTGATGCTGCATCGCGTGCTGTCCAACGACCGCGCCGCCGATCTGCCGCATCGCAATGAATTGTGCGTCGGGCCGAAAGCGTTCGAGCATTTGCTGGTGTGGCTACGCAAGCATTTCGACTGCGTGCCGCTGATGGAAATTCTCCAGCCCAACGCCCTGCGCAGCGAGCGCCCACGCGTGGCGCTGACCTTTGACGATGGCTGGCGTGACAACGCAGTCAACGCCTTCCCGTTGCTGCAGAAACACCAGGTGCCGGCGAGCATCTTTCTCTCCACCGATTTCATCGGCAGCCGCCAGCGATTCTGGTGGGAAAGCCTTGGCGAAACCCTCTGGGGCAGCCATGGCGAAAAAGCGCGCATGCACCTGATCGAATGCCTGCATGCGCGCAAACATCCGCTGCCGGTGCTGCTTGATGACATCGATGTCGAGCGCCGCAGTCTGGCGCTGCTGCATTACCTGCAAGGGCTGAAAAGCCTGGCCCCGCAGGAACTGGAAGAGCTCACCGACGAATGCCCGAAGGACTCGCTGCCACAGGCACTGGACTGGCATCAGGTGCGTGCGATGGAAGCCTCCGGTCTGGTGCGGTTCGGCCCGCACGGCGCCAGCCACGCGATTCTTACCGGCCTCGACGACGTGCGCCTGAGCGAAGAAATCCGCCGCAGCCGCGAAGCCTTGAGTAACGGCTGCAATCGGCCTCTACCGGTCTATTGCTACCCCAACGGCGACAACGATGAGCGGGTGCGCCAGCAGGTCGCCGATCACGATTACCCGTTTGCGCTGGGCACCGGCACCGGAATTTATCGCGGCGACGGCGACCCGTTGAACCTGCCGCGTTTTGGCGTCAGCCAGCGCACTGCGCGCCATCCGCAATTGCTGTCGTGGCGGATTTACCGGGGAGCGCGGCCATGAGCCGAGGCAGCTACCTCAAGCATCTCGCGTTGAGCATGGGCACCAAGCTGGCGATGATCGCCTTGCGTTTGCTGCGCAACGTCCTGCTCGCACGGATTCTCGGCCCCAGCGAACGCGGCCTGTTCGCCCTGCTCAGCACCCTGCCTGATCTGATCAGCGCGGCCACCAGCGGCGGTCTGAATTCGGCGGTCGGCTATCAGGCGGCGAAGCAGCGGCCGATGGGTTTGCTGCTGAGCCAGGTGCTGGTGTTCGGTTGTCTGCTGGCCGGTTTGCTGACTTTGCTGGTGGTGGCGCTGGTGCGCGAATTCGGCACGCAACTGGACATGACCATGCAACTGGGCCTGCTCGCCTGGCTGTTGCTGCTGGCGGTGCCGTTGACCGTGTTGAAAAGCGGCCTGCTGACGCTGCACAACGCCTCAGGTGGCGTGGTCGCGTTCAACGTCTTGCGCCTGATCGAATCGCTGGCGCCGCTGTTGCTGTTCGTCGCACTGTTCTGGATGTGGCAGAGCGCGGCGCTGGAGGCAGCGCTGATCAGTTGGCTGGCGGGGATCAGTCTGGTGGTGCTCGCCGGTTGGGTCTGGCTGAAGCGCGCGCAGCCGTTGCAGCTGCAATGGGACCGCGCCAGCCAGAACGAACTGTTGCGCTACAGCGCGCGCAGCCATCCTGATCTGTTGTTTCAGCAAGTGATCCTGCGCTCCGATTACCTGTTCATCGGCGCCCTGCTCGGCAGTACCGCGCTGGGCCATTACGCCATGGCCAGCGCTGCTGCGGAACTGCTGCTGATCGTTCCGGAAGCGGTGACCACACCGCTGATGAAGCGCCTGCTGCAACAGGATGAAGGCATGGACAAGGTCACTCCGCTGGCGCTGCGCCTGACCGCGACGGTGATGCTCGGCGCCTGCCTGAGTATGGCCGTGATCGGCGAGTGGTTGATCGTCACCCTGTTTGGCGCTGCCTACCAACCGGCGTATCCGGCGCTGCTGGCGTTGCTGCCAGGCCTGCTGGGCCTGTGCTACGCGAGCATTCTGCGCCTGGACTTGCTGGGCAAGAATCGCCCCGGCTCGGTGTCGTTGTTGATGGGCTTGGGCGCGCTGCTCAATCTGGCGTTGAATCTGATACTGATTCCGGCCTACGGCATCGTCGGCGCCGCCGCCGCATCATCGATTGCCTATCTGGCGGTGACCGTGGCCATGCTTGTGCTGTATTGCCGTTTGAGCGCTGTGCCGTTCTGGCAAACTTTGATCATCCTGCCCCGCGACGTGCTGCCGATGTGGTCGATGCTGCAGAGGAAGCCGGCATGAAAGGCCTGTACGTGCTGTTCGGTCTCGGCCTGTCGCTGGACGCTTTGGCGGCGTCGATGCGCTGGGGCGAGATTCGTGACGGCAGTCTGTTTCTGCAAACCGATCAGCCCGACAGCGTAACCGTGCGCTGGACCCCCGCGTGGCAAGCGGATGCCAACGAAGAGCAGTTGTACCTGCTCGACGGTCGCGGCAAATTGCTCGGCGAACGCTTGATCAAGGCCAGCGAAACCCGTGGCAGTCAGAGCTGGTCGCTGCTGCCCGGCGCGGCGAGTTATCGGCTGGAAATTCCTGGCTACAGCTTCCGCCACTACCGCATCGAACACGATGCGCGCACCGTTGCCCTCTTTGCCCCGGCCAAAGTGCACTTCAGTGCTGAAAGCAAAAATGGTGACGTGCTGTATTTCAAAGTCGCGGCCGGTGAGCATGCAGTGCTCGCCGGCAAATTCCATGGCGGCGTCACCGCATTGCAGGCGCAGCGGATCGGCGACCACGAGGTGCTGACCCTCGCATTGAAACCCTATCGTGCCTATTGGCAGTTCGATCAGGTGGCGTTGCCGGTCAGCCCGCGCGAGCAGGTCTGGCGTCTGCAGCTGCAAGGCAGCGGCAAAGCGGCGTTCTGGCTCGATGGCACGGCCAATCTGTTTGCGCAGAATCCACAGCAACTGCAGCCACTGCGCGAAGAGGTCGGAGATGTGCGGCTGGTGCTGCATGACGAAGTCCTTGGACGCACGCCGGATCTGGGCATTGCCCTGCCGTACGTGATGCCGCCCGCAGCCAGCCACGCGCTGCTCGATGCGCTGAAGCCGACGGCGGCGAGCTATTACAGTTTCGTCGACGTCACCGCGCAGAAACCGCAGTTCGAAGACGCGTTTCGCCGGGTCTATCAGCAGCGCTTCGGCATCCGCAACGACATCACCTTGTTGGCTGGCAGTCAGCGTCAGGCCGATCTGCGCGCCGACGTGCAGAGCAACAGCGGCCTCGACGCCTGGCTGGCGAGCACCCGCGCGCTGGGCGGCAACGGCACGCATTACATCGGCTTTGCCGACGAACCCAATCTCAACTATTCCAGCTATGGGCAATATCAGGCGATTTTCACCAGCATGGCGCGTCAGGTGCGCAGCGACCCGGCCAACGCCCGCGCCGGTGTGCGCATCGCCATGCCGGCCAGTTCGCGACTGGTCAACGGCCCGTTCGCCGATAACGCGGCGGGCAAGCGCGGAATCGATTGGGCACGACGCCTGCTCAGCGAGTCAGCCGACCAGATCGATGCACTGGCCTGGCATGAATGGATGATTCGCGATCTGCTCGCTACTCGCGTCTACCGCGACAGCGTGCGCCGCGCCGCCGCACTGGTCGGCCTCGACGCCAACGGTCAGCCGCGCAAGGCCCTGCTCCTCGATCAGACCAACCTGTCGAGCGGCTCCAGCCTCAGCCCCTACGATCAGGAAACCCATTACACCTCGCTGTGGTGGGCCTCGGTGGTGATCAACGCCTCGCAGGACGGTTTGCTGAGCATGCTCAACTGGTTCCAGGCCGCTGACGAACCGCAATACCCCAAAGGCATGTTGCGCGTGTTGGGCCAGGGTCGCTTCGAACTCAAACCCGTCGGCCTGGCCCAGCAATTCATCGCCCGCCACTGGCTGCGCCAAGTGCTGCAACTGGACAACGACGCCTTTGAGGTGGATGTGCTGGCGATGGCCGGCGAAGAGCAGCGCGCGTTGCTTGGAGTGAACAAAGGCACGCGCCTGCAACGCGTCGATCTGAGCGGCGCCAGGTGCCCGTTGAACCATGGCGCCCTGCGTTACTTCGGCGCCGACAATCGCAGCCGCGACGCACCGTTTGCCTGCGACAACGGGCGCGTGCGTTTCGAACTGCCGGGACAAACCCTGTTTGCCCTGAGCTGGAACGCTTCATGAGCCGCCCTTCGATGTTCTGCCGCGCGGGGTTGATGCCGCGCAGGGCACCCTCATCAGGAGAAGAGACCATGGATGTTTTGCAAAAACTCAGCGGACATATTCGTCGTAAAGGCCTGCGAGCGACCTTGGGCAAGATCCGCAAAATGTACATTTTTTCCCATCAGCAATTGCTATGGATGGAGCGCGACCTGGTCAGCCCGGTGCCGCCGCACCGCCTCAAACCCTATCCGCCACTGCGCGTGGTCAGGATTACCGCGGACAACGCCAGCGCTTTCGCGCGTTATTTTGGCGACCGTGTCGGCACGATGGCCGAGCTGGCCAAAGAGGGCCACACCGGGCACATGCATGTCGATGAGCAGGGTGATGCCGTGGCGTTTATTTGGGGCACGCCGCGCGATTATTTCGACCGGCACTACTACGGCTGCCGGTTCCCGGTGAAACCCGGCGAGTTCTTCGAGTTCGGTGGCGAACTGGCCCGGGCCTACTGGGGGACGGAGCTCTCGGTGGACCTGCAATTGCGCCTGTGGGAAGCGATGGCCGCCCAGGGCTGCCGCAAAGTGGTCGATGTCTGTGAGTCGACCAACATACCGGCGCTCAAGCTGCATCTGCGCATGAGCTATACCGAACAACGGCGGATCACAAATATCTACACGCTGTTCGGTCGCTGGCGCTTCTATCGCCAAACCCGCTACAGCGGTTCGCGCCTGGCGGCGCTGGGTAAAACTTCCCGTCCACCTGTCAACGCAACGGCGGCCTGAACCTATGGTGATGCGATTCGAATGGCGCACGTCCCTGTGCGCCGCCGACTTCCCGGCAACCGCTTATGAAACGCTGCGTCTGGGCGTAACCGACCATACACCGTTCAACAATCTCGGCTGGTTGTGCGCGGCGGAACAGGCCCTGGGCGAGGATCAGCGCTTGCACATTCTGCTCGGTTGGGAGGCCGCAGAACTGCGTCTGTGCCTGCCGCTGGTGGCCAGCCGCGAGCGCTTCGCCGGGGTGCCGTTTCGGGTCTTGCATCACTTGGGTTATCCGCTGGCCGATCGTCTGGCTTTGCTGTCGCTGCTCGGCGGCGAAGACATGCACGAGGCGCTGGTGCTGATTCGCCAGCGCCTGCCCCATGCGCTGCTGCAACTCAATGAGTTGTCGGAGCCGGCGGGTGAAGAAAGTGCCGTCACCGCATGGATGGCGCGCAGCTCCACCGCCGAGCGACGCCTGAGTTGCCGGGTGCCGGTGCATCTGATCAGCGAAGCCGACCATCAGGAAGTCTCCGGCGATCCACGCTACAAACTGCGACGGGCACGCAAACGGATTGCCGCGTGCGGTGCGCAGATCCGCCGGATCACCCCGGATGCACTGAGCATGGGTGCCTTGTTGCAGACCCTCAGCGAAGTCGAAACGGTGAGTTGGAAAGGCGATGAAGGCGTCGGAATTTTCGCCACGCCGCGCAGTCGCCAATGGATCGAACGCGCCTTCACCGCCCTCGCCGGCCAAGGCTTGGTACGCGTGGTGATGCTCGAGCTGAACGGCCGCTGCATCAGCTATCGCCTCGGCCTGCTCGAACAGGGCCGGCTCTACGATTACAACCTTGCATTCCTGCCGCAATACGCCGACCTGGGCAGTGGCCGGGTGTTACTGGAGGAATGGATTCGCTGGGGCCTGGATGAACACTGGCGCTGGATCGACGCGTCACGGGTCAGCCTGGAAAATTCCAGCCATCAACTGCACGAACGCATGACCGGGCAACTGGAACACTGGCGCTGGAGTTTCTATTCGTGGCGCCCAAGTGGGCTGGCATTGGGTCTGGCGCTGCGCATCTGGTATCGCTGCAAGCCCGCCGTGCAACAGTGGCGGGCCCGCCGTGCAAACAAAAAACCTGCAGCGCTGGTGCAACCTGTCGCAATCACTCCGGAGGGCGGCCATGCCTCGCCAAGTCATAGTCAACGCTGATGACTTCGGTCTCAGTGCCAATGAAAACGCGGTGATCTTCGCAGCCTTTCAGGCCGGCCTGATCAGCTCAGCCACGGCCATGGCCAACATGCCGGCGTTCGAAGCCGCATGCGCCATGGCTCGGCATCCGGCACTGGAAGGTCGGATCGGCCTGCACTTCAACCTGACCTACGGGCGCCCGTTGAGCCAGGCGATCCTGGGGCGGCGAACGTTCTGCGATGGCAACGGCGTGTTCGACCTCAACCTGCCCCGCCACAGCCTGTGGCTGGGTCGCGCAGACCGTGACGCGGTGCGCGCCGAATTGCAGGCGCAATGGCAACGCTGCGTCGATCACGGCATGCGCCCGAGTCACATCGACTCGCACCAGCACGTACACAACATCTGGCCGATCGGCGAAGTCGTCGCGAAGTTTGCCGCTGAGCAAGGCGTACCGATCCGGCTGGCGCGCAATCTTGGGCACAACCTCACGCTGCCCAAACGCTTATTCAAAGGTTTGCTCAATGGTCGTTTGCAGAGTCTGGCGCGGGTTTGCGCTGATTACGTCTGCACCCCGGTGGACCTGCGCAATGCCAGCGTGCCCAGCGACGGCGTGCTGGAAATCGTTGCCCACCCGACCCGCCTCGGCGTCGATTTCGGCGATGCCTATCTCGACTCCGGCGAGTCATTGAGCGAGATACTCGAACAGGGTTTGAGAGGCGTCGCGCGAGTCTCGTATGCCGACCTCAATCGAGAAGAAACACAGGGTGCCACGGCGCTCGAATGAATCACCGCTGTAACGCAAGCCGACACGACACTCACCACAACATCCGGGCCAAGACCCTGGAGGGGCACCATGAGCATCATCACCAAAGTGCAAGATCGCATCAGACAGAAAGGCCTGGGCCGCACCGTCGGGACGTTGTGGAAACGCTACGTGTTCTTCCACTGGGAACTGCTGTGGATGGAGCGCGACCTGGTCAGCCCGGTGCCACCGCACAAACTGCGCCCATATGAAGGCCTGCGCAAAGTCGACATCACCGCGCAGAATGCCGTGGCGTTCAGCAAACACTTTGGCGACCGCGTCGGCACCATGGCCGAACTGGCTGCCGAGGGCCACACCGGGCACATGTACCTCGACGCCGATGGCCATGCCGTGGGTTTCATCTGGGGCAGCATTCGCGACTACCACGACCGCCACTATTACGGCTGCACCTTCCCGGTCAAACCCGGCGAGTTCTTCGAATTCGGCGGCGAAATGATCCGCGCCTACTTCGGCAGCAGCCTGTCGGTGGACGTGCAGGTTGCGCTGTGGCAGGCGATGGCGGCGCAGGGTTGCACCAAGGTGGTCGACGTCTGTGAAACCCATAACATCCCGGCGCTGAAACTGCATATCCGCATGGGCTATCAGGAACAAGGCCGGGTGACCCACGTTTACTGCCTGTTCGGCCACTGGAAGTTCTTCCGCGAAACCCGCTACGAAGGGTCACGCCTGGACCCGCTGCGCAAACCGGGACGGCCGGTGGTGAGTGCAGCGGCGCAGGCTTGACTGGCTCTCGAAAAATGTGGCGGTCACATGGCCGCCATCGCGCGCAGGCTCGCTCCACACTGGATTCGTGTACGGCGAAAATTCGGTGTATGAGCGAGCCTGCTGGCGAAAAGGCCAGCCGTCGCAATACAGCGTTTCAGGCCTTGCTCGCCACCAGGCTAAAGCACATCGGCAACTGCGCCGTCTGGTTCAGGTAGCAGTCATAAACCTCTTCCCGATTCGAATGCGCGTACTCCTGAAAGTCCACGATGTTCAGCCCCGCTGCAATGGCGCCGCTGAAAATCGCCCCCAGCGTATGCACGAACCAGTACGACTTTGCCGCCGGCTGCTCGACTTTACCTACGTAAACGATCGGTTCTTGCTGCACAAACGGCTCGGCACGGAAATACGAGCTGACGAGGCGCAACGGATCTTCAGCCTGGGGATCAACCATCTCCAGAAACGGATGGGTTTCGTAGATCACCAGTTTGCCGCCCGGCTTTAGCACCGGCGCGACATGACGAAAGAATTCGCCAATGTCGGGCATCCAGTTGAGTACCCCAATGGTGATCAGGGCGACGTCGAAGCGGTTATGCAGCGATGCGGGCAGATGGTGGATGTCGCTCTCGACGAATTCGGCAGTGTGCGGCGAGCGACTGTTCAGCTCGCGGGCCTGTGCGAGAAAGGCTGCCGATTGATCCACGCCGACGACACTGCGCGCACCCAGCGCAAACAGCGACAGGCTTTCCCGACCGTTATTGCAGCCCAGTTGGATTACGTCTTTGCCGTCGACGTCCAGCAAGCTGTGCAAGGTATCGTCGAGGCAGCAAAACTCCGCCTGCACGACATCGCTGAGCAATATCTGCCAGTCCGGCGAATCCTGATGATGACGGGCGGAATCGTTCCATGCCTGACGATTGCTCTCGACGGCGGTTTTGGGGTTGGGCACTTCCATGGCGCACTCCGGATGAGGCTCTTGATTGAGCGGATCCGAGTCTAGATCAGCCTGGTCACTTCGGTTGTTGCAAACATGTAAGCCGGTTCCTGCGTGAACTTTGTGCTCCTACAGCTTAGTCAGCGTAAGGCTCAAAGATTCACGTGGCTCTGATTAAGCTTCTCACGCAAAAACTCCACCAGCGCCTGCACCGGCCGCGAAGCCTGGCGATGCTGCGGATACACCGCCGATAAGGTCAGTGGCTCGGGGCGTAAATCATCCAGCACCGGCACCAGCCGCCCGTCCTTCAGCGCCGCACCGACGATGAAAGTCGGCAGATAGGTAATCCCCATCCCTTGCACCGCTGCGTCACGCAGCAGTTCGCCGTTGTTGACGCGCATGCGCCCGGCGACGTTGATCAGTACCGGTTTGCCCGGCGCTTCGTTGAAGCGCCATTGCACCGAGCGTCCGTGACCGTACGGCAGGCAGTCATGGCTGTGCAGGTCTTCGGGTTTGAGCGGTGTGCCGCGTTCAGCGAGATAGGCCGGGCTGGCGCAGTAGACCCGTTCGATACTGGCGATGCGGCGGGCGATCAGTGTCGAGTCCTCCAGTACGCCGATGCGCAGGGCCAGGTCGTAGCCCTCGCCGAGCAGGTCGACTGGGCGATCGCTTAAATCGACCTCGACCGTGACTTCGCGATAACGCTGCAGGAACAACGGCAGCAGACAACCCAGATGCGCCACGGCAAACGACAGCGGTGCGCTCAGACGAATCGTGCCGCGCGGCTCGGCGGTTTCGCCGGCGATGCCCTGCTCGACCTGTTCCACCTCACCCAACAAGCGCAACGCCGATTCGTAATAGCTCTGCCCCAGCGGGGTGACGTCGAGCCGGCGGGTCGAGCGATTCAACAAGCGCACACCGAGGCGCTCTTCGAGTTGCATCAAACGGCGGCTGACGAACTGCTTGGACAGGTCCAACTGATCGGCCGCAGCGGTGAAGCTGCCGGAGTCCATGACCTGGCAAAAAATACGCATGTCTTCGAACGGGTTCATTGTCACTCTCTGGTGGACAGTTAAACGCTTTATAGCCGCTTTTTCGCTTTTCAGCAGCCCATTAATCTGTGCTCACGGTTTGAACACAACCCTGAACACGCAGGAGCTGCCGCAGGCTGCGATCTTTTGATCTGATCTGCGGCCATCGGGTGACGGCAAGAGCAGGATCAAAAGATCGCAGCCTTCAGCAGCTCCTACAGAAACCTGTAAATACTCAAAAATGGAATTGAACATGAACATCAAGCAGACCCTCGCCGCTTCCCTCCTCGCTCTCTCCGTTGGCAGCGCTTTCGCCGCCGAAAACACTGGCGTCGAACACAACACCCAGGCGTTTCTCAATGCCCTCGCCGCCGGTGGTGGCAAACCCCTTGAGCAACTCAGCCCGAAAGACGCCCGTGCGGTGCTCACCGGCGCACAGGCGTCGGTCAAGGTTGATCTGTCGGGTGTGGAAGTCAGCGACAAGGCGATCAAGGTCGATGGCCAGACGATCAACCTGAAAGTGGTACGTCCGGCCAAGGTCAAAGGCGAGTTGCCGGTGTTCATGTTCTTCCACGGTGGTGGCTGGGTGCTGGGCGACTTCCCGACCCAC
>Ga0308159_1002981_pt1 | contig 18176 bp, 5 predicted proteins | sample PhyCR1_FD_201040 | JGI IMG/M metagenome (GOLD analysis project Ga0308159, IMG submission 201040) | Phyllosphere microbial communities from UC Gill Tract Community Farm, Albany, California, United States - DLSLC.R1 | ecosystem: Host-associated > Plants > Phyllosphere > Unclassified | place: USA... | reverse complement strand
CGAGTTGGTCAACGGCGCGTGGCCGGTCAGCGCATCGTTCGGCGCGATGGCGGTCACGGTGCCGGTGGTCTTGCCGATGTCGATGGTGATCGTCTGGCCGTTGGCCAGGGTCACCACGACTGGCGAGCCAGTCACAGGTGCACCGACGGTGGCGGTGTAGGTGACGGTGCCACCTTCGGCCACGGTGCCCGTGGCGCTGAGTTTCACGCCAGTGGTGTCGATGGTGTCGGTGACGCTGGTCACGGCTGGCGTGGTGCTTGGTACCAGATTTTCGAAGCTGCCACCGGTGGCAGTCTTGATCGTGGCCTGCACGGTGCCGGCGTCTTTATAGACGTCGTCGGCCGGAGCAGGGACGGTGACGGTGCCGGTGGTTTTGCCGGCGTCGATGGTGATCACGGCGCCGTTGCTCAGGGTCACGGTCACTGGCGAGCCAGCGGCGTTAGTCAGGGTTGCGGTGTAAATGATCGAGCCGCCTTCGGCCACGGTGCCGGTCGCGGACAGCGACAGGTTGGTGGTGTCGACAGTATCGGTCACGGTGGTGCTGACCGGCGTTTTGTCGGCCACGAGGTTCTCGTAGTTGCCGCCGCTGACGTTGGTGATGGCGTTGGTCAGTGGAGCGTGGCCGGTCAGCGCGTCGTTTGGCGCAGCAGTGGTCACAGTGCCGGTGGTCTTGCCGATGTCGATGGTGATCGTCTGGCCGTTGGCCAGGGTTACCACGACTGGCGAGCCAGTGACTGGCGCACCGACGGTGGCGGTGTAGACAACGTTGCCGCCTTCCGCTGCGGTGCCGGTGGCGCTCAGCTTCACGGTGGTGGTGTCGATGGTGTCGGTGACACTGGTCACGGCTGGCGTGGTGCTTGGTACCAGATTTTCGAAATTGCCACCGCTGGCATTGGTGATGGTGGCCTGGACGGTGCCGGCATCTTTGTAGACGTCGTCAGCCGGAGCAGGCACGGTCACGGTGCCGGTGGTTTTGCCGGCGTCGATGGTGATCACGGCGCCGTTCGACAGAGTCACGGTGACTGGCGAGCCGGCCGCGTTGGTCAGGGTTGCGGTGTAAATGATCGAACCACCCTCGGCGACCGTATTAATGGCGCTCAGGGACAGGTTGGTGGTGTCGACAGTGTCGGTCACAGTGGTGCTGACCGGCGTCTTGTCGGCCACCAGATTTTCGTAGTTGCCGCCAGTCACGTCAGTGATCGCGTTGGTCAACGGCGCGTGGCCGGTCAGCGCATCGTTCGGCGCGATGGCGGTCACGGTGCCGGTGGTCTTGCCGATGTCGATGGTGATCGTCTGGCCGTTGGCAAGTGTCACAACGACAGGCGAACCCGTGACTGGCGCACCGACGGTGGCGGTGTAGGTGACGGTGCCACCTTCGGCCACGGTGCCAGTGGCGGTGAGTTTCACCCCAGTGGTGTCGATGGTGTCGGTGACGTTGGTTACGGCCGGCGTGGTGCTTGGTACCAGATTTTCGAAGTTGCCACCTGTCGCCGACTTGATGGTCGCCTGCACGGTACCGGCGTCTTTGTAGACGTCGTCCGCTGGAGCCGGAACGGTGACGGTGCCGGTGGTTTTGCCCGCGTCGATGGTGATGACTGCACCGTTGCTCAACGTCACGGTCACTGGCGAGCCAGCGGCGTTGGTCAGGGTTGCGGTGTAGATGATCGAACCACCCTCGGCGACCGAGTTGGTTGCGCTCAGGGACAGGTTGGTGGTGTCGACAGTGTCGGTCACGGTGGTGCTGACCGGGGTCTTGTCGGCCACCAGATTTTCGTAGTTGCCGCCGGTCACGTTAGTAATGGCGTTGGTCAACGGTGCATGACCGGTCAATACGTCATTCGGCGCGGTGGTGGTCACCGTGCCGGTGGTTTTACCGACTTCGATGGTGATGTTCTGACCGTTGGCCAGAGTCACCACAACCGGCGAACCGGTGACTGGCGCACCGACGGTCGCGGTGTAAGTGACAGTGCCACCTTCAGCCGCAGACTCGGTCGCGGTCAGTTTGACCGTGGTGGTATCGACGGTATCGGTGACGCTGGTCACGGCCGGGGTGTTGCTGGTCACCAGGTTTTCGAAATTGCCGCCAGTCGCGCTCTTGATCGTGGCCTCAACGGTGCCGGCGTCTTTGTAGACGTCATCAGCCGGAGCCGGAACGGTCACGGTGCCGGTGGTTTTACCGGCGTCGATGGTGATCACGGCGCCGTTCGACAGGGTCACGGTGACTGGGGAGCCAGCGGCGTTGGTCAGGGTCGCGGTGTAAACGATCGAGCCACCTTCGGCCACGGTACCGGTCGCGGACAGCGACAGGTTGGTGGTGTCGACTGTATCGGTGACCGTGGTATTGACCGGGGTTTTGTCGGCAACGAGGTTCTCGTAGTTGCCACCGCTCACGTTAGTGATCGCGTTGGTCAATGGCGCATGACCGGTCAGCGCATCGTTCGGTGCGGTGGTGGTCACGGTGCCGGTGGTTTTGCCCACTTCGATGGTGATGTTCTGGCCGTTGGCCAGAGTGACTGTCACTGGCGAACCAGTGACCGGTGCACCAACGGTCGCGGTGTAGGTGACGGTACCGCCTTCAGCCGCCGACTCGGTCGCGGTCAGTTTGACCGTGGTGGTGTCGATGGTGTCGGTGACCTGAGTCACAGCCGGCACAGTACTCGGTACCAGATTTTCGAAGTTGCCACCGGTAGCGTTGGTGATCGTTGCTTGAACGGTGCCGGCATCTTTGTACACGTCATCGGCAGGTGCCGGAACGGTCACTGTGCCAGTGGTTTTACCAGCGTCGATGGTGATCACGGCGCCGTTGCTCAACGTCACGGTGACTGGCGAGCCGGCAGCGTTGGTCAATGTCGCGGTGTAGATGATCGAACCACCCTCGGCGACCGAGTTGGTTGCGCTGAGGGACAGGTTGGTGGTGTCGACAGTGTCGGTAACGGTGGTCGAAACCGGTGTCTTGTCAGCGACCAGATTCTCGTAGTTACCGCCGCTCACGTCGGTGATGGCATTGGTCAAAGGCGCATGACCGTTCAGCGCATCGTTCGGTGCGGTGGTGGTGACGGTGCCAGTGGTTTTACCCACCTCGATGGTGATGTTCTGACCGTTGGCCAGGGTCACGACCACAGGCGAACCGGTCACTGGCGCGCCGACGGTAGCGGTATAGGTGACGGTGCCGCCTTCTGCCGCAGACTCAGACGCGGTCAGCTTGACCGTGGTGGTATCGATGGTGTCGGTGACCTGAGTGACAGCCGGCACGGTGCTCGGTACCAGGTTTTCGAAGTTGCCACCGGTCGCGGTGGAAATGGTCGCTTCGACTTTACCTGCGTCTTTGTACACGTCATCGGCTGGCGCCGGAACGGTCACAGTGCCAGTGGTTTTACCGGCGTCGATGGTGATCACGGCGCCGTTCGACAGAGTCACGGTGACTGGCGAGCCAGCCGCATTGGTCAGGGTCGCGGTGTAAACGATTGAGCCACCCTCGGCCACGGTGCCGGTCGCACTGAGCGACAGGTTGGTGGTGTCGACGGTATCGGTGACGTTAGTGCTGACCGGGGTTTTGTCAGCCACGAGGTTTTCGTAATTGCCACCAGTCACACCGGTGATCGAGTTGGTCAGCGGCGCATGACCGGTCAGCGCATCGTTCGGTGCAGTGCTGGTCACGGTGCCTGTGGTTTTACCCACTTCGATGGTGATGTTCTGGCCGTTGGCCAAGGTCACCACAACCGGAGAACCGGTTACCGGCGCACCGACGGTTGCGGTATAGGTGACGGTGCCACCTTCGGCCACCGAAGTGTCGGCAGTCAGTTTGACGGTCGAGGTGTCGATGGTGTCGGTCACGTTGGTGACGGCTGGAACAGTGCTCGGCACCAGGTTCTCGAAGTTGCCACCGGTGGCGGTCGAAATGGTCGCTTCGACTTTGCCTGCGTCTTTGTAAACGTCATCGGCTGGCGCTGGAACGGTTACGGTGCCGGTGGTTTTGCCGGCCTCGATGGTGATGACGGCGCCGTTGCTCAACGTCACGGTGACTGGCGAGCCAGCGGCGTTGGTCAAGGTCGCGGTGTAGATGATCGAACCACCCTCGGCGACCGAATTGGTTGCGCTCAGCGACAGGTTGGTGGTGTCGACTGTATCGGTAACGGTGGTTGAAACCGGGGTTTTGTCGGCGACCAGATTCTCGTAATTGCCACCGGTCACGTTAGTGATGGCGTTGGTCAACGGCGCATGGCCGGTCAGCGCGTCGTTCGGTGCTGTAGTGGTTACAGTACCGGTGGTTTTACCCACTTCGATGGTGATGTTCTGACCGTTGGCCAAGGTCACGACCACAGGCGAGCCAGTCACTGGCGCACCGACAGTCGCGGTGTAAGTGACAGTGCCACCTTCCGCAGCGGACTCGGTCGCAGTCAGTTTGACCGTGGTGGTGTCGATGGTGTCGGTAACGTTGGTGACGGCCGGAACCGTGCTAGGCACCAGATTCTCGAAGTTGCCACCAGTAGCGCTGGAGATGGTCGCTTCGACTTTACCCGCGTCTTTGTAAACGTCATCGGCCGGAGCTGGAACAGTCACGGTACCGGTAGTTTTACCGGCTTCGATGGTGATCACCGCGCCGTTGGACAGGGTCACGGTGACTGGGGAGCCAGCGGCGTTGGTCAGGGTCGCGGTGTAAACGATCGAGCCACCTTCGGCCACGGTACCGGTCGCGGACAGCGACAGGTTGGTGGTGTCGACGGTGTCGGTGACATTAGTCGAAACCGGCGTTTTATCCGCCACAAGGTTTTCGTAGTTACCGCCGCTCACGTCGGTGATGGCGTTGGTCAGCGGCGCATGGCCGGTCAGCGCATCGTTCGGCGCGGTGGTGGTGACGGTGCCGGTGGTCTTGCCGACTTCGATGGTGATGTTCTGACCGTTGGCCAGGGTCACCACGACTGGCGAGCCAGTCACTGGCGCACCAACGGTCGCGGTGTAGGTGACGGTACCACCTTCGGCAGCAGACTCGGTCGCGGTCAGTTTGACCGTGGTGGTGTCGATGGTATCGGTAACGTTGGTGACGGCCGGAACCGTGCTAGGCACCAGATTCTCGAAGTTGCCACCGGTGGCGCTGGAAATGGTCGCTTCGACTTTACCGGCGTCTTTGTAAACGTCATCGGCCGGAGCTGGAACAGTCACGGTACCGGTGGTTTTACCGGCTTCGATGGTGATCACCGCGCCGTTGGACAGGGTCACGGTCACCGGAGTCCCGGCCGGATTGGTCAGGGTTGCGGTGTAGACGATCGAACCACCCTCGGCCACCGAGTCGCTGGCAGTCAGGTTCAGGTTGGTGGTGTCGACAGTGTCCGACACTGAGGTGTTTGCCGGTGTCTTGTCGGCCACCAGGTTTTCATAGTTACCGCCGGCAACCTTGTCGATGGCGACGCTCAGCGAGCTGCCGCCCGCCAATGGGCTGTTCGGCGCGACGAAGTTCACGCTGCCGGTGGTCTCACCGACGGCGATGGTGATGGTCTGTCCATTGGACAGAGTGACCACAACTGGCGAGCCGGTTACAGGTGCGGTCACGCTCGCGGTGTAGACCACGGTCTCGCCTTCGGCGACGTTGGCGGTGGCAGTCAGCGACACGGTGGAGGTGTCGATGGTGTCGTTGACGGTGGTCACCGCCGGCGTGTTGCTGGTGACCAGGTTTTCGAAGTCGCCACCGGTCGCGCCCTTGATGGTCGCTTCAACGGTGCCGGCGTCCTTGTAGACGTCATCCTTCGGTGCATCGACGGTCACGGTGCCGGAAGTTTTGCCGGCGTCGATGGTGATCACCGCGCCATTGCTCAACGTCACGGTCACCGGAGTGCCGGCGGCGTTGGTCAGGGTGGCGGTGTAGGTGATCTGGCCACCTTCGTTCACCGCCGGAGTGGCGCTCAGCGACAGGTTGGTGGTATCGACGGTGTCGGTCACGGTGGTGCTGACTGGCGTCTTGTCGGCAACGAGGTTTTCGTAGTTGCCACCGCTGACATTGGTGATCGAGTTGTTCAGCGGTTCGTGACCGTTCAGCGCATCGTTCGGTGCGGTGGTCGTTACGGTGCCGGTGGTTTTGCCGACTTCGATGGTGATGTTCTGACCGTTGGCCAGGGTCACCACGACTGGCGAACCGGTCACGGGTGCACCGACAGTCGCGGTGTAGGTGACCGTGCCGCCTTCAGCCACGGACTCGGTTGCGGTCAGTTTTACCGACGTGGTGTCGATGGTATCGGTGACTTCGGTCACGGCTGGAGCGGTACTTGGCACCAGATTCTCGAAGTTGCCGCCCGCAGCATCCTTGATCGTGACTTCGACCTTGCCAGCGTCTTTGTAGACGTCATCGGCAGGGGCTGGAACAGTCACGGTGCCGGTGGTTTTGCCCGCGTCGATGGTGATCACGGCGCCGTTGGACAGAGTCACGGTGACAGGCGAGCCGGCAGCATTGGTCAACGTCGCGGTGTAAACGATCGAACCGCCCTCAGCCACGGTACCGGTCGCGCTCAGCGACAGGTTGGTGGTGTCGACGGTGTCGGTCACGGTGGTGCTGACCGGGGTTTTGTCGGCAACCAGATTCTCGTAGTTGCCGCCGCTCACGTCGGTGATGGCGTTAGTCAGCGGCGCATGACCGTTCAACGCATCGTTCGGTGCGGTGGTGGTCACAGTGCCGGTGGTTTTACCCACTTCGATGGTGATGTTCTGACCGTTGGCCAGGGTCACCACGACTGGCGAACCGGTCACGGGTGCACCGACAGTCGCGGTGTAGGTGACGGTGCCGCCTTCAGCCGCGGACTCGGTTGCGGTCAGTTTTACCGACGTGGTGTCGATGGTATCGGTGACTTCAGTCACTGCCGGAACCGTGCTCGGAACGAGGTTCTCGAAGTTGCCACCGGTTGCACCGTTGATGGTGACTTCAACCTTGCCGGCGTCTTTGTAGACGTCATCGGCTGGCGCTGGAACCGTCACGGTGCCGGTGGTCTTGCCCGCTTCGATGGTAATCACCGAACCGTTGGACAGGGTCACGGTGACGGGCGAGCCAGCAGCGTTGGTCAGGGTCGCGGTGTAGGTGATCGAACCGCCCTCGGCGACCGAGTTGGTGGCGCTGAGTGACAGATTCGTCGTGTCCACGGTGTCAGTGACGGTGGTGCTGACCGGGGTTTTGTCAGCGACCAGATTTTCGTAGTTGCCGCCGCTGACGCCGGTGATCGAGTTGGTCAGCGGTTCGTGACCCGTCAGCGCATCGTTTGGCGCGGTGGTGGTCACGGTGCCGGTGGTCTTGCCGACTTCGATGGTGATGGTCTGACCGTTGGCCAAAGTGACAGTCACTGGCGAGCCAGTGACTGGTGCGCCAACGGTCGCGGTGTAAGTGACGGTGCCACCTTCAGCCACCGAAGTATCGGCGCTGAGCTTCACGGTAGAGGTATCGATGGTGTCGGTGACTTCGGTCACGGCCGGGACGGTGCTCGGTACCAGATTTTCGAAATTGCCGCCGGACGCATCCTTGATCGTGACTTCGACCTTGCCGGCGTCCTTGTAGACGTCATCGGCTGGCGCCGGAACGGTCACGGTGCCGGTCGTTTTACCCGCTTCGATGGTAATCACCGAACCGTTGGACAGGGTCACGGTTACCGGAGTGCCCGCTGGGTTGGTCAGGGTCGCGGTGTAGGTGATCGAACCGCCCTCGGCGACCGAGTTGGTGGCGCTGAGTGACAGATTCGTCGTGTCCACGGTGTCAGTGACGGTGGTGCTGACCGGAGTTTTGTCAGCAACCAGATTTTCGTAATTGCCACCGCTCAGGTCAGTGATCGCGTTGGTCAGTGGTTCGTGACCGTTCAACGCATCGTTCGGCGCGGTGGTGGTCACAGTGCCGGTGGTTTTACCCACTTCGATGGTGATGGACTGACCGTTGGCCAGAGTCACGACAACCGGCGAACCGGTCACGGGTGCACCAACCGTAGCGGTGTAAGTCACCGTGCCGCCCTCGGCGACCGAAGTGTCAGCGGACAGTTTGACGGTCGAAGTATCGATGGTGTCGGTCACTTCGGTGACAGCCGGCACGGTGCTCGGAACGAGGCTCTCGAAGTTGCCGCCCGACGCATCCTTGATCGTGACTTCGACTTTGCCGGCGTCCTTGTAGACGTCATCGGCTGGCGCCGGAACGGTCACGGTGCCGGTCGTTTTACCCGCTTCGATGGTGATCACCGCGCCGTTCGACAGGGTCACGGTGACCGGCGTACCGGCCGGGTTGGTCAGCGTCGCGGTGTAGACGATCGAGCCACCTTCCGCCACGGTGCCAGTGGCACTCAGCGACAGATTGGTGGTGTCGACAGTGTCGGTAACGGTGGTCGAAACCGGGGTTTTGTCCGCCACCAGATTTTCGTAGTTGCCGCCGGTCACACCGGTGATCGAGTTGCTCAACGGCTCATGACCGTTAAGCGCATCGTTCGGCGCGGTGGTGGTCACGGTGCCAGTGGTTTTGCCCACTTCAATGGTGATCGTCTGACCGTTGGCCAGGGTTACAACAACCGGTGAGCCGGTGACCGGTGCGCCGACTGTGGCGGTGTAAGTGACGGTGCCACCTTCAGCCACCGAAGTATCGGCGCTGAGCTTCACGGTAGAGGTATCGATGGTGTCGGTGACTTCGGTGACGGCCGGAACGGTGCTCGGCACCAGATTTTCGAAGTTGCCGCCGGACGCATCCTTGATCGTGACTTCGACCTTGCCGGCGTCTTTGTAGACGTCATCGGCTGGCGCCGGAACCGTCACGGTGCCGGTCGTTTTACCGGCTTCAATAGTGATCACCGAACCGTTGCTCAGGGTCACGGTGACTGGTGTGCCCGCTGGATTGGTCAGGGTTGCGGTGTAGACGATCGAACCGCCTTCAGCGACGGAGCCAGTGGCACTCAGCGACAGGTTGGTGGTGTCAACGGTGTCGGTAACGCTGGTCGAAACCGGGGTTTTGTCGGCGACGAGGTTTTCGTAGTTGCCACCGCTCACGCCAGTGATCGCGTTGGTCAGTGGTTCGTGACCGTTCAACGCATCGTTCGGCGCGGTGGTGGTCACGGTGCCGGTGGTTTTACCCACTTCGATAGTGATGGTCTGGCCGTTGGCCAGAGTCACGACAACCGGCGAACCGGTCACGGGGGCGCCAACCGTAGCGGTGTAAGTCACCGTGCCGCCCTCGGCGACCGAAGTGTCAGCGGACAGTTTGACGGTCGAAGTATCGATGGTGTCGGTCACTTCGGTGACAGCGGGCTCGGTGCTTGGAACGAGGTTCTCGAAATTGCCACCGCTGGTTCCGGTAATGCTGACTTCCACTTTGCCTGCGTCTTTATAGACGTCATCGGCAGGCGCCGGAACGGTCACGGTGCCGGTAGTTTTGCCGGCCTCGATGGTGATCACGGCGCCGTTGCTCAGGGTTACGGTGACCGGCGAGCCGGCAGCATTGGTCAACGTCGCGGTGTAAACGATCGAACCGCCTTCAGCGACGGAGCCAGTGGCACTCAGCGACAGATTGGTGGTGTCGACGGTGTCGGTAACGGTGGTCGAAACCGGGGTTTTGTCGGCGACGAGGTTCTCGTAGTTACCGCCACTGACGTTGGTGATGGCGTTGGTCAGCGGCGGGTTGCCGGTCAGCGCATCGTTCGGTGCGGTGGTGGTCACGGTGCCGGTGGTTTTGCCGACTTCGATGGTGATGGTCTGACCGTTGGTCAGGGTCACGGTCACTGGCGAACCGGTGACAGGCGCGCCTACGGTGGCGGTGTAAGTGACGGTGCCGCCTTCAGCGACCGAGGTATCGGCGGTCAGTTTGACCGTCGAAGTGTCGATGGTGTCGGTGACTTCGGTGACGGCTGGATCGGTACTTGGTACCAGGTTCTCGAAATTGCCACCGCTGGTGCCGGTGATGCTGACTTCGACTTTGCCGGCGTCTTTGTAGACGTCATCCGCAGGCGCGGGAACGGTCACGGTACCGGTGGTCTTGCCAGCTTCGATGGTGATGACGGAGCCGTTGCTCAACGTCACGGTCACCGGGGTACCGGCCGGATTGGTCAGGGTTGCGGTGTAAACGATCGAACCGCCTTCGGCCACGGTGCCAGTGGCACTCAGCGACAGGTTGGTGGTGTCGATGGAGTCAGTGACAGTGGTGGTCGCTGGCGTCGTGTTTGGCACCAGGTTCTCGAAGTTGCCGCCGGTAGCACCGGTAATCGTGGTGCTGACGGTGCCGCCGTTGTTATAGACGTCGTTTGGCGCAGTCGGCACGTTGATGGTGCCCGTGGTCTGGCCGGCTTCGATGGTGATGGTCGAGCCATTGGACAGGGTGACGGTGACCGGCGTCTGCGCCGGGTTGGTCAGGGTCGCGGTGTAGGTGATCTGGCCACCTTCAACCACGCTGCCGGTAGCGGTCAGGGTCAGGCCGGTGGTGTCGCGCGAATCAACGATGTTCGTCACGGCTGGTGTCGTGTTCGGCACCAGGTTCTCGAAGTTGCCACCAGTGGCACCAGTGATGGTGGTGCTGACGGTGCTGCCGTTGTTGTAGACGTCATTCGGCGCGGTTGGCACGTTGACAGTGCCCGTGGTCTGGCCGGCTTCGATGGTGATGGTCGAACCGTTGGACAGGGTGACGGTGACCGGCGTCTGTGCCGGGTTGGTCAAGGTCGCGGTGTAGGTGATCTGGCCGCCTTCAGTGACGCTGCTGCCAGCGGTCAGGGTGACAGTGGTGGTGTCGATGGTGTCGGTGACCTGGGTCGTGGCCGGAGTGGTCGGCGGGGTCACGGTGATGCCGTTGCCGCCAGTGGTGCCGGTGACGGTCACGTCGATCTGGGTCGGGTCGTTATAAACGGTGTCGTTCGGCGCCAGCGGCACGTTGACGGTGCCGGTGGTGGAGCCGGCGGGAATCACGATCACCGAGCCGTTGGACAGGGTGATGGTCAGGTCGGTCAGCGGCGCCTGGGTCAGGGTCGCGGTGTACACCAGCACGCCGCCGGCTTCAGTGATGGTCGGCGTGGCGCTGAGGCTCAGGGTCGACTCACGCAGGGCGTTGGCGGTGGTGTCGGTGGTCTGGCCACCGGTGATGTTCTGCGCCGCTTGCGCACCGGCGTTGATGCCCGCGGTCGGGAAGCCGATGGTCGGGTCGACGCGGCCAGCAGTGGCGTCGAGCATCACGAAACTGTGGCCGCCGCCTGCCGCGCCGCCAGTCCCCGCGGCGGTCGCGCCGGCAGCGGTGGCTTCAAGAGCAGTGGTCGGGTCGGCGCCGGCGGCGATGGCCTGCTGCAACTCGGCTACAGAAGGTGCGGCCTGCGCGGTGGCTTCGGCCAGGTCCGTGCTGGAGTCGGGCGCGTTGGCGCTCCACTGCGTTTCGCGACCCAGGTCCAGGGTGCGGCCATCCGCCAGTTCCAGCTATACAGCGCCGGAGAGGCCAGTATCGATCTGGTCGCCGACGAACAGGCGATCGCCTTCAACGAGCACGCGGCGTACACCCTCGGGGGATACCACGAATACCTGACCGACAATGCTTTTGACGATGGCAACAACACTGCTCATTGAAGACTCTCCGGGTGTTACGTTCAGTTGACTTCCATTGCCTGATGGCTTCGGCGCCGATCCAGTCTGGACGTACTTTTAAAATTTGCGAATCAAGTTTGACGCTTCTTTTCGTCAATATTTTGGCTAGATTCTTTCGCTATTAACTTTATGCCAAACTATTGACCTTCTGGGTGCCATCCTAAACAATCGCCCCACTAATGTCACATTGATATTTCCGCGGCGACCTGTCCCTCAGCGTGTGATCCAGTTCCTATTTTGAACTTTCCGACATACGGTCATTCCGGTTGCCAATCATCCGACGCAGCAGCACGTTTTGCTGTGATTCAAGACAAGAAGTCCTGGGAAATCTTTACCATGCGTTTGCACTTGTTCAAGGCTCTACCCTTCGCTCTGGCCGCCTCTTTCGCCCATGCACAATCCTTACCGGAAGCCATGCAACAGGCACTGGATGTCCATCCGGAAATCCAGGCAGGGGTCAACAGTCGTCTGGCGGCGGATTATCAGTTAAAGGCTGCGAAAGGTGGATACCTGCCCAAGGTCGACCTGCTGGGTGGTTATGGCCGTGAGGGCACCGACAGCGTGACCACGCGCGCCAACGGTGGCGGCAATCACTGGGAGACACTGAACCGCAGTGAGTCAAGTTTACGTCTCTCGCAAATGGTCTTTGACGGTTTTGCGACGTCGAGCGAAGTCGGGCGTCAACAAGCCACCGTCAACTCCCGCGCCTACTCCCTGCTGGGGACTTCCGAGCGCACCGCGCTGACCGTCGCCCAGGTGTACCTGGACGTGTTGACCCGCCGCGAATTCGTGCGTCTGGCCGAAGAAAACCTCAAGAGCCACCAGCGCATCTACGACCAGATTCAACTGCGCACCCAGCGCGGCGTCGGCAGTGGTGCCGACCTCGATCAGGCCGAAGCGCGGATGGCCCAGGCGCGTAACAACCTGATCACCGAGCAGACCAACCTCGCCGACTCCGAGACCAACTTCCTCAGTGCCGTCGGCCAGATGCCTGACCAGCTGGAGCGTCCGGCACCGTTCATGGCGATGATGCCGGCCAACCTCAATGAAGCGCGGCAGCAGATGCTGGAAAACAGCCCGATCCTGCGCTCGGCCGAGTCCGATATCGCTGCTGCCGAGAAGCAGTACGAAACCGCCAAGTCGACCTTCTACCCACGTTTCGACGCCGAGCTGGGTCGCACCGCCGACAACGATCTCGACGGTCAGAACGGCCACAACAACGAGTGGCAGGCCATGCTGCGCATGCGCTTCAACCTGTACTCCGGCGGCAGCAACAAGGCCGATCTGGAATCCAAGTCGTACCTGTCCAACCAGGCGCTGGACATCCGCAACAACGCTCTGCGTCAATTGAATGAAGAACTGGGTCTGGCCTGGAATGCCCTGAACAACGCCAATGCGCAGGTGCCGATCGCTCAGCAGTACGTTGATCACAGCACCGCCGTGCGTACCGCTTACCAGCGTCAGTTCAGCCTCGGCGAGCGCACCCTGCTCGATTTGCTCGACAGCGAAAACGAGTTGTTCACCGCTTCGCGCCGTCTGGCCGAGATCAAGAACATTCAGTTATTTACTCAGTATCGAATCAAGGCGACCATGGGCGAGTTGCTCAAGAGCCAGGGAGTGGTCGCACCGTTGGCATCCGTCGTGCAGAACGATGTGAAGCCGAAGGTCCAACTGCCCGGTATGAATTGAGCAGAACCTTCATTGTTCAATTGTTAGCCAAGAGTGCCGAGCGTGGAATCAGAAGTCAGTCGAGTTCAACTCATTCATGATCCGCGCGCGATGCACGACGATCCGTTGCTGGATGGTCTGCTCGCTCTGTGCATGCTGCACCAGAAACCCGCCAGTGCGGCGATGCTCACCACCGGTCTGCCGCTGCCCAAGCAGCGCCTGAGCGTCGAGTTGCTGCCCCGCGCAGCGGCTCGCGCCGGGCTGCAGGGTCGGGTGCTGCAACGCAAGCTGGAAGAAATTCCGGCGATTGCCATGCCGGCGCTGTTGCTGCTCAAGGATGGTCGCAGCGCGGTCTTGCTCGGCTGGCAAGGTGACAACGAAGCCCGGGTGCTGCTCAGCGAAAGCGACGGCGGCGAATCGGTGGTCAGCCGCGAACTGCTGGCCGACGACTACACCGGCAAAGTGTTCTTCGCCCAGCCGCAGCACAAATTCGACGTCAACCACGGCACGCTGATCCCGCGTGCGCGCTCGTGGTTCCGCGACACCCTCAAGCGTTCGCGCTGGCTGTACGCCGATGCGATCGCCGCGAGTTTCCTGATCAACATCATTGCCATGGCCGCGCCGCTGTTCGTGATGAACGTCTACGACCGCGTGGTGCCGAACCAGGCCGAAGCGACCCTGTGGGTGCTGGCGCTGGGCATCACCGGTGCCTACATTTTTGACCTGATCCTCAAGAGCCTGCGCAGTCTGTGCCTGGATCTGGCCGGCAAGAAAACCGATCTGATCATCTCTGCGACGCTGTTCGAACGCATCGTCGGCATGGCCATGAAGTACCGCCCGGCGCGGGTCGGCAGTTTCGCGCAGAACATCCATGAGTTTCAGAGCCTGCGCGACTTTCTCGCCTCGCTGACCCTGACCAGCCTGATCGACCTGCCGTTCACCATTCTGATCTTCATCGTTATCGCGATTCTCGGCGGGCATCTGGTGTGGATTCCGGTGCTGGCGTTCCCGATTGCCTTGTTGATCGGTTACGCGCTGCAGAAGCCGCTGGTCGCGACCATGGAGCGCACCATGGCCCTCGGCGCCGAGCGGCAGTCGAGCCTGATCGAAACCCTCGCCGGCCTCGATGCGGTCAAGGTCAACAACGCCGAAAGCGAACGCCAGTATCAGTGGGAACAGACCATCGGTACCCTCAGCCGCCTTGAGCTGCGAGTGAAAATGCTCTCCGGTCTGGCGATGAACATCACCCTGCTGATCCAGCAACTGGCCGGGGTGATCATGATCGTCTTCGGGGTGTACCAGATCATCGCCGGCAACCTGAGCATGGGCGGTCTGATTGCCTGCTACATGCTCAGCGGCCGCGCGCTCAGCCCGCTGGCCTCGCTGTCCGGTTTGCTGACGCGTTATCAGCAGGCGCGGGTGACCATGACCTCGGTTGACCAAATGATGGAGCTGCCGCAGGAGCGCAATTTCGAAGAGCGTCCGCTGAGCCGCAAGGTGTTGCAGGGCGCGATCGAGTGCCGTCAGCTGAGCTTCACCTACCCGGAGCAGCAGAACCCGGCGCTGAAGAACATCAACCTGGTAATTCGTCCCGGCGAGAAGATCGGCATCATCGGCCGCAGCGGTTCGGGCAAGAGTTCGCTGGCGAAACTGCTGGTCGGCTTGTACCAACCGGATGACGGCGCGCTGCTGGTAGATGGCGTCGACATCCGCCAGATCGACGTCAGCGAGCTGCGCTACAACATCGGCTACGTGCCGCAGGACATCCAGTTACTGGCCGGCACCCTGCGTGACAACCTGATCTCCGGCGCGCGCTACGTCGAAGACGAGCTGGTGCTGCAAGCCGCAGAGCTCGCGGGCGTGCACGAATTCGCCCGCCTGCATCCGCAGGGTTATGAACTGCAAGTCGGTGAACGCGGGCAGAACCTGTCCGGTGGCCAACGGCAGAACGTCGCACTGGCGCGGGCGCTGCTGCTCAACCCACCAATCCTGCTGCTCGACGAACCGACCAGCGCCATGGACAACACCGGCGAAGAACGCCTCAAGCAACGCTTGGCTGCCGTGGTTGAAAACAAGACCGTGGTGCTGGTGACGCACCGGGCCTCGCTGCTGTCGCTGGTCGACCGCCTGCTGGTGGTCGACCGTGGACAGATTCTTGCCGATGGCCCGAAAGCCGCCGTGATGGAAGCGTTGAAGAAGGGGCAGATCAGTGTTGCTTAAGTCGGGTGTCAAAGAGTCGATCCGTCGCTACTTCAAGGGTTCTGCCTCGCTGCAGGGCCAGCCGCTGCCGGAGGTCAACAAGGCGCTGATCGAGGACGCCCCGCGCGTCGTGCGCCTGACCATCTGGGCAATCATCGGCTTCTTCCTGTTCCTGCTGCTGTGGGCCAACTTCGCCGTGATCGACGAAGTGACCAAGGGCGACGGCAAGGCGATTCCGTCGTCGAAGATCCAGAAAATCCAGAACCTTGAGGGCGGGATCGTTTCGGAAATGTTCGTCAAGGAAGGTCAGATCGTCGAGGCCGGCGCACCGCTGATTCGCCTGGACGACACGCGATTTGCTTCCAACGTCGGCGAAACCGAAGCTGATCGCCTGTCGATGCTGTTGCGCGTCGAGCGCCTGAGCGCCGAGGTCGAAGACCGTCCGCTGAACTTCCCGGAGGACGTGCTCAAAGCCGTGCCGGGTCAGGCGAAAAGCGAAGAGTCGTTGTACATCAGCCGTCGTCAGCAATTGCATGACGAAATCGGTGGCCTGCAGGAACAACTGATTCAGCGTCAACAAGAACTGCGCGAATTCAGTTCCAAGCAAGCGCAATATCGTCAGCAACTGGGCCTGCAGCGCCAGGAAATCAACATGTCCGAGCCGCTGGTGGCGCAGGGTGCCGTATCGCCGGTGGAGGTGCTGCGCCTCAAGCGTGCCGAGGTCGAAACCCGTGGTCAGCTCGACGCCACCACGCTGGCCATCCCGCGCGCCGAATCGGCAATCAAGGAGGTCCAGCGCAAGATCGACGAGACGCGCGGCAAATTCCGCAGCGAAGCGCTGACTCAGCTCAACGAAGCCCGCACCGACCTGAACAAGGCCCAGGCCACCGGCAAAGCGCTGGAAGACCGGGTCAGCCGGACACTGGTCACCTCGCCGGTGCGCGGCATCGTCAACAAGTTGCTGGTCAACACCATTGGCGGCGTGATCCAGCCGGGCAGCGACATGGTGGAAATCGTGCCGCTGGACGACACCTTGCTGGTCGAAGCCAAGATCCGCCCGCAGGACATTGCGTTCCTGCATCCGGGGCAGGAAGCGATCGTCAAATTCACCGCGTACGATTACACCATTTACGGCGGACTCAAAGCCAAGCTGGAGCAGATTGGCGCCGACACCATCACCGACGAAGACAAGAAAACCACCTACTACATGATCAAGGTGCGCACCGAGCGAAGCCACTTGGGCACCGATGAAAAGCCGCTGCTGATCATTCCGGGGATGGTCGCGTCGGTGGATATCATCACCGGCAAGAAATCGGTGTTGAGCTATCTGCTCAAGCCGATCATCCGGGCGCGGGCCGAGGCGTTGCACGAGCGTTGATGCTCTAGCGGTCTTTATGGCCTCATCGCTGGCAAGCCAGCTCCCACAGAGTTTTCGGTTGGAACACGATTGTGTGCTCGACATCGGAATCTGTGGGAGCTGGCTTGCCAGCGATGGCGTCAGTGAAATTGCCACATTACGCCCAGAAGTGACAAAAACCGTCACTCACCATCCCGTCCATTCCTCACCATCCGCCATATAGTTATTCATTAACGGTATTTAATTTCCAGTTCTTATAGCTTTAAAGTCACCCACCTGCGTACCTGCCGACCAATCGGCGCGCCGCACGACCTGAACCGACACGCAATCCAGCGTGAGTGTCTGATCGACGTGCGCGCCCGTGAGCGCGCCGTGCGTGGGAGATTGAAAGATGTCCGCAGCTACTGCCACCCCAAGCGCCGCGACTGCCGCGCCGCAAACCTTCGAGATTCGCCCATTCAGCGGTGCCGTCGGTGCCGAAATCATCGGCCTGGACCTGACCCGGCCAGTCAACGACCATGACTTCGCGCGCATTCATCGCGCGCATCTGGATCACCATGTCGTGGTGTTCCGCGACCAGCGCATCACCCCGCAACAGCAGATCGATTTCAGCCGTCGTTTCGGCGTGCTGCAGATCCATGTGCTCAAGCAGTTCCTGCTGGCCAATCACCCGGAAATTCTCATCGTCTCCAACATCGTCGAGAACGGCCAGAACATCGGTCTCGGTGACGCCGGCAAGTTCTGGCACTCCGATCTCTCCTATAAAGAACTGCCGAGTCTCGGCTCGATGCTGCATGCGCAGGAATTACCGTCCGAGGGTGGCGACACCTTGTTTGCCGACATGCACAAAGCCTGGGACAACCTGCCCGAGGCGTTGCGCAAAGCCGTGGAAGGGCGCTCGGCCGCGCATTCCTACACCGCGCGCTACAGCGAAACCAAATTCGAAGGCAACTGGCGTCCGACCCTGACCCCGGAGCAACTGGCGCAGGTCGCCGAAGTGGTGCACCCGATCGTCCGTACCCACCCGGAAAACGGCCGCAAGGCGTTGTTCGTCAGCGAAGGCTTTACCACCCGCATCGTCGGTCTGCCGGAGGACGAGAGCCAACAGCTGCTGGCCGAGCTCTACGCCCACAGCGTGCTGCCGCAAAACATCTACCGCCATCAGTGGCAGCCCCACGACATGGTGTTCTGGGACAACCGTTCGCTGATCCACCTCGCCGCCGGCTGCCCCGCGCACCTGCGCCGCAAGCTGTATCGCACGACCATCCAGGGCGACGCGCCTTTCTGATTTGCCGGAGATTCGATCATGTCCAAACGTCTTCCCTTTGCACCGCTGGCGGCGGCCATTGGCCTGGGTTTCAGCCTGATTGCCGGCAGCCTGGTGGCGCCGACCGTG
>Ga0308159_1002980_pt1 | contig 18178 bp, 16 predicted proteins | sample PhyCR1_FD_201040 | JGI IMG/M metagenome (GOLD analysis project Ga0308159, IMG submission 201040) | Phyllosphere microbial communities from UC Gill Tract Community Farm, Albany, California, United States - DLSLC.R1 | ecosystem: Host-associated > Plants > Phyllosphere > Unclassified | place: USA... | reverse complement strand
GCGTTCGAAGACTTCATCACCTACAAAGGTGAGCAAGGCGCGAAAGAAGCCGGCAAAATGCGTTCTGAAGGTAAAGACTACATCGTTAAAGATGGCGACGTGATGAACTTCCTGTTCAACGTCTAAATAAAATTTGTTGTCTCGCGAGGTTTCATCGAATCTCATGAAAATCAAAAAACACTATAAAATCCACGCAATTGCGTGGATTTTTCATTTCATAATGTCTCAACTCATCTCGTAAAAACGCTGTCAAAAATGAGTACATTGATGAGTACAATATTCTGCCATCTTCATTTTAAGTGAGTACAATAGCGGTTTAAGAAATAGACAAGGACTCGCTATGCTCACTGATACGCAATGCCGCACTGCTAAGCCGAAAGAAAAACTCTATCGACTCAATGACTTCAATGGTCTCTACCTCGAAGTGAAACCCAACGGCAAAAAGGCATGGCGCTATCGGTTTAAACTCAACGGCAAATCCAGCATGTTCGCGTTGGGTGAGTACCCAACGGTCAAACTTGCCGAAGCTCGCGAAAAATGTGAGCAAGCGCGTAAACAAGTCGCGAATGGAGTTAGCCCGACACAGGCTCGCCAGTTAGATAAGATCCGCAAGGTCAACGACGCATCCAACACCTTTGAGCTGATCGCTAAAGAGTGGTTGCAGATGAAAGACTGGGCCGAAATCACCAAAACGCGGCGACTGGATATGCTTGAACGTGTGGTTTTTCCCGCCATCGGTAAGCTCCCTGTCAGAGAGATCACTCCACACCATATACTTAAAATTCTTCAGGAAACCGCTAAACGAGGAGCACCAACAGTTGCCGCTGAAGCCCGTCGCACCATTTCATCAGTTTTTGAGTTGGCAGTCGCGACGCTTAGAGCTGATAGCGATCCCGTATGGCCTGTGCGCAAGGCCCTTCCGGCTAATAAGACACAGCACAAACAGGCACTAAATCCTCAGCAAATCGGAAAGTTACTAAGCTGTTTTGACAATAGTCGTGGCTCGTATCAGGTTAACTATTGCATGTGGCTTATGTGGTGGACATTGGCGCGTCCTGCAGAAGCCACCGAAGCAGAATGGACAGAATTCGATCTTAATAACGCCCTATGGACCATTCCGGCAGCGCGAATGAAAGCCCGCAGAGAACACGTTATTCCCCTACCCTTCCAAGCTGTCAAAATGCTCAGAACACTACAGGGGTTAACCGGGCATCGGCAGCACCTTTTCCCGGGCAGAGATAATCCGCTAGGGCCAATGACATCGCACTCGCTGCGCCAGCTACTTAAAAGCCTCGGATGGAGTGGCATTTATAGTCCCCATGCTACCCGAACTACAGGAAGTACACGTTTAAACGAAATGGGCTATCGACCTGATGCTATTGAGGCCCAACTTGCACACGCTGATACCAACAATGTTCGTCGCACATATAACCATGCGACCTATATTGATGAGCGTAAAGTGATGATGCAGGAATGGGCGGATAAGCTTGATGAATGGGCAAGCAGCACTAACAGCAGTACTGATGTTTCGTAAACGCTGATGCGTTGGTGCGTTCTTACTGATTATTAACGATTATTTTCCACCAAAATATAAAACCACACTTTAGCCTACTTTTCAGTAACTATCTGATTTTTAGGGAGTTATTTAATGTGCTTATTCAACGCTACAAACCATCTCTTTTTCATCTCTCTAATAATGCAGGGCATCTCCATAAGCCGATACCATGTATCCAGTAGTGTAGGTCTGTGTGAGAAAGACTCTGGCGAGTAGGTTTTGGCAAAAACACTAGGAATCCCGCCATGCGGAGAAAGAAGCCTTAAAGCTTTCCGAAACACTTTTATGAAAGTTACAAAGCATCTGAGTGACAAATACCGACGTTTTTGATAGGGGCAGAGCCAAACTGGCATGTGGGAGTAAAATTTAACCAGTATCAAACATTTTCGCCTACTTGCCGATGTTCCAGCTTTTAACGAGTAAACCGGCATACATCGCCGGTTCAGCTCAGCGCTCAAACTGACATAAAACCTGTATCTACTCTTAATCGCCCACTTTGCATGGCAGTCAAAAATATATTCTTTGATGTCCACTAACCAAAGTATTCTACTTTACATTAGTTTATCTGCTGTAGGGTTGAGAATAAGCTTGCGAAGTTATCAGCTTTCCCTTTGGCAAGACAAATAACCAGCAATGTAAATAAAATAACATCATTTACATCACATTCCTTAACAATAATTTTGGATCGACCATGAGCGATATTATTTCTCATCATCTCAAATGTTGAGTAACTTCCTATAATTGAAGAGTAAATGATATTTTTGCTAAAATCAGGAACGCTGTTCTTAATCATTCTTTTAAGAATGTCTGAAAACCTCTCAGCAGTATTATGAGTGCTCATTTTTTCATTGGTGAAGTTTTCAAGTGCTGAGAAAATTGTAAAGAAAGATAGCTTATAATTACTTGTTTCCCTGAGGCTATAAGCTTGAGCCAAAAGTTCCTGATAGAACTTTCCTTCATCCCCGTTGAACAATTTGCTACCAACAAAATCGCATTCAATGTATATGCCCCAGTCCATTGGATCAATAGCCTCATAACATCCAAAGTAAGTACCAGAGAAACTTATTTTTTTATCTACATTATCTATACCGTTTGGTCTGATGCTTTGCAATTTAATTGTATCATTGTCAGGGTTATGACCATACTCATCTAAAACATCATAACTTAATTTATGAAGTTTATTAAGAAAAGCCACATCATCATAATTATCGTTATCCCATTCAATCCCAAAGGCGTTAGAAGCATTAAACACATCATCATAATGCATTAATCTTTCTTTTGAAATACTCGCCCATAAAACATTGCTATATTCATCAGAGAATTCATAATCAAATTCAAAGAAATATGTCATTGCTCTGAACTTATCATATCCTGTCAAATCATAGTCAGGATTGTTATCAATTTTTAATATTTTGCTTTCCTCTGTGATCACATCAAGATATTTAAGCAACTGAAATTCAATATTAGGTTTATTTTTAAAATTCGTAAAATTCATTTTTTACTTTCTTCTGTTATTTGTTGATAGCATTAAACGTTGAAAGACGCAGTAATACATAATTTAATCCCTTGACTTTACAGGTCTAGTAGAAATTTTCAATATTGAGACGGATCGCATCATTATGAACAGTAAAGCATCAATTTTTTATGTCATTCTATTAGATTTTTCGTCAGACTTGCCCACATAGTTTTCCGCTAATTTTATCTGACTAAAGAGTAGAAGAACGGCGAGACTCATGATGCAGTTGGCAACCAAAATCCCATACTCATCGTTTTCTCTTTTAGCCACTTTCAGTTTTAGTGGGTCTTAATTCCGACAACGAGTTCAGCCAGATGACTCTTTGTTCAGGTAAACATTACTTCCCGGTCTTCTCCCCCGCAATCGGTAAGTTCCCAGTCAGAGAGATCACCCCACACCATATCATTAAAAATTTTCAGGAAACTGCTAAACGAGGTGCCCCCATAGTTGCCGCCGAAGCTCGTCACACCATTTCATCAGTTTTCAAGTTGGTAGCCGCAACGCTTAGAGCTGTTAGCGATCCTGTAGGGCCTGTGCGCAAGGTCATTCCGGCCAATAAGACGCAGCACAATAGGCACTAAATGTAAGAAACTAGGGACCTGAACTCATTAGATCAAGCCCCTGAGCTACTTAAGAGTGAAAACGCAGGATTTCGCTACTCGAATTTTTCTTCACGTAACCTGAATTCTTCCCTTTCCTTTTCCCTTGCCGTTTCAATTTCCTCTCTTAAACTCGCTAACTCCTGAGTTGCTGCAGCAACAATGTCAGCACGACTTTCTGTCATCAACTGCTCCAGTAGCACCGTTCTTTCTGATAATGTTGAGGCATATGATCCTACCCAGCTTGTTGGAGTAATGAGCGCTGAAAATTTCTCCAGCACCAGGCCTGAAGATGGGCTTTCTTTAATCAGCATATAAGCAAGTTCAGTCCAGACATAATTATTGTCGACATGAGTGAAAGGACAAATCATACCCGCCAGGATATCAAAACGTAGTTCCGGATCTCCTTTACACCAGCGTCTCGCAACCGCCACGGGCACACTGGTAAGTGGTAACGAATGTGATAACACGCGGAATGATAAAATCGCCTCTGGAGTCGTATTAATGACCCCTTTCTCTGAACTGATACCGTCAAGAATAATTTCCGGATGAAACTCAATAACAATTTTAAGGAGTTCACGTATCGAACTTCTGAACTGGATATGTTTATTTTCAGGAGAGAAAATTGCGTCAAGTAAAAGCAGCACATCCTTCTCTTCGGCACTACTGAATATACGTCGGGCTACTTCAGCCATGCTATGGAGATTGGCATCAGATGTGTTCAGACACCCTTCATTAACCAGTTTGACGAAAAGTGTTCGTGAGAAGGACAGCAAAGATTCATCAGGATGATAATCACCGTCGCGCTCGTTATAAAAGCGCATGTTAAGAATTTCAATACAGGTAAAAGGACCACTTTTATGGGGCCACAGAGATTTTAAAATCCCTTCAAGTACGCCATCCGATATATATTTATGTTTTTGACCGTAAGCCAAATTGCGATATGAGAAGACATCAATATCTGGATTCTGCAAATGCTTCAGGATCCTTGTAGTACTTTTTACATCGACAGGGATACAGAGCTGCAATGAAGCAAAGACATTCTGCATATCCTTCCGGGAAACATATTCATCCAGCACGATATCAACCAGGTCTTTATTTGTTTCATTAATTCCCTGGAGTACACCCTGTACAACTACGAGATTTATTTTACTCTTGTCCGCGCTATAAATAATCGCATTCATCAAATCCAGCAAATGCTTTTTATCAGGATGAACAACCGCGATTTTCGTTGCAAACGCCAGAACCTGACTTTGGTTATAACCTCCATGCAAAGCAGAATAAATGATACTCTCCAGCAATTCCGGATAATCTGATGCTATCTCCTGTGCCAATGCCTCAGCCTCAACTTCAGCTGCATCAGAACCGTGGATAATCGTGTGCCCCTCCGGACTACGCACCTCAAGCCCATAAAAACCTTGGAGATTTGTCAGGACGAATGTATTTAATCTACGCTCAACGGTATCCGGCTTAATTTCTTCTGTTAATTGAGACAATTTATCTGAGGCTTCCTGCCCCATCTCTTCTTTATCAAACCGTAACGCCGTGCAGGCCGCATCCCAGAGACATTCGCCACCGTCAGAAAATGCATTTGTCCGGATAAGTGCGGTTAACTGATCTCTGATACAGTCGAGTTTCCACAGGCCTCTCATATGAGATGAAAGGACTCTGATACCTTCACTGAGCAGTTCTGGCTTCTGCGTAAGAGTCCGCTCAAGAAACCTCAATACTGAGGAATACCAGTTATTTACTTCATCATATGTTGAAGGTTCATATCCATAATCGCGGACGCCCGTCCCGAAATCAAACCCGTACGATGACATAAAATCACGGGTTTTCAGTAATTCAGAAATCAACTTCAATGCAATTTCAGTATGGCCTTCTGCTAAAAAAGCATCAACAACCTTCAAACGTTGATCAATCGTTGCACAGGTCCCCGAAAGACGGGCAGAAAAAAGGCTTTTAAGTACATCAAAAACTGAATTATTTTTTTCTCCTGCATCTTCTGTCAGGGCAAAGCAGGTTAACAAATGGACACTCTGACTGAAATATTCACCATCATATGCAAGTGAACGCAATAATCTGGTGACCAGAATAAATGCTGGATTTTTCCGGCTCAGAAAGATATCACCTGGGTCACTGTTGCCAAGGCGTTCAATAAAATTAAGTGTTTCCGCAGGAGCAACCGGCGCCACATTGGCCACGCATGAGAAAATGAGGTCATAACCTTTGTCTGGTTCATTCTGATATTTTAATAAAAGCTGTTCATAGAAACCGTTAATGGACAAAAGATTCTGGGCACATTTTATGGCTTCTTTTGAATGAGATAAATACCCAAGGCGTCTGGTGAATGATAAAAACAAACGTCGACTTTTATCCGGGTTAATTATTGGTAAAAGACGGCCTACAGGTATGTTTTCCAGTGCCAATGATGCCAGTCTGTTCGCAACAGGAGGAGGCAGAATAGCCATCCATACATCACGTTTTTGTGCCAAATCCCGTCGACACAGTTCTTTCGAAAATTCATATAACTTTTGTACACTGATACCGGATACTGTCCCCAGACTGCTAAGCTCGTGGCTGTACTGACCACTTTCCTCATACTGAAAGGAATATACCAAGGAAAGCACTTCCCCTGCTTTTTTGATCTCATCACTTTTTTCATGACGCTGATAAAAAAGACGTTCAAACAGAACATCATCCTGCAAACTGGATATGTTTTCATGGGTCCCAATACTTGCCGCCAGAGCGATTGCCAGGCGGGCATTACCGCCTGAGAATGCCGCTATTTTAGACGCATTCACATGACTGATATGTGCGTATTTTCTCAGGATCAATGCTTCGATTAATGCTTCAGAGTTAGGCTCCATCGATATCACCTCTGTGCCTTCAGGCAGATCCTCTCTAACATCATATTCTACGGTGAGCAGACTTACTGAACGGTTCCCATGGCGCAGGATTTCGCTCAGGGCTCTATGCATGTCCTGCGAGCAATTATCCACAATCACTAACGCAACCTGGTGGGTTGCTATCAGCCTTTCCAGCAGCGCGGCCGGAGTCGGTTCGGGAGAGAAGCTGGTGTCGGTGTAGTAAACAAAGTCATGTGGAAGAGGATCACACCCGGGTACCGGCTCAAACAGGGCCTGCACAAGCCGTGTTTTACCGACGCCGGAAAGGCCGATCAGTCTTACTGAAGTTCCGGGTGTCCGGAGGCGTTTCTGTAACGAACAGAGAGTGTCAACCGTTGATAATTTTTCTCTGCTGACATGACTGCGCTCTACCAGCTTGATTTTCTCATCGATGAGAAATGTGCTTTCCCCTCCGCTACGTTCTCCAGACCAGTTGTTGTACCCCTGCCAGTGACTGGTTGTATTTCCGAATGTTGAACGTAGCCAGAGGTTCTGTGGTGGTTGGCGTGCCGTAGCAACGAAATTTTTGACGGCGCGGTATATCTGGTCGTCACGGGAGACCGGCTTGCAAATTCCGGTATGATCCACAGGTATAATCGTCATTGTTGCGTTCAGGCCCGGATCAGAACTGTCGGGTTTAACGATCATCCCTTTCCAGGGCGTCCGTTTCCCTTCCCCCAAAATCAGATGATTAACCGGATTCGAAAAGGTCCACTGACGATACCAGACATTCAGGTTCCTCAGGTCTGCACTGTTGCGGAACAAGTATGCCGATACGAATGTTGGTCTGCGACCAGCCACTCCCATTAGCAGGCGGAGAAGCAAACGATTCCCAAGGCTTGATATATCTGACCCTGCATGTGGGGTTCCGAGAAAGGCAACGCCAGTCACTCTGCAGAGCAAATCCCTTGCCTCAGACCTGGCCGAGCGGTCACTGGCAAGCCGCATCATTTGCTTGATTATAAGTCCACCCAGACTGTGTCCGATCAGGATAATCTCTTTACTCAGGATGTCTTCACGCAGAAGAAATGCGTCAAAGACATTTTCGGCCAGATCCTGAAACTGCATTCCGCGATCCGTTCCTGAAACAGATGCGGAATCATACTCAATGGACCAGATACATAACCCAGGTACATCATCACACAGCCATTCAGGCCAGAAAGCATCCCTCTGAGTGCCCCCCATCCACGTCTCCAGGTAGTGACCTCCCAGCCCATGGACAAAGACAACATGTTTAGCGGCGCTGACCTGCCCCGCCATGTGATGAATGGATGTCATGCTTACCACCTTAATGAATAGCTGCAGTTTTCTGTGTGTAGGAATGGGAGAGGTATCAGAGGTACCTCACGGTGTACGACCGTCAGTGCTATCAATGACTGGAACGTAATACGCCCGTATAATAGGGTGCAGAGAATTATATTCAATAAAGTAAGCTAGTCCTTCACTTTCATCGTGAAACCACCCCATTCCGGCAGTGAAAGCGTCCCTGTGGCAACTACCCCGTCGTGGTCAAGCATGCATACCCGCTCGGGGTTCAGTCTAACCACCTCACGGATATACGCCTGCTCCACACCACAGATCATAAACGCCAATAGAGCCTTATTCCGCGCATATTGCTGATAGTGAGTCTTTTCACGCTGATACTCCTCACTATTCAGATCAAGTATTAATCCGACTTCATTGACGTACCGGTGATAGTTACGCGGAGATGAACAACTTTTGCGGTGTGCGTCATGCACACGCTCCAGCAATGACTCAAGCGCGCATCTCAACGGGCTGGCATACTGGTTCCACCAACGCAAAATCTTTAGCGCCTTTTTTCTGCTGTAACCGCACCATTCATACACTTTTGCCCCAAGGCCATCATTAATATCAATAGTCACACACCCAATTCTGTAGGTGGTGGTATGGACCATCTGTTTGCACTGTTTCCGGGTCAGCCCGGTATGTGCCATCATCTCCGCATAGATAGAAGCATCCACGCAGTAATCGACTTTATACTCCCTGTACAGATGGTTCAGACAAGCCAGATTGCAGGCTTCGATTGAATAGACCCGGGTTTCGTAGACACTTTTTTGCCTCATAATGGAGGCCTAATGAAGGAGTGTTTATGTCAGTCAAAACGTTCACTGAAGAATTCAAAATTGAAGCCGTAAAACAGATCACTGAGCAGGGGTACCCTGTATCTGAGGTCTCCTCTCGACTTGGTGTATCCACTAATAGTCTTTACGCCTGGGTTAAGCGCTACCAGAAGCCCGAGCCGCAGCGTAAGCAGGACGATGCACTTCAGCATGAAGTAAAGCGCCTCAGGCAAGAACTTAAGCGAGTAACTGAAGAGCGGGATATCTTAAAAAAGGCCGCCGCGTACTTTGCAAGAACGTCAGGCTGAAGTACGCCTTCATTAAAAAAATGTCGTCCTTTTATGCTGTACGCAGGTTATGCCTGGTTCTTGGCCTCCATCACAGCGGTTATTACCAGTGGCTAAAGCGGCCTAAATCTTTGCGTACCCGGCAAGATGAACGGCAAACAGGCTTGATTAAACAACTGTGGCTTGAAAGCGGTACGGTTTACGGCTATCGAAAAATCTGGCTCGATATGAAAGATCTGGGTGAATGCGTCGGACGTAACAGGATCGCTCGCCTGATGAGGCTCGCTGAACTAGCATCTCAGACTGGATACCGAAAACGACGCTATTACGGTGGCGGAAAGCCTTCTTTTGCCAGTCCAAATTACCTTGAACGCCAGTTCGTTGTCCCAACCCCAAATACGCATTGGGTGAGTGACATGACTTATATAAGGACGCATGAGGGTTGGCTGTATCTGGCTGTTGTTCTTGATCTCTTCTCACGCAGGGTTATCGGCTGGAGCATGGGCGGACGAATGACCGCTGAGTTAGTAATGGATGCATTATTGATGGCGGTATGGCGACGTAAACCAACGGCAGAAGTATTAATCCATTCAGATCAGGGCTCTCAATATACGAGCGAAAGATGTCAGCATTTTATGACAGCTCACAATTTAAAAAGCAGCATGAGTCGTCGGGGTAATTGCCATGACAACGCAGTGGCAGAAAGCTTTTTCCAGTTGCTAAAACGGGAACGCATAAAGAAACGGATCTATAAAAATAGGGAAGAAGCGAAGGCGGATATCTTCGATTATGTCGAGATGTTTTATAATGCTAAACGCCGCCACAGTGCCTGTGAGGATCAAGCCCCTGCAGTTTATGAAAGTGCCTGGTTCATGAGGCACGGAACAGTCTAGGAAACTAGGGTCTATTCAAAGCCAGAAAAAGATCCTCCTGCTAATGCGCCGTTCATTATTAAATCTAACCTACCTGGTACATGCAGTGTCAGTACCATGACAGCTTCTACAGATACCAAACAGAATATACCTGTCGTAGCGTGCAAAATCAGCATTACGACTGCAACCACTTCCAGTAATACCAGTTACTGATTACTATCTTTACTTTCCCGACAGACTTGGATGCAAAAATGCCAAACACCTTCTCAATCAGTCCTGGTCCTTTACCAGCGCAGACTGGTATCAGGCTCTGACAGTTGATTAAGTCCACAGGCATATGAAGACTTGATGCTGCCATTTAGATCAACCAACAACACTGAAGCTCCGTCGCAACATTGAAATTTCACTCGAGTGCAGCGTATCGATAAATCTCGTCAGCCATACAGCAGTTTTCCCCACCTGTTGTAGTAGGAATAGCAGGACCTTTTCATGGCGGATGTGCCTTTCGGTAAATTGAAAAAAGATCGAACCTGATCAATTAAAGATAAAACCATTTAAATTCAATTTTTTATAAAAAACCGTAAAGAACTTGACGATAAAATAGCTGCACAGTATAGGCGATATAGTTGATCTGTAGTTTTAACTCAATTAACATATTATTTTTATTAAATTAGATTACATTTCATGCTAAACGGAACAATAAGCAACGGAAAGGCACTCTCAGCGGCTCTTGCGCTTGTAACTATTACAGCCTCGGCAACTTGGTACATACGTTCAGATTATCTCGATGATTTGAAACATCAAATCGATATCTATGAAAAATCTGAAAAATGGAAACTTCTAGATACACTCAATAAAATTAATACTGCATCTGAAAAGATGAGCCTCACTATTGATGAAAGAAATAGATTAAATAACAACAAAATCACTTTAACAGAACTTACAGCTAAAAACATCGAAATATCAAAAGAACTAGAGAGGACAAAAAATAAGCTTTCAGAGTTTGAGTCCTCAATAAAAAATATAAACTATACTCCGGAAACCATTGAGCTAGTTATAGGGGAAAGTCATCCTATTTTTCGAAATGTGCTTTTCATAGGACTAACGGCAGTAAAAACACAAACTCAAGCTGAATTTAATTTAGATAACAAACCCATATCTTTAGATTTAGGTGTAATACACCCATATAAATTCATGGGGAAAACATGTGTAATAACCATGACAGATGTTAATTATATAAAAAACATAGTAAAAGTCAGTAATGCTTGCAATTGAAACATCATGCCCAACTTAGTAATAAGTTGTTCATTTCCAATTTATTTTCTGCTAATAGTTTAATCTTGTAGAAGAACACGTAAATAATTCTTTTGGGTGGTATGATTGATCATTAAGCCCAAAGAGGGATATTCATGAATTCGCAGTGCATCACGGGTGTGCACTACGAACGTCAACATACCCCCCTTTTTATACAGCAGATTAAATCTCCAACTGTTCCTCTTCTTTCAGATTCGCCACCAGCGCATAGTTAGCATATTCTTCAACGGTCTGGCCTGCTTTTCGGGATGCTCCTACTAGCGTTTTCTGCTGCTGAGCGTTAGGTTTAAAAGTTATCGGTTGACCAACAATAAATCGAGCCTGATAAGCCGCTTTCATTAGTTTGCATCCTCTAGAGCTTTTTCCATCACTAAGCGTTTTGCTAATTTCCTCGGTGTAATTCGGTGCTGCTGTGACGGCATAAATGATTGAATTCGTTCCAGCTGACGGTTTAACAGCCGTGCTGCTTGTTCATTTTGAGGCGTAACGGTGACGTAATGACCTCCGTCATCGATAGGCGTTAGAGCTGATTTAGGCATCATTTTCCCCTTTGAAACAGATTAAACATCATCCACGATAAATCTCTCAAGAGATTCGTTTACCAATGGATATGTAATACCTTACAAGCGCATAAAAAGAGAGTCAACACAGCAATTTTCAGTAAAACTTCCATCAAATAAGACTGACTGGGTATGATTAATTCATTAATATAATTTTTATCATACCCAGTTACTTCATTGTTTTTTTTAATATCAAATTTCTATGGATTTTAAATTATTATTGGGTATATTCTTTCCATGATGTATTGAAAGTAAGCGCTGATCTAAAGGAGTAAAAAAATGGATAATAATCAGTTATATAAAAGAGTACTTGGCATAAATGTTAAGAAATTGATCAGCGTAATGCAGAACATCCATAAAATGGCTTGGGAGCAAGTACTTTTGCTAGCTGTTTACAGCCGACAGCAGTATTTCACTTCAGAAGACGTGGTGGGGTTTAGCCATCGAATACAGCTCGTTCATAAGGCCCTACATCACAGCGATCTATCTAAGGATGTTTTGACATTGCTGCAACAAAAAAAGGGCAGCAATGAGGTTGTGAAAATGTTACTCAGTCATGAAAGCTCTCAGGCTAGCGGGTTGCTGCGTGACATGGAACAAAGCAATATTGCATTTGCTTGCGAAAGGCATACACACCCTTATTCTTATTACGCAATGTATTCCATTCTGCGCAATCCACTGACTGTTTTTCAAACATTGAGAATTTTCGATGGGTTGTCGACAGCGCTACCCACATTCATCGTACAGACATATCAAGAGTCGCATTCTGGCGCATCGCGATTACTCGATAAAGATAATCCTCTGTTTGATGGAAGCTTAAGCTTGGATGGATTTATCGACATCCTTGAGAAGAGTAATACCAAAATAAACGTAGAGACCTTTCCATCACATGTTGAAGGGCGACTGGCGCAAATCATTGGCAAACACTTAAAAGAGGCGTTCGAACAGCTAATCTGGCATGGACAAGGAACTCAAAAGAGTTATGAACCTATTAGCCTCTTCTCCGAAATGTGTACTACAAAGAGAGAGCATCAGCAGCTTCGGTTGGATTTTGATATTGCTAAGCTTGAAAACCTTATTAACCTCGGGCAAATAGAGGGGGTGACTGAAGGAATTAAAGCCGAGATTCTCAAGGCATTTGGCAAATCACCGTCTACGAGACTCTTCGGTCAACTAAACTACAGTGATTCAGCCGGGGAATTAGATGCGCTAAGCAACTGGTACGCGAGTGTCAATACCGGTCTTATTAAGAAAATTGAACAGATACCTCGGCTGATAGCATCCATACTGGATTTTGACCTTCGTTACAGAATAGGTATTGGGTCGGATGGATTTGGTTTGGTCACAATGAAAAATTTTAAATTTAATCTTACCTCCAAGGACTATTATCACCTAGCAACGGGGATTATCCATCATACACTTTATAGATTAGGTAATTCTTATGATCTTCATAATCCTCTAAGAGCCTACAAAAACATAGATCAATACCTTGTGGACATACTGAAAAAAGACGGTGAACCGTTAGAAACGTCAGCGCTTATGAGCACATGGGCCGATCTGGCTTCAGCACCAATGATAGAAAGATTTAAAAAATTGCCTCAATACCTGAAACCTCACAAGGAGATTGAGATAATTAGCCGGAAAATTGACCAGCAACGAAGCAATAGCCGCGATAATGCCACTCCTTATCCGATTAATTCGTTATTTCCATTGCCGCTGTGGGCTCATTTAACAGACTGATAGCGGTATTACCTTATTGCGTTGAGTCTGGCTCTAAGTCATAACAGCGCCGCATACAAATAAGTGCCATACGTGATCGGAACTACTTGGGTTGCGCCAGTGTTACATGTTTTATACCCTGAACTAAACAGTGCGTGGAACTAACGGTGGAATACTTAAAATCACTCCACACAAGATACTTGTACATGCTTTACTGATCTGAAAGTAACGCTACCAGAGAAGGCAACTGAATCACCTATTAAATATAAGATCCAGCAAATGGATGATGATAGCGGTAGTGTTATTTTAATATATTGAGATTGCAATACCTTTAGCCAACATAGTAGACTTTTCCGGTAAATTAATTAATGCCTTATCACAAAATTAATCATTTCAATAGAATTTCGTGTATTATTTTAATTATGTGAGAAGTCAGTGGCATTATGTCATCCAAGCCCATTGATATTTACTATGTGTTTAATTTTTTCTTTTAATTTATTTCCATACATAGGTTCAATATAAGAAGCATAATTAACCATTCCATTTATATGGTCAATCATACCTAAAACACTATCAAATTTTCTATGTTTTGCATGCAAAACCAAACCAAACTTTTTCATTCCATAAATATGTGACTCTAAATTGTTTTTATATTTTTTTTGTAAAAAAACCTTGTCTTCAGCAACGTTTAACCCTAAGACCAACTTTGTTGATCGAGGCGAAATTATTTTTATTTTTGTTTTATTAGCTTGATACCCAAAACTATTAAGATAACTAATTAACTTACCAATAATCTGCCGAAGGAATTTTCTATCTACAGCCATTTCGCTGAAAGAAATAAATATGTCATCAGCGTACCTTGTATAAATACCATTTTTATTCCTAATAAGCCGTGTAACTTTCTCATCTAAAGATGAAAGTACTAAATTAGAAAGCATTGGGCTTGTAGGTGCGCCTTGAGGTAATCTTCCAAAAAACTTAACATTTCGTCGACTGAACGGTAAACTGTCTGTCCGCGAATTATAATTTATCCACTTATGTTGAAAATTCACTAAATGGGTTGGTTCATACGTACAGATTCTTGATAAGGCAAATGATACAATAGGCTTATAACCTAACTTTCTAAACTGTTTATATACTTCAACTTCAGATACCATTTCAAAAAAATTCTCAATATCTATTTTTACTAACCACTTAGCACCACAATGCTTTTCTGCACAATTTTTTATTGACGAATTTTTATGAAATGAATAACAAGATGGGTGTACTTCTACCTTTGAAAGTATATTGAAATTAATCCATCTCTGAATTTTTTTTAAAAAATCGTTCGGAGAATTAATAAATCTCACACCTCCTGAATACTTAGGGACGGTATAAAATCTATAGCCAGAATAATTTCTTTTTATTATTGACGTTAAATCGATCTGACTACATCCTAAGAGATGAGATAAGTGCTTAACATCATGAATATAAGGGGTATTTTTGTAATTGAAAAAACTTGACTTTACAATTAGAGATTTTAAAATTGATGGTGAACGGCCTTTTTTGACCCCTTCAATATAATAAAGATGAGACGGGACTATAGTCATAGCAGCTACCTTAATGCTTTATATACCTTAAGAAATCCTTCGACAAGCGAACTAAGGCAACGCAGGAGCATGCCGAAGGATAAATTGCGTATTAAAGCGAATCGTATTCCAATACTGAGTAAAAAATACACCAGCATGTTACCGTTGAAACGGTCACGGCAATTGATTGCCTGCTCTCCGATACACTGTAGGTCAACTGTAAACCAGTTGACTAACACTAGCCGTTAGACTATTAGTCCCGACTCATCACCGCCAAGGATAATAGAAAACTACAGCACTTTCAATCTGTTTCAAACTTTTGTTTTTTGGTATGAGCTCGCTTCTCCCAGTTAGTGTTAAATTATACCGTCCAGCGTCATAGTTTACCCAACCAAAAGACTCAAGATGATTTAAGATCCTATCAACTTCATAGGCAGGCAAATTAAATATATGGCATAGTTCTTGCTCTTTGTATTCGCCTTCACTCAATAACGTCAATAAATTTACAATGATTTTCCTTGGATTTAAGTGAGGTTTATTTTTACAATCGACCAAAAAATCAGAAGGAATTACTCTTTTATGAAATAAGGCATGCCATGCTGATGAATTTGACACGCTTCTATCGGATGCTTTAAATTTTTTAAGAGTAGAGCTATGTAAGATTGCAGGTATATTATTCGGTGCTGAATGCCCAAAGATTACACGTACTGCGCAATCTTTATATCCTAGAGGATACTTATTATTTTTACTTGCATATGACTTGCACAGTTCTAAAATGTCATCACAGCCAACCACGTCATGAAAGGTCGGCGCTTTATGAAGATAATTTAGATGAGTTCCTTTTAAGTTTTTTATTCTTTTATTGATTTTCTCAATGCCAATATCAGAAGCCATATACGCAACTATATATATTTCTAAAAAACCTCCTGACACCCAACTTTTAATTGTTTTATGATTGAAAATATTTTCTAAATATTTTTGCACTCTATCACCCGAACCAATAAGATCATCAATTAAGAGTAACTTAGTGTACTTCTTTTCAGAAAGATAATTAAGAGACGGCGAAACATCATACCATTCAGATTCAACTTCTTTTTTTTGCATATGAAAAATAACATTATTCTCCCTATTAAGCTGTGTATAGAGATTACTAATAAAAGCCTCGCTTCCTAAAGCTTCATTTGAGGTTTGTAGAACAGGATTTTTATCCTTATCGTCCAAACTATACACATACTCATCGTCTCGTAACTCCCGAATAGGAAGAATTGCAACTTTATCTTTCTCGCTTATTATACCCTTTATTAAAAACTTAAGATCTTCCATCATATCTGTTGTATTAATAAAAATGAGATTATCAAGGAGCTGCTCGGCTATTTTCCTATGGGATAGCAAAAACTGTGAAAGCCACTTCTGTGTAGATTGGAATTTTGACATCATAATTAATATTCCACTTATATAATAAATAATTTGTTCTTTTGATATTCTGAGCTTAAATACATACATTAAAATCTAATCAACTTCTTCAAAAAGACTGTCTACATAATCAGCCCACACCTGCAACCACTTCCGACACTCAGCATCATACTTATACAAGTTGTAAATCTCTTCAACACCGCCACGTGTATGCCCCAATACGGCCTCTGCTACCTCATTTGGACACTGCAAACGAGATAACCCCGTTCGTACTGTACGACGCAGATCGTGCGGCGTCCAATGAGGTATATCAAGCATTTGACCGCTTTCACGTAAACGCCATTAGTTTTCAGTTAGATACTTCTGCTGAATTGGATTCTTAGTGACTTGCGAAGGAAACAGATATTTATCGGAGGTAAGACGTAGAACCTTGAGAAAGTCGATCGCTTGATCCGATAACTGAACGTAACGATCTACCCCGGTTTTGGTTTCTCTAAGATGAAGGTGCCTTTTTCAAGAATTGACGGCACCCCATGCAGAGGATCAGACGTAACACATTTATCTGTAGTGCTTGAAACCAACAACTGAACCTTACCCAGCCCTCGGGATGAAAAGAACGGCTGTACGGTTTGAATCTGTTTGAGAGCGGGCACATGGCACTCAGCTATGTAGTGCTAAATAAGTACGCCAGTAAGTACGCGAGAGAGAATATAGTAAGGTCACTTAAAGACAAAAACTTGTAACTTATTGATTTAACTAGTGCCGATAAGAGGAGTAGAACCTACGATCTTCGCCTTACGAAAGCAAGCCAACTCCAAAATGAGTATCCTGAAGACTAATTTTTAAATAAAACATAAATATCAATAAAATATAATTAAAATCACGGTTCAAGGTCTAAACCGCACTTTAGTTTCTGCATTAACTTAAAACCCACGCATTGTCGTGGGTTTTTCTTTTTATGATCAGGCTGCTGGCGCCCGACTCCCTCTTTCATTTCGCCTCTCCCTCATTACGCGATATATTAGAGGCATTCTCATAAAATTTCCTCTTTGTAACAGGTAACATCTCAATGGCACTGATCCCAAAAAACTACCAGCGGCTGGAAAGCGGCTATCGTGAAAAAGCACTCAAAATCTATCCGTGGGTGTGCGGCCGCTGTTCGCGGGAGTTTGTGTATTCAAACCTGCGTGAGCTGACGGTTCACCATATTGATCACGACCACACCAATAACCCGGCAGATGGCAGTAACTGGGAGTTGTTGTGTCTGTATTGCCATGACCACGAGCATTCAAAGTACACCGAAGCCGACCAGTACGGTTCAACGGTGGTGGCCGGTGAGGATGCACAAGATGATGTTGGCGCTGCCACCTATAACCCGTTTGCCGATTTACAGGCGATGCTGAATAAGAAGAAATAGGATCGATTTCGCTCCGCTCCTCCAGCAAAACTAAAAACCTCGCCATTAACCAAAATCCACGCGATGCCGTGGATTTTTTTATGATGTACGGGGCGATTCCAGCCAAAAAAGTTAGTCCCCTAAGATTTTCCTTGCATCCCAAATTGCCGCAAGCATAATCGCAAATCCAAATAATAATGATTCTCAGTCCTTTTTACATCAGGGTTACATTATGCGCGATTCAGTTACATTCACAGGGTTCAAACCGAGCCTGCTGGCACTCTTTGTCAGCGTCACCTGTATACCGGCGATGGCGGCGACCGCCCCTGCTCCGGCGACCTCTTCGACAGCAGCGTCAGGCGATACCATGACCATCGTCAGCGCGCCAG
>Ga0308159_1002979_pt1 | contig 18196 bp, 13 predicted proteins | sample PhyCR1_FD_201040 | JGI IMG/M metagenome (GOLD analysis project Ga0308159, IMG submission 201040) | Phyllosphere microbial communities from UC Gill Tract Community Farm, Albany, California, United States - DLSLC.R1 | ecosystem: Host-associated > Plants > Phyllosphere > Unclassified | place: USA... | reverse complement strand
GTGCGCCGGCGCCAGCGTCGCGGGAGCGACGACGACCGGGATCACGATGATCACCTTGTAGACGTTCGCGAGCAGGATCCTCGAGTGCATCGCGGCGGCGAACAGCACGCCTCCGAGCACCTGCACCGCGAACACGACGACGAAGTAGACCGCCGTGTTGCGGATCGCGCCCCAGAACACCGGGTCGCTGAAGGCCTGCACGTAGTTGTCGACGCCGACCGGGATCATCCGCTGCCGGCCGCCGCCCCACTCGAAGAAGGAGAGGTAGCCGGAGTAGAAGATGCTGTAGTAGATCAGGCCGACCGAGAGGATGAACCCGGGGAGGATCCAGGGCAGCCCCCCGGGGAGGAGGTGCGAGACCCTGCGGATCGCGCCGCCGGGCTTCTCCTCCCGAGGGGGCCGGCCGGTGCCGGTCGGACGCTGGACCGTCGCGGTCATGGCGAGGTGTCTCCGATCCCGATCACGCCGCTCAGTCGATCCCGATGGAGCTGGCCTCGGAGCCCGCCTGCATGTCGGCCGCGATCTGCTCGATCGTGCGGTCGAGGGTCGGGTCGAGCACCTGCTGGATCGCGATGACCACGGCGTCGAGCGTGGTCTCGGTGGTCTGCCACTGGCGCGACTGCTCGGTCGCGGTGCTGGCGGCGAGGAGCTCCTCGATCGCGGGGCGCTGCACGGCCTCGTCGACGAGGGACACCTGCGACCAGTCCGGCTCGATGCCCTGGAGCGCGGGGAGCAGGTCGAGGGCGTTCGCCACGTTCTGCTGACCGTTCTCGGACATGGTCATCCAGGCGACGAAGGTCTTGGCTGCGGCGATGTTCGGCGAATCGCCGTTGATGGCCAGCCCGTAGTCGGCCTCGCCGAAGTAGGCCGATCCGTTGCCCTTGCCGGCGACGTCCGGGAACGGAGCGGGCAGCTGCACGAAGCAGGTCGGGTCGCTCACTCCGGCGGCCTCCATGGCCGACTTGCAGGACTCGGCGCCCGAGTACTGGGTGTACCAGAAGCCCATCTGCACCATCGCGGCGTCGCCCTTCATGAAGGCCTCGTTCGCGAGCGGGTACTGGGTGCCGTCGAGGGCGTCCGGGCCGATGATCCCGTCCTCCTTCATGTCCTTGATGATCTGGAGGACCTCGATGCCCTGCGGGTCGTCCCACTTCGCCTCGCCCGTGGCCGCCTCGATGAAGAAGTCGGGATCGACCGAGTTGGCGATCGCGTGGTAGAGCTCGCTCGGGAAGGTGTCCTCGCCGCCGGCGCCCATCGTGAAGCAGGTCTTGCCGATCGCGGCGACCTTCTCGCAGGTGTCGACCCAGGAGTCGTAGTCGGTCGGCATCTCGGCACCGGCCTCGTCGAGCACGTTCTGGTCGTACCAGAGGAACCCGGCCGACATCCCGCCGAGGGGGAGCGAGACGAGGCGGCCGTCCGAAGCGGTCAGCTGGTCGGTGTAGCCGCCGCCGAGCCTGGTCGACCAGTCCTGGCCGAGGGTGTCCTCGGCCAGCGGGGCGAGGTCGATGGCGTAGGGGCCCCAGGTGTCGGGCGATCCGCCCGCGGGGGAGAGGTCGAAGACGTCGGGGCCCTCGCCGGAGTCGAGCGCCGGGGTCAGCGCGGTGCGGAAGTCGACGTTCTCGAAGTTCTTGTAGGTGACCTCGATGTCGGGGTACTCCTCGTTGAACGCCGCGATGTAGCGCTCGGCGACGGGAGTGTCGGGCGTCCAACCCCACCAGGTCACCTGGCCGCTGTCCGAGGGGGCGGCGGATTCGTCGCCCGCGTCTCCACCGGCGCTGCAGCCGGCGAGCAGCAGGGAGGCGGCCGCGACGACCGCTGCGGCCGCGAGGGGGAACTTGCTCATCCTGAGTCCTTCCATCACTTCTTCGTGGGGAGTCCGCCTCGAGGGTCACGGTGCGGCGGGGCGTGAGCGACGGCCGGTCGTGGGAGGTGGTGGTAGCGACGCTAGCCGCGTCGAAGTTGTTTGGGAAGTACTAACGTTTCTTTTGTTATTAAGTTCGCGACGACGTCGGTCGTCCGCGTTCGGGAGGGGCAGCGGGTGAGTGCGTCGGGGCCGGGCGCTGCGGCGGCCGGGGCGGGCGCGGTCAGCGGGAGCCGGTCAGTGCGAGCAGACTGCTCAGCCCCTCCGGGCTGCCCGGCCAGTGCCGTCGGATCGCCTCCGGCCCTGCGCGGCGGATCGCGAAGCGCAGGACGAGGGCGACGACGAGGACGTCGTCCGCGACTCCGAGCACGGGGATCACGTCCGGGATCAGGTCGATCGGGAGCAGGAGGTAGCCGAGCAGGCCGACCAGCGACCAGCGGACGACGCGCGGCACCGTCCTGTCGGCGAGGAGGGCGCGGAGGAGCCGGACGACGTCCGGGATCAGGCGCAGCGCCTCCCGCCAGTCGATGGCGCGGCCCCTCCGCCGCTGCTCGCGCCAGAGCACGAGGACGAGCGCGCTCCAGACGAGCACGGCGCCGCCGAGTACGGCGAGGGCGAGCGCCCACCAGCCGTCGGCGGTCATCGGGAGACGGGTGCGGGGTGGGTCACTCCGTCACCGTAGCGAGCCGCAGGGCGCGAGCGCGGCTCCGAAGCGGGAGGGGAAGTGTGCGATCTGCAGGTACTTCGCACAGGAATGCGGTTCCCGCCGCGGCACGAGGGCGGAGGGGGGCCGGATCCCCTGCAGATCGTGCATGCGCCCACCCGCAGAGGATCCGATGGGGATGAGCGCTACTCCGCGTCGCCGTCGAGCCGGTCGCGGACCGAGGTCTGCACGTCGACGCGCTCCTTCCGCACCGAGTCCGAGACGGTGCGCATCGCGACGATCCGGTCGACGAGCACGCTGACGCGCTCGACGGGCACGACGCGGGTCGTCGGCACGAGCTCCTCGGCGTGCAGCACGAAGGTGATCGGGGCGGGAGGCTCCGCATCGATCGCGGCCCCGGCGCCGTCGATCGGCTCGCGCTCGATGACCAGCTCCTCACGGCGCAGCGGCACGGTGACGGTGCGCTCCTCCGTCACGACGACGCGGCGGATCCGCACCCTCTCCGTGGCGGTGCGCACCGTCGTCGCCGAGAGGCGCTCCTCCGAGCGGATCACCGTGACGGCGTCGTCGGACGGGTGGTCGGCCGGGGGTCGGCTGTCGGGCACGGGGTTCCTCACGGGCTGCGGAGTGGGAGGGGTGCCGGCGGCGGGTGGGGTCCCGCCGCCGGCGACGGGGATCAGAGTCCGGCGCGGTCGCGACGCGGCGTGACTCCGTCGTCGTCGACCTCGATCTCCTCGTGGCGGACGTCCTCGGTGACCTGCTGCTGCTCGGTGACCGTCTCGGTGCCGAGCGAGACGCGCTCGACGGGGACCGTCTCCTTCGCGGCGACGACGCGGTCCTCGGTCAGCACGACCTCGTGCTCCTCCTCGCTGAGCTCGGGGCCGGAGGTGGCGGCGCCGACGTTCGCGTCGGTGATGGGCTCGCGGACCACGCGGACCTCGTCGTGCGAGACGGGGACGGTGACGCTCTCCTGCTCGGTCACGATGTGCTTGCGCAGGCGGGCGCGGCCGGTGGTGACCTGCTCGGTGCCGACGTGCAGCTGCTCCTCGGAACGGGTCATGGCGTCGTCGGTGGTCGGGCCGGAGGTGTCGCGGCCGACGTTCGTGTCGACCCCGGTGGTCCCGGTGCCGGTCGCGTCGAGCCCGGTCGTGCCGGTGCCGGTCGTCGTGTCGGCGTAGCCCGCCGAGCCGTCCACGCCGTCCGAGACGGAGGCGGCGCCGGAGAGGTTGTAGTAGCGGTACAGCTCGGCCTCCTCGTCCTCGGTGAGGGAGCCGTCGGCGTCGATGTTCGGGGCGTCCTTCACGAAGGACTTGTCGTACGGGACCGTGACGCGGTCGCCGTCGAAGGAGGCGCCCTCGAGGGGGACGAAGGTCTCCTTGGTGCCGAAGAGGCCGGTGCGCACGGTCGCCCAGACGGGGTTCCCGGTGTCGTCGGCGAGATAGACCTGCTCGACCGAGCCGATCTTGTCGCCGTCCGATCCGTAGACGGTCGAGCCGTAGATGCTGTCGATAGCGGTGGTGTCGATCATGGGACTTCCTTGCTTCTCGAGTTCCGGTGGGGCGGAGGAAGGACGGCCCGAGTCGACGCCGTCCTCGATGCCGACGGTAGGCACAATGGCCGCGGAGCGAAGGCCCGTTGACAGTCCCCTCGGGCGGGGGAGTATGCTCCCGCGCCTCTTCGAGAAGATCGCGAGGCTCGGGGCGCAAGGCGAAGACGGACGAGGAGCCTGTGACCGGACTCCTCGTTCGTCCTTGACCGACTCGACGTCTCGTCCTGCTACTTGATCGAGCCGCGCATCACTCCGCTGACCACCCAGCGCTGGGCGAACAGGTAGACGATCAGCAGCGGGGCCATCGCCATGAGGTAGGACGCGAAGGCGACCGTGTAGTTCGTGTTGAACTGCCCCTGGAAGACGTACTCGGCGAGCGGGAGCGTGCGGGCGGCGGGGTCCGAGAGCACGACGAGCGGCAGGATGAAGTCGTTCCACGCCCAGACGCAGGTCAGGATGCCGACGGTGGCGTTCATCGGTCCGAGCAGCGGGAAGATCACCTGCCAGTAGGTGCGCCAGGTCGACGCCCCGTCGGTGCGCGCCGCCTCCTCGAGCTCGATGGGGATCGAGCGGATGAAGGCCGTGTAGATGAACGTGTTGATCGACAGGCCGAAGACCGCGTAGAGCAGGATCAGGCCGACCTGGTTGTCGAGGCCCAGCAGGGCCGTCTCCTTCACGACCGGCAGCATGATGATCGGGAAGGGCACGAAGACCGCGGCGAGCAGGTAGAAGTAGACGCCCTTGAAGAACGGCTTGTCGAGGTTGCGGGCGACGGCGTACGCGACCATCGAGTTCGAGAAGAGCGTCAGGACGACGGCGCCGACCGTGATCAGCGCCGTGTTCACGAACGCCTGCGGGAACCGGGTCGCGGTCCACGCCTCGGCGAAGTTCCCCCACGAGATCGAGGTCGGCAGCTCGAAGCCGGTGCCGCCGAGCTGGTCCGGCGTCTTCAGCGCTGTGACGACGGCGAAGTAGAGGGGCAGGAGGATCGTCAGCGAGCAGACGGCGATCAGCGCGGTCGCCCACCAGTTGATCCGGTAGGTGTCTCGGGAGGGGCGGCGCTTACCGGTTCCGTCCTGTCCGAGGGCGATGGCGGTGGTGGGAGTGACGGTGGCGGTCATCAGAACGACGCCTCTCTGCGGCTGAGGACCCGGAACTGGATCAGCGAGACCACGATGATGATGAGGAAATACAGGACGGCGTTGGCCGTCTGGTAGGCGTACTCGCCGCCCTGGAAGCCGCCGCGGTAGATGAGCAGCGTGATCGACTCCGTCGAGGTGCCCGGCCCGCCGTTCGTCAGCGCCACGATGTGGTCGAAGACCTGCAGGAAGTTCTTCATCGAGATGACCATGTTGATGGTGAAGAACGAGGCGATCAGGGGGAACGTGATCGAGGTGAACTGGCGCCAGGTCGACGCTCCGTCGAGCGAGGTCGCCTCGTACAGCTCCCCCGGGATCGTCTGCAGACCGGCGAGGTAGATGATGATCGAGAAGGCCGAGGCCTGCCAGACCGCCAGGACCACGATCGCGACCCAGGCCCAGTCCGGGTTCGCGAGGATGTTCTCCCCGATGACGGGGATGCCTCCGAGGATCTGCGGCAGCGAGTTCGCGAAGAGGTACTGGAACACGTACCCGATGACCAGCGTCGAGAGCACGTACGGGATGAAGTAGATGCCCCGGAACGCGGTCTGGAACTTGATCTTCGCGTTCAGCGCGATGGCGATGGCCAGCGAGATGACGTTGACGAGGATCGTCGCCACGATCGCGAAGCCGAAGGTGAAGCCGTAGGCCTTCCAGACGCGGTCGTCCTGGAGGAGGGCGGCGTAGTTGGAGAAGCCGATCAGGTCCCACGCGCCGTAGCCGGCGTAGTTCGTGAAGCTGAAGAAGATGCCGGTGAGCACCGGCACGGTGTGCAGCACGAAGAAGAGGAGGACCGCGGGGATCGTCATCCAGTAGAAGGTCTTCGAGGTGCGGCCGATCGTGCGCTTGCGCGGCGAGCGGGGCGGAGTCGTCGCGAGCGTCTGCGCGGGCGCCGTGGTGGTCGTGGTCATGGGCCGGGTCACTTCCTGGTCGTGCGTGCCGCGACTTTGCGCCACTCACTGTCGAGGGTCCGGAGCGCCGCATCGGCGTCCCCGTCGGCGAGGAACGCCTGGAGGGTGGGGTTGAGCGGGATGCTCGCGGGGATCTGGTGGTCGACGAAGCCGATCAGGCGCCCCTCGGCGAAGTACGGCTGCAGCTCGGCGAGGGTCGGGTCGGCGTTGGGCGCGGCGTCGACGAGCGGCGAGTACGCGGCCTGACTGGCGACGTACGGCTCGACGACGCCGGGGGTGAGCAGGTAGTCGACGAAGCGGCGGGCCGCGTCGAGCTTCGGGGTGCCCCGACCGATCGCGATCGCGACGTCGACCCCGGAGGTGACGCGGGTCTCGGCGGGATCGTCGAGCACCGGGTAGGGGAAGACGCCGAGGTCGATGTCGGGGTTGTTCGTGCGGACCGGGTTGATCGCCCAGATGCCCTGCGCGTACATCGCGGCCTCGCCTGCGGCGAAGGCCTGGTTGCCGTCGTCGTAGCCGCGGCCGAAGGCGCCCTCCTGCGTGTACGAGAAGAGGGTGCCGAGGCGCTCCATCGTGCTCGCGTAGTCCTTCGAGAACGAGACGGGCGAGTCGGGGCCGAGGTCCGCTCCCTCCTCCCTCAGCGCCTCGAAGAAGCCCTCGGGCTGGAGCTGCCCGCCGATGGCGTTGAAGGCGGGGGCGCCGGTCCAGTTGTCGAGCAGGGCGCCGTAGAACGGAGTGACGCCCGCGGCGACCAGGGCGTCGCAGACCGCGATCAGCTCGCTCCAGGTCGTCGGCACCTCGAGGCCGTTCTCGGCGAAGATCGTGCGGTTGTAGAGGATGCCGTCGGCGTTGTTCGCGAACGCGAGGGCGTTGATCTCGTCGCCCTCGAAGCTGCCGAGGTCGGCGAGGATCTCGAGAGCCGCGGGATTCACCCGATCGACGAGCTCGTCGCCCGTGAAGTCGTGGAAGACGCCGGCCTTCGCGAGGTCCGCGTAGTAGCCGCTGCCGTTCAGGGTCAGCACGTCGGGGACCTTGTCCTTGACCAGGAGCGTGCGGATCGCCGTGTCCGGGTCGGGCACGTTGTTGGCGATCACGCGGATGTCGGGGTTCGCCGCCTCGAAGTCGCGGATGATACGGGCGAAATCCTCGACCGCCTCGGCCTTGAACTGGAAGAAGTCGAGGGTGGTCACGCCGTCCGCAGCCCCGGGGGAGGCGCAGGAGGCGAGGGCCGCGGCGGAGGCCGCCGCGAGGGGGACGGAGAGGAAGAGTCTCCGGGAGAACCCGGGGGGATCGTGGCGGGGGGTCATGCAGCGCCTCCTTGCGCGGGGGGATGAGATCGAACGCGCTTGCTCACGACGTGATGCCGGCGCGGGGTTCGGCGAACGGTCCGCCGGTGGAGTGGACGATGAAGGCCGATCAGATCGCCGTGACGAGGAGGACGACGAGCTGCTCGGGAGCGAGGACGGGCGCCTGCAGACCGACGGTCGCCAGCACTCGTCCGCTGAGGACGGTCTCGCGTTCGGTCCAGGGGAGCGGCGACTGCCCGGGACCGCCGAGGGGCGTGGTGACCGGCGCCAGCCGCACGGAGTAGGCGGCGTCAGGGTCGAGTCCGGGGAGGGTCATGCGTCCCGGCGGGTAGCTCTCGCCGGTGCGCAGCTGGGCGAAGGTGAACAGGGCGGCCGAGTGGTCGGCGGCGACCACGCCCGAGAGCGCGGCCGCATCATCCGCGAGGTCGGCGCGCACGGCGGTGCCGGTGTGCAGCAGTACGCGGTGCTCGCGGTGGAAGGCGACCCAGGCTGCCAGTTCGTCCTCGACGGCGGGGTCGAGATCCGAGACGTCCCACTCGATGCCGAGGTGCCCCGGCAGTGCAGTGCCCGCACGGAACGCGAGCGACTGCGTGCGGCCGGTCGAGTGCGACCGAGGGCCGCCGATGTGCTGCCCCATCAGCTCCGGCGGGACGACGAGCTGCGTGGAGGGCTGGATGGTCTGCCGCTCGAGCGGGTCGATGCAGTCGCTGGTCCAGATCCGGTCGGTCCGAGCGAGGATCCCGAGGTCGACACGGGCGCCTCCGGACGCGCAGGACTCGATCTCCACTCCTGGGTGCCGTGCGCGAAGCTCATCGAGCAGTCGGTAGAGCGCGAGCACGTTCTCGTGCACAGCCGCTCGGCCCGTGGCCGGGGACACGGCCTCGATCAGGTCGCGGTTGTGATCCCACTTGAGGTAGGCGATCGGATACTCGGCCAGCAGCGCATCGAGAGCGTCGAGGATGTGGTCGAACGCACCCTGCTGCGAGAGATCGAGGACCTGCTGCTGCCGTCCCGAGGGCGGCAGATGCCCGGCTGGTCCGAGGATCCACTCCGGGTGCGCGCGCGCCAGCTCGGAGTCGGGGCTGATCATCTCCGGCTCGACCCAGAGGCCGAACTGCATCCCGAGCCCGGTGACGGCGTCGATGATCGGCGAGAGACCCTGGGGCCAGACGTCGGGATCGACGGTCCAGTCGCCGAGGCCGGCGGTGTCGTCGCGCCGACCGAGGAACCAGCCGTCGTCGAGGACGAACCGCTCGACGCCGATCCGCGCGGCGCGCGCGGCGAGGGCGGTGAGACGCCCGAGGTCGTGGTCGAAGTAGACCGCCTCCCAGGTGTTGAGTGTGACCGGTCGCGGAGTCGAGGGGTGCTGCGGTCGCGCACGGACCGATGCGTGGAACCGGGACTGCAGCGCGGTGAGGCCGTCACCCCAGGAGCCGTAGGCGACGGGGGTCTCGTAGCTCTCGCCCTGCGCCAGCTCGACCTCGGCCGGGCGCAGCAGCTCCCCGGCAGCGAGGAACGAGACGCCCTCGACCGTGCGCTCGGCGCGGACGGCGGAGTTCCCGCTCCAGCCGAAGTGGACGCCGTGCACGAGACCGCGCTCCCATCCGAAGCCGGGAGTGCCGACGGCGAGCAGGAGGGTCGCATCCGCTCCGGGGCGTCCGCGCCGCGTCGTACGGACGTGCTCGCCGATCGTCAGTTCGTGGCGCTGCGGGTGGCGTTCCCGCAGATGGTGACCGGTGGTGTCCAGGATCTCCCGCGCGGTGGCGGGAAGGGGGAAGCCGAGCTCCAGTCGCTCGAGGCGGAAGGGTCGGGCGTCGAGGTTCTCGACCCGGGCCCTCTGGGTGAGCAGACCGGCGGTGTCGACTTCCAGGTCGATCGTCACGCGCACGCCTGCTCCGATCGCGCTGATGCGCAAGGAGGAGCCGATCGACTCGATGCTCACGACGTCGAAACGCTCCGACGCCGTGCTGCGGTCGTGCGTGCCCTCGAACGTCGGCGCGTGCTGCCAGCCGTCGGCTTCGACGGCGACGAGTCCCAGGGGAGCGAAGGCGTCGAGTCCGCCGGACACGCGCTGCGGAAGAGCGGCGTCGGCGAGAGACGTTAGTTCAGTAGAGGAAAGATTCCCGAGCGCGGCACCCCAGTGGACGATCGTCGGGAAAGTCTCGAGCCGGGCGTCGACCACCACGCTCGTGCCGCCGCTCTCCAGGTGGAACAGGCGGGATTCGAGGCCGATCCGGGCGAGGGACTCGTTCGTGGACGCGATGCTGCGGTGCATGCGTTCTTTCTATAGCAGAAGTAATAGGGGTGTCAAGGCGATCCGAGCGGTGCTCCTTCTGTGCCGGACCGCCCGCGAGCCGCTACATTCCTGTTGAAACGAAAAGAAAGGGTGCCGTGACCGACACCATCGGCTCCGATGACGGTTCCGGCAGCTCGGCCGAGCTGCTGGCGCGCGAAGTCCTCATCCACGGCCCCATCGCCCGCTCCGACCTGGGGCGCCGTCTCGGGCTCTCACCCGCCAGCCTCACCCGTCTCGCTCGTCCCTTCATCGACAGCGGCCTCTTCGTCGAGGGCCCTGAACTGACCGCGGGCGTCGGCCGACCCGCCCGACCGCTCGACATCAGGGCCGACGCCCTGAGCTTCGTCGGCGTCAAGGTCACCGGCAGCGAGATCCTCGCTGTCCGGACCGATCTTCGCGCCCGGACCGAGGTCGAGTTGGTGCGCGCTCTACCCGGCAGGCGTCCCGAGGAGGTGATCGCGGCGATCACAGGTGTCGTCGACGAGCTCGGTGGAGCCACCGTCTTCGCAGGTCTGGGCGTGTCCTTGGGTGGCAGCATCGGCGCCGACGGCAGGGTCAGCCGCGCGCCGTTCCTGGGATGGCGCGATGTCGACCTCGCCGGCCCGCTCTCCTCCGCACTCGGCCTCCCGGTCGCCCTCGAGAACGACGTCGTCGCGCTGACCGGCGCTGAGCACTGGTTCGGCAGGGGGCGAGGCATCCCCCATTTCGCCGTCCTCACCGTCGGAGCGGGTGTGGGCTACGGTCTGGTCGTGCACGACCGCGTCGTCGCACCGCCGTCCGCGGGTCTGGGGCTCGGCGGGCACTACCCGCTCGACCCGGGCGGGCCGGTCTGCGAGGCGGGCCATCGCGGCTGCTCGACCGCCATGCTCAGCCTGCCCTCGCTCACCCGGCAGCTCTTCATCGCAACGGGGCGGGAGCTGTCCCTCGCCGAAGGGTTCGCGGCCGCTCGCGACGGCCACGCGGGAGCGGCGAGGATCCTCGAAGACTCCGCGCGCGCGCTGGGGACGATGATCGCCGCCATCGCGAATCTGTCGATGGCGGACACCGTCATCCTCGCCGGCGAGGGGGTCGCCCTCTACACGGAGCAGCCCCAGGTGGTGGACGCGGTGATCGCGGGCACCCGCGACCCCGACGCTGATCCGCTGACGCTGATCGTCGATGACGGAGGTCTCGTCGAATGGGCGAGAGGAGCCGCCGCGACAGCGATCCAGCGCCTGCTGCCGAGGATCGCGCTGGGAACGCTGTAAGCACGCCGAGTGCGCCGTCAGGCGCGGGACTCTGCGGTGGAGGGGGGCGGTGGATGCGGGTGCGGTGGGCCCGCGATCGCGGCGACCCTCGGCGCCGTGCAGCTGCTGCCTCGTCCGCGCTGATCCCGCCATGGCTCCGGCCGCTCCGCCACAACCCCCTGGTGCGCCCGGTTCTCCCGCGGTGTCCTGGAGCATGCGCGAAATGAAGTTCGTGAGACTCGTCAGCCGCCTCGAGAACGCCGCCGCTCTGGATCCGCTCGTCGAGCGGGCCCGCGCGGTCGTGAACTCCGTGATCCGCCCCCAGCCCGTGCGCGACGTGCTGCACGGCGTCCCGGTGGGGCATCCCGTGCATCCGCTGCTCGTGCTCGTGCCGACCGGCGCGTGGGTGTCGGCCGCGGTCCTGGACCTGCTGCCCGGCAACGACCGCGCGGCGCGCACCCTCGTCGGCCTCGGTGTCGTCAGCGTGCTGCCGACCGCGGCGGCCGGATGGACGGACTGGTCCGAGCTGCACGAGCAGCAGACGCGGGTCGGCCTCGTGCACGCCTCCGCCAACGTGGTCGCAACGGCGCTCTACGCCGCCTCCTTCGTGCAGCGGGCGCGGGGGCGCCGGACGAGCGGCAAGGTCCTCGGCATGCTCGGGCTCGCCGTCGTCTCGGGCGGCGGCTACCTCGGCGGCCACCTCAGCTACCGGCAGGCGGCGGGTGCGAACCACGCCGAGGACGTGCCGCACCGCTTCCCCTCGGGCTGGCAGGACCTCGGGCCGCTGGACGAGCTGCCCGAGCGCGAGACCGTCGTGAAGGAGGTCGGCGGTGTGCCGTTGCTCGCCTTCCGCCGCGGCGACCGGGTGAGCGTGCTGTCGAACGTCTGCAGCCACCTCTCCGGCCCCCTCGACGAGGGTGCCGTCGGCGACCGGTCCGGCGAGGCGTGCGTCTCGTGCCCGTGGCACGGGAGCGTGTTCTCGCTCGACTCGGGCGAGGTCCTCCGGGGCCCGGCCACGTCGCCGCAGCCGAGGTTCGAGACCAGGGTGTCCGACGGCCGCGTCGAGGTGCTGCTGCCGAACGCGGGCTGACGGAGGAGCGCCGCGCCCGGCCGGGGTCGCGGGCCGCGGACGGACGGATTGACCGCCCGCAAGGCGCGATGTTACCGTGAACAAGGCCGGAGGGCCGCGGGGGCGAGCAGGTCGAGGACGACCAGGCGCCCCTCCGCACCAAGGCCTCCCCGGCTGTCCGCAGCGCACCGCGTCCCCGCGACGCACCCTCGACGATGGAGTCACCCATGACAGCAGCCCCCTGCCCCACGAGCGTCTGTCCCCGGGTGGTGACGACGTGCTGACGTCCGTGCGCCGCCGCCTCACGGCCGGGCTCCTGATCCTCCTCGCGAGCGTCGTCGCCCTCCCGATGCTCGCCGCCGCTCCGGCCGCGGCGCTCGGGGAGCCGACCTTCACCAACCCGATCGACCCGGACACCGCCGACCCGACGATCGAGTTCCACGACGGCAACTACTACATGGTCGCCACGACCTGGGACAACCGCGTCGTGATGCGCAAGGCCCCGACCCTCGCGGCGCTGGGCACGACGACTCCCGTGACCGTGTACACCGACACCAACCCCGGCCGGAACGCCAACATGTGGGCTCCGGAGCTGCAGCGCCTGAACGGGCCGAACGGGCCCCGCTGGTACCTCATGTACACGATGGGCACCGCCGGCAACTTCGACCGCCAGCACCTGCAGGTCATCGAGAGCGCGGGTGACGACCCGATGGGCCCCTACACCTACAAGGGCCGCCCGATCCCGACCGACGACTGGAACATCGACGGCGCGTACCTCGAGCTGAACGGCGAGCTCTTCATCACCTGGTCGGCGTTCTCGCCCGAGCCCAACCGCCTGCAGAACAACTACATCGCCCGGATGTCGGACCCCTGGACCGCCACCGGACCGCTGAACGTGCTCTCGCAGCCGGTCGAGCCGTGGGAGACGATCGGCGCCCCTGTGAACGAGGGTCCTGTCCCGCTGCAGAAGGACGGCCGCACCTGGATCGTCTACTCGGCGAGCTTCTGCGGCACCGAGGACTACCAGCTCGCCACCCTCGAGTACGACGGCACCGGCGACCCGGTGCTCGCCTCCTCCTGGACCAAGAGCGACGGACCGGTCTTCTCGAAGGCGAACGGCGAGTTCGGCACCGGGCACAACGACTTCTTCGACTCGCCCGACGGCACCGAGACGTGGAACCTCTACCACGCCAACGCCCGCCCCGACGGAGGGTGCTCGCGCGAGCGCTCGGCGCGTGCGCACATCGTCGACTGGACCGCCGAGGGCGAGCCCGACTTCGGGACCCCGCTCGGCACGAGCGCGCAGATCCCCGTCCCCAGCGGCGAGAACGCGCCGATCACGGCCCGCGTCGAAGGCGCTCCGTGGCAGCTCGTCAACCGCAGCACGGGCCAGTGCGCCACCGTCTCGCCGACCGCGAGCGGCGACGGCGCCGCCGTCGTGCAGGGCTCCTGCTCGACCCCCCGGGCGAACTGGAAGCTCGACAGCACGGGTGACGGCTTCGTCCGCATCGTGAACGCCAGCAGCGGCAAGTCCCTCGGGCCGGTCGGCTGCTCGACGGCCTCGGGCGCGGGGATCCAGCAGTCCTCGTGGCTCGCGACCGGCTGCCAGCAGTGGAGCGTGACCCCCGGGACCGGCGGGTACTCGACGCTGACCTCGCGCACGAGCGGCCGACTGCTCGAGGCGTCGGGCACCTCGGTGCGGCAGGCGACGGCATCGGGTGCGGCTGCGCAGGAGTGGTCGCTCCGACCCTCCGAAGCGGTCGCCGTGAGCTCGTTCGCCACCGGCAAGACGTTCGACCTGCCCGGCTGCTCGACCGCCGACGGCACGGCCCTGCAGCAGCGGGAGTGGACCGGCGCCGCCTGCCAGCGCGTCACGTTCACGCCGACCGGCGCGGGCGACGTCGAGATGCACCCGGTGACGGCAGCGGGCAAGTGCCTCGCGGTCACCGGAGGCTCCACCGCGAACGGCGCGACCGTCACGCAGGGCGCGTGCGGCGTCACCGGGAGCGCCTGGCGCCTCCGTCCGGCGAACGACGGCACCGTCGAGCTGCGCGCCGTGCACAGCGGCAAGGCGCTCGACCTGTTCAACTGCTCGGCCCTCGACGGGACGCTGATCGGCCAGTGGGACGTGCTGAACAACGACTGCCAGCGCTACCGCCTCTCGGTCGGCGCCCCGGAGTCGACGACGCCGCTCACGGTCACCGCGACCACCACCGCACGGTGCATCTCGGGCAAGGCGGTGCTGACCACCACGGTCCGCAACACCGACGACCTGCCGGCGGATGTGACGGTCGCCTCGGTGTCCGGGACGAAGACCTTCCCGGCGCTGGGCGGCGGGAAGACCGCGACGGCGAGCTTCACGACGCGCCAGGTGGCCCTGCCGGCCGGATCGACGACGGTCACCGCGGCCGGGATCGACGACGCCGGGCGCAAGGCCACAGTGCAGTCCGCGTACGCGGCGCTGACCTGCGGCTAGGCCCGCACCCTCGCTGATCGAGTAGGCCGCTGCGCGGCCTCCCCTCTGCTGATCGATGGCGGCGCGTGCCTTCTTCTTGCTGATCGAGTAGGCCGCGCAGCGGCCGTATCGAGATCCGCGTCCTCTGGAGTCGCGGGTCTCGATACGCCGCTCCGCGGCTACTCGACCAGCAAGGGTGGCGGCCGCAGACCTTCCCTCTGCTGATCGACGGCGACCGCGGGCCTTCCCTCGTGCTGATCGAGTAGGCCGCGCAGCGGCCGTATCGAGATCCACCTCCGACTTCCCCCCTCGTGCGAAGGAGCACACCATGACCACCAGCACCAGGCGCGCACCGCTGCGCGCCGCCCTCGCGACACTCGGGCTGGGGGCGGTGCTGCTCTCGGGCCTCGTCGCCCCTCCGGTCGCCGCCGCGGAGCCCGCGCAGATCCCGCAGTCCGGACTCCTCGCGGAGTACCGCTTCACCCAGGCGACGGGCGCGAGCGTGCCCAACACAGCGGCCTCGGCCGTGGGGCCCGCGCGCGTCGTGAACGGGACCGACTCCCTGTGGACCGGCACGTCGCTCCGTCTCCCCGGCGGCGCCAAGACGAGCGCCGCGCCGTGGGTCGAGCTGCCCGACGACCTGCTGACCGGCCGCTCGTCGGCCACCGTGACGGTCGAGACCCGCGCGGACGCGTCGATGCTCTCGACCTTCCACTTCCTCTGGAACATCGGCAGCGACAGCACGAGCCAGTACTGGTTCGCGTCGGTCCGCGACCGCGTCCGCACGGCGATCACGACGAACGGAGGCGGGGCCGAGAACAACGCGCGCGGCGCCTCGGGCATCGCCGCCGACCGCTGGTACAGCCTCACCTCGGTGATCGATGGCGTGGCCGGCACGATCTCGTTCTTCGTCGACGGCGTGCGCGTGGCCTCGGCACCGACCGCGCTGCGTCCGTCCGCGGTGACGGACCAGTCGCTGAACACCATCGGCCGCGCGCCGTACCCCGACCCCTTCTACAAGGGCGAGGTGTCGACGTTCCGCATCTACGACCGGGCGCTCACCGGCACCGAGGTCGCCTCGGTCTCGACCGCCGACGCGCAGCTGCACGCGAGCACCTTCGCGCCGCTCGCCTCCGCGGTGCTCGACGGAGTCGCTCCGCTGACCGTCGACGACTCGACCACGAACCTGCCCGACTACGGGGGAGCGGTGACCTGGAGTTCCAGCGACCCCGCCCTGCGGATCGGCGCCGACGGCCGCACCCTGAGCGCCGACCGCCCGGCGGCCGGCCAGCAGGCGCGCACGAGCACCCTGACCGCGACGGCGAGCATCCGCGGAGTCGCCGCCACCCGGCAGGTCGCCGTCACGGTCGAGCCGCAGGTCGGCGTCGACACCCCCTACGGGTACCTGATGGTCCACTTCATCGAGGACGCGCAGGGCTACGCCGAGAAGATCTACCTCGACGTCTCGCGCGGCGACGACCCCGAGAAGTGGGACCCGCTGAACGGCGGCAAGCCGATCCTCGCCTCCGACCTCGGCACGACCGGCGTCCGCGACCCGTACCTCACCTACAACCCCGAGACGGAGAAGTACTACATCATCGCCACCGACCTCCGGGTCTTCGGCGGCGACAGCGGCACCGGCTCCTGCACCACCTGGTGCTACTGGACCACCCAGGGCAGCGTGAAGATGAACGTCTGGGAGTCCACCGACCTCGTGTCGTGGAGCGACCTGCGCCAGTTCGACGTGTCGCTCGACGACGCCGGGCAGCGGGCCCTCGAGGCCGGCATGATGTGGGCGCCCGAGGCGACGTGGGTCGACGACTTCGACGGGCAGGGGAACGGCTCGTTCGTCCTCTACTGGTCCTCGACCGTCTACCCGACCGCTGCGCACACGCCCGGCACGGGAGCGTCGCGGATCCTCTGGGGCTCGACGACCGATTTCACGCAGGAGACCTACTCCTACGGCGGCACCTTCGTCGACACCGGAGCCGACGTCATCGACACGACGCTGATCCAGGACGGCGGCACCACCTACCGCATCTCGAAGGACAACGGCACCGGACGCGGCATCTACATGGAGTCGACGACCGCCGCCCAGTGGTGGCTGCCGGCGGCCCGGTGGACGCCGATCCAGGACCGCATCGGAGCGGTCTGGGCCGGCGGCAACGCGGGCGGAGTCGAAGGACCCGCGGTCTTCAAGGACCACGACGAGGACCGCTGGTACCTGTACGTCGACGTGATCCCCTCGACCGGCTACCGCCCGATGGTCACCACCGACCTCGACGCGGGCTGGACGCAGCTGACCGATCCCGGGTTCTCGATGGCGCCGTCGACCAAGCACGGCGGCATCGTGTCGCTGACCGCGGGGCAGTACGACGAGGTGCGGAAGGCGGATGCGGCGTCCGCCGTGCGCGCCGACCTGGGCGACGTGAGTGTCGCCTCCGGGGCTGCCGCCGACGCGGTCGCCGCCGCGCTGCCCGCCCGGACCGACGTGGTGCTCGCCTACGGCCGCGGCACGGCGTCGCAGCCGATCACCTGGGACACGTCCGCGGTCCGCGCCGCCACTCCCGGTCGCTACGCGGTGACCGGAGTGGTGCGCACGATCGGCGCGCACGAGAACCAGTGGGTGGGCGCCGGCGGATCGACGGCGTGGAACGCGACGGGCAAGGTGCTGTCGAGCTCGACGGCGCTACGCGTCACGGCGACGGTCGTGGTGACGGCGCCCGCCGTGTCCGCGACGCTCACCGCGTCGACCCGCTGCATCGGCGGCAAGGTCGTGGCGACCGGAGTGGTGCGGAACACGGGCACCTCGCCGGCGAGCGTCGTGCTGCGCTCGGCCTGGGGCACGTCGCCGGTGCTGACCGCGGCGCCCGGAGCGGCCGCGACCCACGCCTTCACCACCCGTGCGGTGTCGGTGGCGGCCGGGTCGCTGAGCGCGACCGTGACCGTCGGAGGCGCCTCCACGGTGCTCGAGGCGCCCTACGCGGCCCGCCGCTGCTGAGCGCTGCTCCTCTGCTGATCGAGTAGGCCGCTCGCGGCCGTATCGAGATCCGCGTCCGCCGGGCTTCTGGAGGTTGCGGGTCTCGATATGCCGCTGCGCGGCTACTCGACCAGCGTGGTGGGGCCGTTCCTGCGGGACGCTCGTCCGGTGACGGAGCCTGCTGATCGAGTAGGCCGCTCGTGGCCGTATCGAGATCCGCGTCCGCCGGACTTCTGGTGGGTGCGGGTCTCGATACGCCGCTGCGCGGCTGCTCGACCAGCGAAGGAGCCTGCTGATCGAGTAGGCCGCTCGCGGCCGTATCGAGATCCCCGTCCGCCGGGCTTCCGGTGCACGGCCGGCTCGGGATCCGCCGCACCCCGCCCCCGCGCTCGGCGGGCGCCCATCGGGGGGTGGGATGCTGAGCGGATGCCCGCCGCTGGAACGACGCCCCCCTCCTCCCTCGACCGGGTGCGCGTGCGCGGCGCCCGCGAGAACAACCTGCAGAGCGTGGACGTCGACCTCCCGCGCGACGCGCTCGTCGCGTTCACCGGCGTCTCCGGCTCGGGGAAGAGCTCGCTCGCGTTCGGCACTCTCTACGCGGAGGCGCAGCGCCGCTACTTCGAGTCGGTCGCGCCCTACGCCCGCCGGTTGATCGACCAGGTCGGCGTGCCCGATGTCGACTCGATCGAGGGACTCCCGCCGGCCGTGGCCCTGCCGCAGCGCCGCTCCGCCGGCTCGG
>Ga0308159_1002977_pt1 | contig 18210 bp, 18 predicted proteins | sample PhyCR1_FD_201040 | JGI IMG/M metagenome (GOLD analysis project Ga0308159, IMG submission 201040) | Phyllosphere microbial communities from UC Gill Tract Community Farm, Albany, California, United States - DLSLC.R1 | ecosystem: Host-associated > Plants > Phyllosphere > Unclassified | place: USA... | reverse complement strand
ACCCTTACGTAATGGACTAATTTTAAAAAGATTTCAATTAATTAGATATAATGGCTGATGTAATTAAAATGCCCAAAATGAGCGACACCATGACCGAAGGGGTTTTGGCGAAGTGGCATAAAAAAGTGGGCGATAAAGTGAAAAGCGGCGATGTTTTGGCAGAAGTAGAAACTGACAAAGCAACAATGGACATGGAATCTTATTGGGATGGTACACTTTTATACGTTGGTGTAAAAGAAGGTGAAGCTGTTCCTGTTGATGCAGTTATGGCCGTTATTGGTAAAGAAGGTGAAGATTTTCAGGCAGCGTTAGATGCTGAAAAAGGCGGCGAAGCTCCGAAAGCTGAAAGCGCTGAAGCACCAAAGGCTGAAGAGAAAAAAGAAGAAGCTGCCCCTGCTCAAGGTGGTGGTTTAAGCGAAGAAGAATTAGCAGCAAAAGGCGTTACCGTAATTCGTATGCCTTTGCTAAGCGATACCATGACTGAAGGCGTTATTGCTGAATGGCATAAAAAAGTTGGCGACCAGGTTAAGGATGATGATGTTTTAGCGGATGTAGAAACCGATAAGGCAACTATGGAAGTGATGGGTTATGCAACTGGTACTTTATTACACATTGGTGTAGAAAAAGGTGAGGCGGCTAAAGTAAACGGCATTATCGCCATTGTTGGTCCGGAAGGAACTGATGTAAGTGGTATTTTAGCAGGCGGTTCTGCTCCAGCTGCAAAAGCTGAAAGCAAAGAAGAAGCTCCGAAAGAAGAAAAACAAGCAACAACTGCTGAAGCAAGTTCACCTGCTCCAGTGGCAGAAAGTTCTTCTGATAGTCGCGTAAAAGCATCGCCATTGGCTAAGAAAATTGCTAAAGATAAAGGAATCGATTTATCACAAGTTGCTGGTAGTGCAGAAGGTGGCCGTATCATTAAAAAAGATATCGAAAACTATAAACCTGCTGCTGCACCGGCGAAATCAGAATCAGCTCCGGCTGCTGCTGAAAAAGCTACTGCTGCTGCGCCAGTGATCCCAACTTTTGTTGGCGAGGTGAAATATACAGAACAACCTGTTTCGCAAATGCGTAAAGTAATTGCAAAACGTTTAGCTGAAAGTTTATTTACAGCACCACATTTTTACTTAACCGTAAGTATTGATATGGATAACGCAATGGCTGCCCGTACGGCAATCAATGCTGTTGCTCCTGTTAAAGTTTCCTTCAACGATATCGTAATTAAAGCAGTTGCTGTTGCCTTGAAAAAACATCCAGCCGTCAATTCATCATGGGGTGGCGATAAAATCCGTTTCAACGAACATACTAACATTGGTGTTGCTATGGCTGTTGAAGATGGTTTATTAGTACCTGTAGTTCGTTTTGCTGATGGTAAATCTTTATCGCACATTTCTGCTGAAGTAAAAGATTTTGGTGGTAAAGCAAAAGCTAAGAAATTACAGCCTGCAGATTGGGAAGGATCGACTTTTACAGTTTCCAACTTAGGTATGTTTGGTATTGATGAGTTTACATCGATCATTAACTCTCCTGATGGTGCTATTTTATCTGTTGGTGCTATTCAACAAGTTCCTGTTGTTAAAAACGGTGCTGTTGTTCCAGGTAATGTAATGAAGTTGACTTTAGGTTGCGATCACCGTGTGGTTGATGGTGCAACTGGAGCACAATTCTTACAAACGCTAAAAGGTTTATTAGAAGAGCCGATTAGATTGTTAGCGTAAGTAGTTTATCATTTTCAGTTTTCGAACTGAGCAATATATTAAAGCCATTCCTTTACAGGAGTGGCTTTTTTTTTCACTTATCGTCATTGCGAATCTGATTTTTCTTAAGCTGTGGCAATCTCATTTTAATAAGATCAGATATTAATGATATGCAATTGACAACGTGGTCCAAAAATTAAATAATTGGTCCACGTTATCTTTATGTGGACAAAAATGGCATAAATTAGCCTACGTAACTGCTGTACCTTTCTATAATTATAGGAACGAAAATGAATTTAAAGAAAATTGGATAATGCTTTTGAAGTAATCCTAAACCCTTTCTTCTTTATTTTGTTAATTAACGAAAACCTACAATCATGGACAAAGAAAAATTAATACAAGAGGCCTATCTCGTATCACATACAATAGAAGAAAATGGAAACTTTCCTAACAATGCCAAATTACCTCTAATGATATATAAGGGCGCATTTTTGATTCATCCAGATGATACAGAAGAAGTAATTAAAAAAGTTTTTGCGCAAAATGGCTATACCAATGCCTGGGTTGATGGTATTTTCGATCATCAACATTATCATAGCAATACCCACGAGGTAATGGGTGTTTTTTGCGGTAAAGCAGAAGTGCAGTTTGGAGGCGATCATGGTGTTTGCATCGAACTGGATAAAGGCGATGTTGTCGTTATTCCGGCTGGAGTTGCACACATGAAATTGAATTCAAGTGAAGATTTTACAGTAGTTGGTGCCTACCCAAATGGGCTTGAATATAACATAAAATATGGTAAGCCTGAAGAACGACCAGAGGCAGATGAAGACATTGCAAAAGTGAAAAATCCAGATAACGATCCTGTTTATGGTAGCAAGGGTCATTTATTTGAGTGCTGGTATAACCAGAATTGCGCAAATGTTTAAAACTCTTTCTATTTAACCGTCTAAAATTCTTTAATTTTCGGGTTTTAAATACACTATCCTTAATATTAATGAATTTTAGATATTTCTGTTCAGCTTTAGCGCTCTCTGTTACCCTATTTACTGCCTGCAACACCAAAAAATCGGAAGATAAAAAAGCTGCCGATGCGAAAATCCGTGTAAAGGAAGATGATAAAGCAGATAGCCTTCTAATCGCCTACGACCCTGCCAAAGGTGATAAGTGGATCGCCGATTTTGTACAAAACCTACATAAAAAGTACGGCTTCAATGGGAATATGCTCGTTGCTAAAGATGGCAAAATTCTGTACGAAAAAGCGATAGGTTGGGCCGATTACTTGCATCGCGATAGTTTAAAAATTTCTTCTGAATTCGAGCTTGCTTCCATTACCAAAACCTTCACTGGAACCGCTATTATGCAACTGGTTGAGGCCGGAAAACTTTCGTTAAATGATAACGTAAAAAAGTTCTTCCCAAATTTTCCTTATGATGGAATTACAGTAAAACTATTGCTTACACATAGAAGTGGAATGATGAATTATGTCTATTTCATTGATGACATTTGGCGTAAGGAAAAACGCAATATGAAAAAAGGGGTGAGTAACCAAGAAGTAATGAATGTTATTGCAGAACGCAAGCCAAATCGTTACGTGAAACCTGATGATCGCTTTCACTATAACAACTCCAATTTTATGGTATTAGGGGCAATTATTGAGAAAGTTACAGGTCAACGTTTCTCTCAATACATGATGGAGCATATTTTCAAACCTGCAGGGATGAAGAATACCCACGTTTACAGCACTACCGAATATGAAAAAATTCCTGTTGATGTAGTCGGGCATGATCGCAATAGCTTTAGATATTCTGTTGCCCAAAATTTTTTAGATGGACCAGTCGGAGACAAAGGAATTTACAGCACTGTTCATGATCTGGTGCTTTATGATAAGTATCTAAAAAATGGAAGATTACTTAGCAAAAAAAGTACTGACTCATCTTATGTTGGTCGCAACAAGCCTGTTAACGGGCACTTTAATTATGGTTATGGTTGGCGGATGTTTGATGGGGAAAAGATGGACAAGGTAGTTTATCATACAGGCTGGTGGCACGGTTTCAGACATATCTACGTTCGCGATCTTGACAAAAATATTATTGTAATTTTTCTGGGGAATTTGACCAACGGAAGTTTAATGCATCTTGACGATTTATACAAACATTTAGGTATGCCGATCATTAGAAAAGGTGCTTATCATGGGAACGGCAGCTTGCCGGGAAGCGATGAAGATTAAATAATCCAGACCTCGCAGGTTTTAAAAACCTGCGAGGTTTTCTTGTAATAGCGTTCGAAAACAATTTTAGGTAAATTTAACTTATTATTAAAAACAACAAATCATGTTCGATAAATTATTAGCAGCGCAACAAAAAGCGGAGGAAATTAAAAAGCGTTTAGATACTATTTCTGTTTTTGGAGAGGTGGAGAACGGCGCCATAAAGATTACAGCAACCGCAAACAAAGCCATAACAGGCGTTTCAATCAATGAAACATTTTTGGAAAATGCAGATAAAGAAGAGTTAGAAGAATTGTTATTAACGGCAATTAACAAAGCTCTGGCTAACGCCGAAGAAGTGAGCGCGACAGAAATGCAAGCCTCAGCCAAAGATATGTTAGGTGGTTTGGGCGGAATGTTTGGTCAATAGATTAAGTTTTACTACTTCTAAATTTATATTCACCTTCTATAAACGTTATGACATATACTTATTACGGCCAATCTTGCTTCCTTTTAGAGGCAGATGGCAAAAAATTTCTTTTTGATCCTTTTATCAAATCAAACCCTTTAGCGAAAGATATTGACACCTCTAAAATTGAGGCTGACTATATTTTAGTTAGTCATGGGCACGGTGATCACGTTGCAGATTTAGTTGAGCTGGCCAACCAAACCGGTGCAGAGGTGATTGCAATGGTTGAAGTTGCCAAATGGATTAAAGAACAAGGAATCGAAAAGGTAACTGATATCAATTTTGGTGTTCAGAAGCTTTCTTTTGGTAAACTGCGTACAGTTTGGGCGGTGCATAGCAGTTCAAATCCCGATGGTAGTTACGGTGGCAATCCCGCCGGCTTTGTATTTGAGTTAGGCGGAAAACAAATCTATTTCGCCGGCGATACAGCACTAACTATTGAGATGAAACTCTTGGCGGACTTGTACAAGTTGGATTATGCCATTTTGCCTATTGGCGGTCATTACACCATGGACGTTGATGATGCGATCATTGCAGCAAAGTACATTAACTGCGATCAAATCATAGGCGTTCATTACAATACTTTTCCTCCGATCAGCATTGATGAGGAAGAGGCTGTATCAAAATTCAAGAGAGAAAGCAAAACCTTATTGTTGCCAAAAGTTGGAGAGACAATAGCAGTGTAAAAATAGTAGGCCACAGATTTGCAGATTTTTTATTAACTGGAAATTGTGGCTTATTTAAATTTTGATAAAATAAAAAAGGGTTCCGATTTTACATCCGGAACCCTTTCAAATTATAAAACTAAACCTAATTCTTTTTAGCAGCAGCTTTATTTGCTTTGTAACGCATGTCAGCTGTTCCATCTTTTTTTGTTGGACCAACAACTTTCGTTACAGCTTTTGTTTTATTTTCTTTGAAGCGCATATCTGGTGTTCCATCAGCTTTAACTTTTGCAGCGGTGGTAGTCGTTTTAGTTTCTACCTTTTTAGCTTCCGATTTTACACTTGCTTTTACAGGTGCAACAGTAGTTTTTACTTCTTTTTTAACAACTGTTTTAGCTTTAGCTGGCGTTGCTGCTGGTGTTTGTGCAAATGCTGTAGTTAAACCAAACGCTGCGATTGTGATTAAACTCAATAATTTTTTCATGTCTTTAATTTTTTGTTTTACTCGTTTATTTGTTGATATAAAATTGATTAATCGGGATGAAGTTTTAATGAAGATAGGAATAAAATTTCTTAATGTGCAGCAAGCCAATTATCTCCTTCACCAATTTCAACAACGATTGGAACCGTCAATTTAATCGCATTTGCCATTTTATCTTGAATGATTGCTTTCATCACCTCTTTTTCAGATTTCAATACATCAAATACCAACTCATCATGTACTTGCATGGTCATTGTTGATTTTAGGTTTTGCGCCTTCATTTCTTTGTGAATATTGATCATCGCAATCTTAATCATATCGGCGGCAGAACCTTGAATAGGTGCGTTAATGGCATTTCGTTCTGCAAAACCACGTACGGTTTGATTTGCAGAATTAATATCACGCAAATACCGCCTTCTGCCCATTATGGTTTCTACAAAGCCATTTTCACGGGCGAAGTTCATCGTATCGCTCATGTAGAGCTTAATGCCAGGATATTGAGTGAAATATTGTTCGATAATCTCAGAAGCCTCTTTCCGCGGAATTCCTAAGTTCTGCGAAAGTCCGAATGCAGATTGGCCATAGATTATTCCAAAATTTACGGCCTTTGCATTTCTACGTTGCGTACTGTCAACCTCTTCAATGCCAATTCCATATACTTTCGCGGCGGTAGCGGTGTGGATATCAATATTTTTGCTGAATGCATCGAGCATGTTCTCCTCTTTGCTAATTTCAGCAATAATCCTCAACTCAATCTGCGAATAATCTGCAGAAAGCAGAATGTGGTTTTCATCACGGGCAATAAATGCCTTCCTTACTTCGCGACCGCGTTCGGTACGAATAGGGATGTTTTGTAAATTCGGATTGTTAGAACTCAACCTCCCTGTGGCGGCAACAGCCTGGTTGTATGAGGTATGCACCCGGCCGGTTTTTGGGTTTACCATTAAAGGCAAGGCGTCTACATAAGTCGATTTCAATTTTTGCAACTGACGAAAATCCAGAATATCTTTTACGATGTCGCTTTTGCTTGCTAAGGCGGTAAGTACATCTTCGCCGGTTTGGTACTGACCTGTTTTAGTTTTTTTCGCTTTAGGGTCTAATTGAAGTTTATCGAATAAAACTTCTCCCAATTGTTTCGGAGAGGCTAAATTGAATTTTATCCCTGCTTTATCATAAACATTTTGTTCAAATTTAATGATATCGGTTTCCAGCTCTTTTGAGTAGGCAATAAGGGTGTTAATATCAATCCTTACACCTTCTTTTTCAATGTCAGCAAGAACATAAACCAATGGATTTTCAATTTCCTCCGCTAATTTCGCCGCATTCAGCTCTTTTAATTTTGGTTCGAAAATATGGGCCAGCTGCAGCGTTACGTCGGCATCTTCAGCAGCATAATCTACCACATCAATTACAGGTACATCACGCATAGTGAGCTGATTTTTACCTTTTGCACCGATTAGTTTGGTAATAGAAATTGGTGAATAACCTAAATAGTTCTCAGAAAGTACATCCATCCCATGTCGCGTATCCGGATCAATGAGGTAATGGGCAAGCATGGTATCAAACAATTTTCCTTTCACTTCTACACCATACCATTTCAATACCAGGATATCATATTTAGTATTTTGCCCAATTTTTTCTATCTGCTCATTTTCGAGCACCACCCTAAACTCGTCAACTACCGCCTGCGCTTCTTCTCTTATTGCCGAAACGGGAATATAATAGCCACCGCCTGGTTTTATGGAGAACGATAATCCAACCAGTTCAGCCATGTTTGCGTCGGTGCCAGTCGTTTCCGTATCAAAAGAAATCCTTTTTTCAGCTAGCAAAAGCTTAATTAAATCTGCTCTTTGCGCTGCCGTTTCCACTAAAACATAATCATGTTCGGTATTTTCAATCGTTTTGGCCGGTAGTTTCTCCGCCGATTCTTCTTCAATGGTATTGGTATATTGAATCGCTTCTCCAGATTGATTTCCAAAAAGATCAGTTTGTGTTCCTTCCTGAAACCTCGCTGTAGTTACCGAAAATTCATCTCCAAAAACCCGTCTGCCAAGTGTTCTAAACTCCAGTTCGGTAAACAGTGGTTCCAATAAATCGCGACTAGGGTCGCAAAGTTCTAGGCTGGCTTCATCTAACTCAACAGGTACGTCAAGCTGGATAGTGGCTAATTTTTTTGAAATTAATCCTTGCTCCGCAAAATTCTCCACATTTTCTCGCTGCTTACCTTTGAGTTCATGTGAATGCGCAATAATATTTTCCATCGAACCATATTGTTTGATGAGCGCTTTCGCGGTTTTTTCACCAATACCAGGTATTCCTGGAATATTATCAACGGCATCTCCCCATAAACCTAAAATATCGATAACCTGCAGCACGTTTTCTATTTCCCATTTGGCTAAAATCTCTTTCACGCCCAAAATTTCCATTCCATTTCCCATACGGGCAGGTTTGTAGATGAAAATATTTTCTGATACCAGTTGTGCAAAGTCCTTATCAGGCGTCATACAATACACCTGGTAACCTTTTTGTTCAGCTTTTTTGGCCAATGTTCCGATAATATCATCGGCCTCATAACCATCGGAAGTAATTACTGGGATATTAAAGCCGGTGATTAGTTTGATTACAAAAGGCATGGCGGCTGCCAAATCTTCAGGCATAGCCTGCCGATGAGCCTTATAAGCTTCGAAAGAGGTATGTCTTTCTGTAGGCGCTTCGGTGTCGAAAACCACTGCAATATGTGTTGGTTTTTCTTTCTTTAATACATCAAGCAAAGTATTGGTAAAGCCCATAACGGCCGATGTATTTATTCCTGTTGAGGTAAAACGGGGATTTTTACTCAACGCAAAATGTGCCCGGTACATCAGCGCCATCCCATCTAAAAGAAAGAGTTTTTTATTCATATGATAAAAGTAACCAAAGTTCCCCATAACCGTAACCAGGTTTTTCAACAAAAAACAAATTCTTTTATTGAATTAACGTATTTTCAACATCATCAATGAAAAACGCTTTATGAAAACATTTCCTACACTAATTTTTTGTCTTACTATAGGCTTTGCAAAGGCTCAGCTCCCTTCCGATTCGCTAATTACTTACATCACTTTTGAAAATTCAAAAGGCTATAGCAAAGGTTATGGAACGTCGGTAGAAAGGCCTATCGCCACTGGTGCATTTACTAATCTTGCAGATAGATCTTTATTGAAATTGCGCATGGCCAAATTGGAAAGTTCGTTTAGGTGGCCGAACGGTACTGCAATTGATTTTACAAGTAGATCGAGCACCGCTGGTAAGTCTGGAATTGTAGACCGTTATGTCTTAACTAATCCTTCTACCAAAGAGCAGGTGGTGCTGTATGTTGATCCCTACCATACTGATTCCCTTTACTACATTCCTAAAGGATTGGTGTTGGTAACGAAAGAGATGTTAGCACGGGAAATTGCACCACATTTACTTAAAATTGAAACAATAGCTAAAACAGCTGATGTCTTTGTAGATTCGAAGCAGTTGATAAATGAAGAAATGCAGTACCTCAATATGAAGGTAGGAATTGCTTCTTTTGTTGACCGAGAGAATTTAATTAAAGTATTTTCGGATACGCAGGCAGATAATGATTTGAAAAATTTTCTCTTTAATACTTATGTGCTTAATAAATTTTATGCCCTGGGTAAAAATTTCTCGGATGCTAAAGGTTATGCTTATGGTAAAATGAAAGATGCGTTTTTAAACTTCCGGCAAAAACACAGCGATATAAATGCTGGTAACATTAAAATTAACTTGAATTAATACATTTCAGTAATTTGTAGCGTTATTTGTGAGAAGCATAGTCACGATGAAAATTTTATTAAGCATTCTTTTATTTCTCTCTGTCAGTACAGGTTCCTTTGCTCAGGATTTCATTCTTAAAAATAATGATGAGGTGATCCGTGGTACTATAAAAGGCACCGATTATTTCTCTGTATTGATTAGTGCAAATGACGAAGCTGATGTTATACTTCCAGCGAAGGATGTAAAGAATTTTTTCTGGAATGGCGATAGCTACCTAAGTAGGGGCTTTGCTAATGGCCGTAATTTTGAATATCGTTTTGTGAAAGTGATTGAATTGGGAGCCGTTAACCTTTATGCTTTTGGAGGAGGAACGTTGATGCCACCGACAAAAGATAAAAAAGTAAGATTTAGGCCTTCAGTGGGTATTGGAACTGGAACAGGAGGCTTTGGAGGTATTGGAATGGGTGGAGGAATCAGTATTGGTGGAGGAAGAAGTGCAGCGCCAGAGCGACCAGCCGGAGCCCCTGCTGTGCGTTATTTTATTGAAAAGCCAGGCGCCGGGCCGTTACAGGAAGTACCCATGAAAGCCATTACCGATGATGATAAAAAGGCAAGCGTGAAAACGATTTTGCTGCAAAAATTGGGGGATAATGAAAGTATGAGAGCTAAAGTGGAGAATAGTGTATCGTTTGATAGTCGCGAGGTAATTGAGTTGATTAAAGCGTACAACTCGACAAAAAAGTAGCCGCTCTTATCTCGCGCAACAGTTTGATAAATGATCATTGACCATTCCGGTGGCTTGCATAAAAGCATAACATATTGTAGTTCCAAAGAATTTGAAGCCACGCTTTTTCATGTCTTTGCTAATGGCATCGGATAACTCTGTTTTTGCTGGAACATCACTCATCCTTTCTACATTATTTTCGATTGGTTTTCCATCAGGAATAAAGCCCCACATATATTTAGAGAAACTCCCAAATTCCTTTTGAACTTCGATGAATAATTTAGCGTTCGTAATCGCACCATTTACTTTTAACTTATTTCTGATGATGCCCGGGTCGTTCAATAGCCGTTCTACATCTTGATCATCAAAAGCCGCTACTTTTTCTACTTCAAAGATTGCAAATGCCTTACTGTAATTTTCTCTTCTTTTCAGAATGGTAATCCAGCTTAAGCCGGCCTGTGCTCCCTCCAAAAGTAAAAACTCAAATAATATTTTATCATCATAAACAGGCTTTCCCCATTCTTCATCATGGTATTTTATGTAGAGCGGGTCGGAAGTTGCCCATGAGCAGCGTGTTTGCAATTCCTTAGTCTTCAGTCTAGAGTCGTGAGTCATATTACGCGAATTTAGCGCGATTGTTAATCATGAAGTTCAGCAATTTACTAATTTCTTCGCATTTCGAATCTAATGCAGTAAATGTTTCAATAGTTATATATCTGCAGGCCAATGCAACATTAAGCCAAACTTGTGTTTCACCATTCTCCATGTCAGCATCTGTTAATTTGCTAATGAAATGATTGGGATATCTTCTCTTTTTATATGCTTCTCCAACACTACTACAAACAGATCTTGATGATCTTCTGATTTGATCAACTAAACTTTATTGTTCAGTTTTTGGAAAGTCATTTGTTAACAAGTAGATTTCCATTAACAATGAAAATCCTTTCTTGTAGACGATTAGTTCTCTAAATTTTCCCATGCTATCTTTTTATCTTATATAGCATTTCGAAAAGAGACTAAGGACTATAGACTTAAGACTTCGGACTAAGCGAAAGTTCATCCCAATACTCTACCGCTCTTCTATAATGTGGAATAACGATACTGCCACCTACTAAATTAGCGATCATAAAGATTTCATTCATTTCATCGCTGTTTACGCCTGCATCATGGCATTTCCCCAGGTGATATTTAATGCAGTCATCGCAACGCAAAACCATTGAAGCCACCAAACCTAACATTTCTTTTGTTTTGACGTCGAGGGCGCCTTCGGCATAAGAAGTGGTATCCAAAGCGAAGAAACGTTTGATGTTTGTATTGGCAGTTTCCATTATTCTATCGTTCATTTTTTCACGATAGCCGTTAAATTCTTTTACTAACTTTCCCATAATAATTATTGAATGATTAAACTTTGATGATTGATAATTGGAATTTGAAAACTGAGAATTGAAAACTGAAAACTGAAATTGGCTACTCCTCCAAATCCATCGGATTCCAAAATACCTTTTTAAAGTTCACTACCTTATCATTTTTTACTTCCACACCTTCTTTCAACAACAATTCCTCCATCAGTTCTGGTGGATCGAAATGAAATTTCCCCGTAAGCAAACCGTTACTGTTTACCACCCGGTGTGCGGGTACTTTCGGGTGTGCTGTACCAGCGTAACTCATGGCATGACCAACCATTCGCGATGATTTTGCTGCTCCTAAACTCTTCGCGATAGCGCCATAAGAAGTCACTCTCCCTTTCGGAATTAAGCGGGCAATCTCATACACCATTTCGTAAAAGTTGGTATCCATTATTCAAATGAAAACTGAATGTAATTAATATTTTTATCGTGAAGCAAATACTTCTTTTCGTAATAAGTTTTAATAGATAACACGTTATCTGCTAAATCAGATGTGTACAAATGATCAGTATTTTTATGTACAACCAAGTTTAGTTCCTCCACTTTTTCACAAGTGTAGGCATAAAGCTGGTCGTTATCCGTTTTTAGATTTACTTTGCCCCCTGGCTTTAAAACTGTTTTGTAGCGATTTAAAAACACAGGGAAAGTTAAGCGTTTTTTCTCTCTGCTGTCTTGTGGTTGAGGGTCGGGAAAAGTAATCCAGATTTCGTCGATTTCTCCCTCAGCAAAATAATCCAACAAATTCTCGATTTGAATTCTTAAAAACGCAACATTGTCAATTCCTTCTTCAATGGCGGTTTTTGCGCCACGCCAGATGCGGTTGCCTTTATAATCTACACCGATAAAATTTTTTTCAGGAAATAATGTTGCCAAATTTACCGTGTATTCGCCTTTGCCACAAGCCAGCTCCAGTACGACGGGATTATCATTTTTGAAATGTTCAGCAGCCCATTGGCCTTTAAGCGCTTTCCCTTCCTCTAATTGATATACGTTTGCAAAAGTTTCTATCTCAGCAAAACGTCTAAGTTTATCTTTACCCAAAAGTTTTTTTTTGGCAAATTTACAATTAAAACATTATCCAGAGTTGTTTTTCCTGCCATAATGATTCCTTTTCAGTTTATCAATTGTATTTTTGCAGATTATTTAAAAGCAACACATTGGAAAAGAGCGCTAAAATATACATTGCTGGCCACCGCGGTATGGTTGGTTCGGCGATTCTCCGTAAGCTGGAAGCAGAAGGTTTCGATAATTTAATCACCAGAACTTCTGCTGAATTAGATTTAAGAAATCAACATGCCGTAACCGAGTTTTTTGAGGCGGAAAAACCAGATTATGTATTTCTTGCTGCGGCCAAAGTAGGCGGTATTGTAGCCAACAATACTTACCGGGCAGACTTCCTGTATGAAAATTTAGCCATCCAAAATAATGTGATTCATAATGCTTTTTTATGTGGTGTTAAGAAATTGATGTTTCTAGGCTCAAGCTGTATTTATCCAAAATTGGCACCACAGCCATTAAAAGAAGATTACCTATTAACCGGCACATTGGAGCACACCAATGAACCATATGCCATTGCTAAAATTGCAGGGATTAAAATGTGCGATGCGTATCGTGATCAATATGGCTGTAATTTTATCTCGGTAATGCCAACCAATCTCTACGGTTATAACGACAATTACCATCCTGAAAATTCACATGTTTTGCCTGCGCTAATTAGGAAAATCCACGAGGCAAAAATAAATGATCATAAAAGCGTTACGGTTTGGGGTTCGGGTACCCCGATGAGAGAGTTTTTATTTGCTGATGATTTAGCTGACGCCTGTTTCTATCTGATGCAAAATTATAGTGAGCCTAACCTGATCAACATTGGTACTGGCCATGATCTTACCATAAAAGACTTAGCGTTGCTGATAAAAGGGGTTTTACAGTTTGAAGGTGAGCTTGTATTTGATTCCTCAAAACCTGATGGTACCCCGCGTAAATTAATGGATGTAACTAAATTGCATAATTTTGGATGGAAGCATAAAATAGAATTAAGAGAGGGGATTGAATTGGCCTACCAGGATTTTCAAAGCAGGTATTAAATCAAGCTATATTTTTTGATAGTTAAAATTGATATATTTGAGCAAATTAATAAATTTTAACTATAATGACTTTAGTTCAGCTTGAATACATCGTTGCCGTAGATACTTACAGGAGTTTTGTTATTGCTGCAGAGAAATGTTTTGTAACGCAACCAACATTAAGCATGCAAGTGCAAAAGTTGGAGGAATTGCTAAGCGTTAAAATCTTTGATAGAAGCAAACAGCCAGTATCTCCAACTGAAATCGGTGCGCAAATAATTGCACAAGCCAGGATCATTTTACAGGAAAGTGGAAAGGTAAAAGAGCTCATCAATAGCCAGCAACAAGATGTACTTGGCGAATTGCGCATTGGAGTTATACCTACCGTGGCCCCATATCTACTGCCTCAGGTGATTTCAGCAATGCTGGAAAAATACCCTGAACTAAAACTCCTCATTTGGGAATATACTACCGAAGATATTATTCATCATTTAAAAACAGGTGTACTGGATTGTGGTATTTTGGCCACGCCTTTAACAGATGCTAACATTATCGAATCGCCATTGTATTACGAAAGCTTTGTAAGTTACATTAGCAAGAACAGTAAGCTTTACAGAAAGAAAGCTGTAGATGCTGAAGACCTTAACGATGAAAACATATGGTTATTAAATGAAGGACATTGTATGAGAAACCAGGTGCTGAACATTTGCCGATCAACAAAAAACAACAGATTACAGGGTTTGGAATATAATACCGGCAGTGTAGAAACCTTGGTGAGGATGGTAGATTTGAACGGTGGTGCAACATTGCTGCCCGAATTGGCCATTGCAGAATTAAATGCCAAACAAACCAATAAAATCCGTCATTTTAAATCTCCAGAACCGGTAAGGGAAATTAGTTTGGTTACACACAAAAACTTCATTAAGATGAGAATGTTGAATGCCTTGAAAGAAGAGATTTTATCCATTATCCCAAAAACAATGAAGCAAAAAAAGAAAAAAGACATTGTAGGAATTTAAGCATAGCTTGTTTTTTGATTTAGAATATCCATCTTCTTTCTATAAATAGCCGTTAGCGGCTGACTCAATTAGAGAAGAGTTACATAATGCTCACTTCCAAATTTTTGATTCAAAACCATTAATCATCTGCATAGCTTGCTCTACAACCTATTGTATTAAATTAATTACTTGGTTTGGTTTTTGTTTTATTCGCTTATTACTTATTAATTTAGCAGTCACAACAAAACAACGTGAAAAAGAATATATTCCTAATTGTAATATTATGCATAGCTGCATATTCAGCTCATGCGCAAAAGCCTACCTATCTAGAGATGTTAGCCAATCAGCCCAAATGGGTTGATTCTGTTTTTAAAAAACTTAATCGTAGAGAAAAAATTGCCCAAATGTTTTTCGTTCGGGCGCACACCAATCTAGGTCAGAAATATACCGATTCGGTAGGTTTGGTAGTTAAAAAAGAGCAGTTGGGAGGGGTGATATTTTTCCAGGGCGGACCAGTAAGGCAAGCCCGTGCTACAAATGCCTACCAAAAAGTAAGTCATGTACCTTTAATCGTGGCAAATGATGGCGAGTGGGGTTTGGGTATGCGTTTGGATAGTACCATTTCGTTCCCCTACCAAATGACGCTTGGAGCTATCCAGAACACGGATTTGATTTATAGAATGGGCCAGGAAGTGGCCAAAGATTTTAAGCGAATGGGTATGCAGATGAATCTTGCTCCTGATGCCGATATCAATAATAACCCAAAAAATCCAGTAATCAATTATCGCTCGTTCGGTGAGAATAAATACAATGTAGCAACCAAAACCGGCGCTTACATGAAAGGGATGCAAGATGGCGGCTTGCTAACCACATTAAAACATTTCCCTGGCCATGGCGATACGGATGTGGATTCGCATTACGATCTTCCTCAACTTACCTTTACAGCTGCCCGATTGGATAGTTTGGAGATGTATCCTTTCAGAGAACTAATTAAGCAAGGTGCTTCAGGTGTGATGATTGCTCACATGAATATTCCGTCTTTAGATAACACCCCAAATCTACCATCAACACTGTCAAAACCAATCGTTACGGGGATTTTGAAGCAACGTTTAGGATTTAAAGGCTTAATTATTTCTGATGCCATGGATATGAAAGGCGTGGTAAAATATTTCAAAAATGGTGAGGCGGATTTGTTGGGCATTATTGCAGGAAATGACATTTTAGAGCTTTCGGAAAACAGCGATAGAGCCATAACTTTAGTGCGGAAAGCCGTAAGGCAAGGCCGAATCGATATGAAAGCTATTGATGAAAGTGTGAGGAAAATATTAACTGCCAAATATTGGGCAGGTTTGGGCAGTAGAGATACAGTAGTTACCCAAGGAATTGTTGCTGGTGTAAATAGAGGTACAAGTACTGCCCTGGTGCAGGAATTGGCCAATGCCTCGGTTACCTTACTTAAAGGAAAAGACTACATTAAAAATATGGTGCCAATTAGAAGGACAGCCATTATCAGTATTGGTGTTCCATCGGTTACCAGATTCCAAAAAGAGATCTCAAAAGGATTTTACAACTCTGTTTATTACGTTTTGGATAAGGATGCAACGTCAACTCAAATATCTAACGTAGCTAGAGAAATTGGCGCCTTTGATCAGGTAATTGTAGGGATTCACGATAGTAGAGCCAGACCAGGAAATAATATTCCATTAAACGCAGGCGTAAAAAATTTCATTAAGGAACTTTCAACAAAGAATACTGTATTTTCTCTTTTTGCAAATCCATATAATTTATCGGCTCTACCAGGCCTGGAAAACAGTAAAGGTTTAATAGTGGCTTACCAAAAAGAAGACTATATGCAAGTTTCGGCAGCTGCGGTAATTAATAACCGTTTGGTGCCAAAAGGGAAGTTGCCAGTAAGCATTTTGCCTAATTATAAGTTTGGTGATGGATTGTAGGTTGATATAAATGCGGATTGAAAAAATTGCTATTTCTTAATCGAGCTTAAGTTTTGTAAATAGGGTTAGTTATCAGATGATTATCTGCATCACGCCGATATTCATCTGTTAACTAATATCTGCTAAATTTATTCAGCATTTTCTTTCATTGATTTTCCTGTCAGCAAGTATAATTTTTATCTTTGTTTTGAGAAAATTTGCAATCAAATGTCAGAAAATTACATCGCCGAACAAACCTTTAATAAACAGGATTTTACTTTACGTTCATTATCAAAAGCAGAATACGAAAACTGTAAATTCAATGGTTGTAATTTTTCCAGCTCCGATTTAAGTGGTGTAAAATTTCTCGATTGCGAATTTATTTCTTGTAACCTAAGCTTAGCTGATTTAACCAAAACAACATTTAATGAAGTAAGCTTTAACGATTGTAAAATGCTCGGTTTGCGCTTCGAAAGTTGCAATGATTTTGGTTTAGCTTTCTATTTTAATAATTGTAAAATCGATCATTCTTCCTTTTATAAACTCAAAATAAAAAAGACCGAATTTAGAAATTCACAACTCCACGAAGTTGATTTTTCTGAATGCGATTTGTCTAATTCCATCTTCGATAATTGCGATTTATTGAGCGCAACGTTTGATAAAACGATTCTAGAAAAAGCCGATTTTAAAACGGCTTATAGTTATTCTATCAATCCGGATAATAATCGGATAAAAAAAGCTAAATTTTCCCAATCCGGGTTAGCTGGCCTTCTTACTAAATATGATATTTTAATCAGCCAATAGATAAAAATAAAAGCTTCCAAAAATTAAGGAATAATTCTTCGCTAAAATGTTACACTTCTTTTGATGTAACCTGAAAATATTGTAAGTTTAAAGTTTTTTAAGCGAGGTAGCTTAGAAAAATTTTATCCCAATCAATGTTACGCGTCGATAGTTCTAAACCTTGTAAAGTGGTGTACTCTTTGTGCAAACATGAGTATTTAGGCTATTTAATTGAGCCTCATATTGTTCAATTAAATCCACAAGGTGATTTTTCATTTACCTATCAACGAATTTTTACCCATACCGCAGAAGAATTTGCAGCTTGCTTGACTGAAATCGACTATAAGCTAATTAAGATTTTGGATGATATAGAGCAAGATTCTGTAATCAAAAAATACTATAAAAAGTTAATCAGACCTACCGAGTTTTTTACCAAAATCTTCGATGTTAAATTCTATGATAGTGTTCGCCCTAAAATAGAAAAAAAACTTGCCGAAGCACTCGAGATATTGAAGGTTAAAAATGAACTTTACGTCATGGATAAAGACGGGTGGCCAGTTGAGCGCAAAATCGAATTGGCTGCCGAACCTGCTTCAATCCTTTTCCACTTCCGTAGAAATGAAACCGAAACTAGGTATTTCCCTACCATTAAATATCAAAACCTGCGCATCGAATTCATGTTTAAGGAGGCGCAGATTATTAGTAACAAACCTGCCTGGTTATTATTAAATGATGTACTTTACTTTTTTGATCAGGATATAGAAGGAAAAAAACTGCAGCCATTTCTGGCGAAACGATACATTGCTATTCCGAAAGCTACCGAGGCAACATACTTTGAAAAGTTTGTTGCTCCACTTATTGAAAAGCACCATGTTTACGCCGAGGGTTTTGAGATCAGAACAGAACAGTTTGAGGCAATCCCAATTATAAAGGTTTTATATGTTGATGGTGGCTTATCGCAAATTCAGTTATATTTTAAGTATGGCGAATATACCTTCCCTGTCGAAAACGCACACAAAGTAACC
>Ga0308159_1002976_pt1 | contig 18214 bp, 21 predicted proteins | sample PhyCR1_FD_201040 | JGI IMG/M metagenome (GOLD analysis project Ga0308159, IMG submission 201040) | Phyllosphere microbial communities from UC Gill Tract Community Farm, Albany, California, United States - DLSLC.R1 | ecosystem: Host-associated > Plants > Phyllosphere > Unclassified | place: USA... | reverse complement strand
AGACCTACTGGTACCGGCCGGCCAATGACCGTTACAACCTGACGTTGTCGCGTTACTTCGATGTCGGCCGGTTCCGCAACCTGAGTCTGTCCCTGTCGGCTTACCGCAACCAGTACAACGGTGTGAAGGATGACGGCGGTTACCTGTCGCTGTCGATGCCGTGGGGTGACAACGGCTCGGTAAGCTACAACGCTACGGTAAACCGTGACGATACGTCGCACCGGGTGAGTTATTACGACCGCATCGACGACCGCAGTACCTATCAGCTGAGCAGCGGGATGTCACGCAGCGGCGCCAATGCCAGCGCCTACGTCAATCGCGAGGGCGATCTGGCGCGCCTGAGCGCCAACGCCAGTTACCAGGCGGGCAGCTACAGCGCGGTGGGGCTGAGCACGCAGGGTGGCATGACGCTGACAGCGGAGGGCGGCGCCCTGCACCGGGTCGGTGTGACCGGCGGAACCCGCATGCTGATTGACACCGACGGTGTGGCAGACGTACCGGTGCGCGGTTACGGCCGCGCCAGCCGCACCAATGCCTGGGGTAAGGCGGTTATCGGTGACGTCAACAGCTATTACCGCAACCGCGCCAGCATCGACCTCAACCAGTTGGGCGATAATGCCGAAGCTACGCAGTCGGTGGTGCAGGCGACGCTGACCGAAGGGGCCATCGGGTACCGCAAGTTCGGCGTGATTGCCGGGGAAAAGGCGATGGCAGTCATCAAACTGGCGGACGGCAGTGAGCCGCCGTTTGGTGCCACGGTGCTGAATGCCCGCAAACAGGAGACGGGTATTGTCAACGACGGCGGCAGTGTCTACCTGATCGGCATCAATCCGGGCGACGTGATGACGGTGCACTGGAACGGGGCGTCGCAGTGCGAGGTGAGCATGCCGACGCCGTTGCCGGCGGACATGTTAATGAATACGCTGCTGCTGCCGTGCCACCCGCTGAGTGTGGGTACCCCGTTGGCCGACAACACAGACGCGACACCGGCAACGTCCGTGCCGGTCCCAGGCACCAAACCGGCACCGGCGGCGGACGCCGCGCCCACACCGTTGTCCGATGAAAACGGCCTGCGGTTTTAACGACAACCTTAAGCGGCCCTGGGCCGAACACGAGACAATATCATGCACAACGAGACGGTGAAGAATACGCCCCCCTCCTCACAAAGCGCCCTGCGCGGTGCCGGGCGCCAGGCGCTGCTGGCCGCGCTACTGCTTGCGGCACTGGGCGCCCAGCAGGCCCAGGCGGCCATCGCCCTGGACCGCACCCGGGTCATTTTTGACGGCAATCAGAAATCGGTGAGCCTGAGCGTCACCAATCAGAACAAGCAGCTGCCTTATCTGGCACAGGGCTGGATTGAGGATGCGCAGGGCACCAAAATTCAGAGCCCGCTCATCGTGCTGCCGCCGGTGCAACGCATCGAACCCGGCAAGGGGAGTCAGGTGAAAATCCAGGCGTTGCCGGCGTCCAGGCTGCTGGCGCAGGACCGGGAGACGCTTTACTACTTCAACCTGCGTGAAATCCCGCCGCGCAGCACCAAGCCCAATACGCTGCAGATTGCCCTGCAGACACGCATCAAGCTGTTTTATCGCCCGTCGAGTATCGCGATGGACAGCAGTGGGGCGCCGCCACAAATGCAACTGATGCTGACGAAGCGGGGAGACAAGTATGTGGTGAACAACCCGACGCCGTACTACGTTACGATTGTGGATGCGGGCAGCAAGAAGGACACACCGGGCGTGAAAGGCTTTGAGCCGATAATGGTGCCACCAGAGGGTAACCTGCCGCTGTCGGTAAGCGCCGCAAGCCTGGGCGCAAACCCGGTGCTGACCTACGTCAACGACTATGGCGGTCGGCCGCAGCTGAGTTTTCGCTGTAGCGGGGCGTATTGTACGGTAATGCCGGACAAGCAGGGGCGCTGAGGCGGCCTGTGTGCGAGATGGGGTGGTAGTTCGCAAGAGGAGCATGACAATGCGCAATAAGGATAAGGAGACGCCCCGCAGCCTCTGGCTGGCCGAGGTGCGTTACTGCGCCATACTGAGCGGGCTGGTGCTGATGGTGCCGCTGACGCTGGGTGCGATGCTGTGGCTGCTGCCGGGGGCGCAGGCGACGGTGGACCACGAGGAGGTGGAGGGTGCCAGCGGCATTCTCTATATGCAGGGTGCGCTGACGGAGAGCGCCTGCCGGCTGGAGATAAACAGCGCCCGGCAGGAGGTGTTGTTGCGTACTACCGCCGCCGGCAGCCTGACCCGGCCCGGAGCCACCGGTACACCGGTGTATATGGCGCTGCGCCTGTCGGATTGCCTGTGCAGCCCGTTGGCCAATTTGGACGTGCGCACCAGCAGTCGCAGCCGGGCGCCAAACCAGCCGGCGATGTCGGTGAGTTTTATCGCGCCGGCAGATACGGACAATCCGCAGTTAGTGCAGGCTTTCGGCGCACAGGGGCAGGGGCTGCGGCTGCGGGACAGTCAAGGTGAGGATGTGCGCCTGGGTGACCGGGGACGACCCCTGCGTCTGATGCCGGGGCAGGACATGCTGGATTATATCATTACCCCAGAGCGCACGGCGGCGGCGCTGTCTCCCGGCGTCTACCGGGCCGTGGTGGGTTTCCATATGAGTTATGACTGAGGGGGCAGTAATGTGCAATAAGACGAAAGTCCAAAAGGCTATCCGTCTGGCCTGTATGCTCATGGCATGTTCTCTGCTCAGTGATGAGGTTATGGCGGTCATGACCACAGTCACCGTCAAGGTCACTGTAGTGGCGCCCCCGCCCTGCGTGATAAACGATGACCGACCGGTTGAAGTGGAGTTTGGTGATGTGATGACCACCCGGGTGGATGGCAGCAATTACCGCCGGCCGGTCAATTACACGCTGTCGTGCACTAGCACCTCGAATGCGATGAAGCTGCAGGTTAAAGGCAATGGCGCCGCGTTCGACGTGACGGTGTTGCAGACCAACAAGGCGGGGCTTGGCATCAAACTGCTCCAGGGCGACAGCAAGTTGGCCATCAACAGCTGGCTGAATTTCACCTATCCGAACAAGCCAGAGCTGTGGGCTGTGCCGGTAAAACAGGCTGGCGCAACGCTGACGGGAGGCGAGTTCAGCGCAGGAGCCACAATGGCCGTGGATTATCAGTAACGGGAGCGAAGCATGAGTAAAACACTAAAAGTCCTGTTGCTGGCAGGTGGTTTGGCGGGGAGCATGACTTCGGTACAGGCCAAGGACGGTGAGGCGGGCATGACGTTTCACGGCACCCTGATAGAGCCGCCGCCCTGTACCCTCAACGGCGGTAATCAGGTGGAGGTTGATTTCGGTGAGCGAGTCGGTATCAACAAGGTGGACGGCGAGAATTACCGACAGGGGTTGAGTTATCAAATCACCTGCGATAGACCCGGCAGTGGCAACTGGGTACTGAAGTTGAGCCTGAGTGGCGGTGCTGCCGACTTTGACAAGGAGGCTCTGCTGACCAACAAGGCGAACCTGGGCATCCGGGTATACCAGAACGATACACCCTTTACGCCGAACAGTACGCTGACGATAGACTCGGGCAACCCGCCGCGTCTGGCTGCGGTGCCGGTGAAGCAGGCCGGGGCAACCTTGACTGAAGGGGCCTTCGAGGCCTGGGCTACGCTGCGGGCCGACTACCAATAAGGGAACCAAGATGAAACATAAGTCAGGCCGTAATGACGCCCGGGCGGTGATGCTCCTGCTGGCAGTGCTGATTGCGGGGCCCGTGCTGGCGGCAGGGGAGAATATTCATCTGTATGGCGCCCTGGTGGCAGAGCCCTGCGTGATACCGCCGGGTGAGGAGCTCATCGCGCTGGATTTTGGTTCGGTTATTGACAAGTACCTGTACCTGAATACCCGCACACAGGGGCAGTCATTCAGCATTCATTTGACCGAGTGTGACGTGAGCCTGGGTAAGACGGTGAAAGTGGCTTTCCTGGGCACCGAAAATGCGGCTCTGCCAGGGTTACTGGCGCTTGACGGCGGCAGTCAGGCTACGGGCATTGCGATAGGTCTGGAGACAGAGAAAGCCAAACCGGTGCCGATAAATACGGAGAGCGACACGTACTTGCTGCAGGCCGGGGACAACCGCATTGCGCTGAAGGCCTATGTGAAGGGGGAGCCGCAGGCGATTGCCAATCGAACCATCGGTTACGGCCCGTTCGGCGCGGTGGCGACGTTCGCCCTGGAGTATGAGTAAGCGCTCTTGCCAGATACTAAACATGCAGCAAAACACGCAAATTCTTGAGGGCTGGGAGCGGGCATACCATTGGTTATGTCAGCGGCGCCTGCATGCACCGGTAAACGCGGATATATGGGACCTGAGGTTCTGGTGGTTCAGTGAAAAGCGGGCGTTGCTGAATCAAGTATTGTCTGGCGACTATCGGCTGTTGCCTATGCAGGTGTATCACCGGCACGGCAGAAGCTGGGTGCAATGGTCGGCAAGGGATGCCTTAGTACTCAAATGGGTCGCACTGCAGGTTGAATCTCTACTGCCCCGTCATACACGTTGCCATCACCTGAAAGGGCACGGTGGTGTCAGTGGGTCGGTAAAAGCGGTCAGTGCCGCGTGGCACAGCGGAGCCTGGCGTTATGTCTACCGGACAGACATTCGCGGCTATTACCGCCATATATTGAAGCATCAGGTTGAAGGACAACTGCGCAGATATATAGATGATGACGTCTTCAGGGGGTTATGTCTGCAATGGCTCAATTATAGCGTCGACGATGGTGGTGATATTTACACGCCGCAAAAAGGAATATGCCGTGGTAGTGCGCTTAGTCCGTTAATTGGTGGCAGTCTGTTGCGGCATATAGACAGTTATTTTGCATCGCGAGAGGAATTATTTTATGCCAGGTATATGGATGACTTTATTTTCTTCACCAAAACGCGTTGGCATTTACGCAAGGCAATTAAATCGCTGCATGAATTTTTTGATTTGGGTGGATTTGACGTTCATCCAGATAAAACGCAACTGGGCAATATTGGAAGAGGCTATGACTGGCTGGGCATATGGTACTCCCCGCTGGGGCCCCAGATAGCGCCGAGAGCATTAGAGAACCATCGGGAACGTTGCGCGCGGCTTTATGAGCAAGCCAGGTATCGGAGACTGTCTAAGACAGAAACCGAGGCGTTGGTGCGTGCCTATGAAGACCGGTGGTGTGTATGGGCAAGCCGTCAATTGCAACTTGCAGACGGGTAATTGCCCAATGGTTGAATATAAGGGTGCCTGATGCGACGTCCCACGCACGTCGCAATCGACACGCGCGGCCCAAGCGCAACTGCACGTTGCACCCCAAAACACAAGGTAGAATGCATGCGATATAGTAAAACACTTACATACCCAGATCCACGAACACCGGCAGGGTGGGTGTCCCTCCTATTCGCCGTACTACTATCCGTGTGCGCCCCGACCCCGTGCTTATCAATCAATGCTCCGAAGATCGTAATCTTAGGCGTGCATAATAACCCTGTCGAGACCTATAGCATCTCCGTCGACACAATGATCGATTACGACCGAGAGTCAATCGCTGACTTTGCCCCGTGTCCGCTCGATAAATGCCACTACGGCATATATCTCGTCTCAACCCTGGCCAACGGGAATACCTACACTTCTCGTATGAATGTCAACCCCCAAACCATAACAGCACCAAAGCGGTATCCGTGGTCCGGCTATAGATGGCTGTATTATAACAATGCAAACGTGTCTACACAGCGAGCACGACCGCCGTCCAATGCAAAAAATATGCGAGTATGCTTCGGCCTAAACCCGTACCCAGGCGAGGAAGGGTATGGGCCTCTTATACTCGAGTACGCAAATGATTGCGCCGACGTTCCCGCCCCCCCCGTAACCTGCACCACAGAGGACCCTGTAACCCTAGACCATGGGGTTCTCTCCGCCGACCAGGTAAACGGGCACACCACAACATCGCTGCTCGGCTTATCCTGCAGTGGACCAGCCACCCTCAGGATATCAATGGCGACTGAACGGATCAATCTAGGGGATGGGATAAAGTCGAGGGTGACGGTTAATGGCGTATCAGCAGGGGGGATTGTCTCCTCGGAGGGGCCTATCGTTATTACGTCACAGCTCTCTAGCTCGGGGCCCGTCGAGGGCCCCCACAGCGGTAGCGGGGTCATAATACTGTCAATACAATAGCATATGTCACACACTTGGACCGTCGTCGCCTCAGGATTCGTCTTTAACATGCTGTTTTTTGAGGTTGTGTCGATACCGTGCAAGTTGACACAAGCGTCGCGCGATTTTTATGGCAGCCAACAGATAATATTGTTCCGCCGCTTGCAACCCTTCACTTGGTTCTGTCGCATTACGACGCGGTCAGGATACATGCTTTTTTTACGATGTTTCCTGACCATGTCTCTGCTCCGAAAAGCCTTCCGTCGCTCGCATTACCCCACAGTCGTTATCGCTCAGTGAGTTCGCTGGTATCTCGCTTATGCCCTCAGCCTACGTGATCGCGAGGAGATAATGGCAGAGCGCGGTATAGTCATTGACCATTCCACGCTGCATCGTTGGGTTATCCGTCTGGTTCCCTTGCTGGATAAGGCCTTTCGCCGACACAAGCGCACAGGATGGACGTGGGTGGCGAATGGATGAACCTACATCAGAGTCAAAGGCCAGTGGAAAAATTTGTACCGGGCAGCATATACCGACGGCCAGACTATCGACTTCCTACTGACCGCCAACGAGATGCTGCTGCGGCATTACGCTTCTTTCGCAAGGCCATTCGACACCACGGCGACCCTGAGATAGTGACCATTGATAAAAGCGTTGCCAACATGGCAGCGTTGGCAACGCTTAACACAGGTAAACCATACAAAGAAGCGATTATCGTCAGGCAAAATAAGTATATGAATAATCTGGTTGAACAAGATCACCGTAACATCAAAAGCCGCATACGCCCAATGCTGGGATTCAAATCCTTTCGTCGGGCCCAGACGATCCTAACCGGCATAGAACTGCTCAACATGATACTAAAAGGACAATATCAACAACCGAAAAATTAGGTATTGTCACCCGCGGAGCAATTCTACTTGCTTGCTGGCTGCCTAAATAACCTACAACGCAACGTTGGTCAACCTCATATCACTAATGCGACAGAACCGTTCAGTCTGCGTAGGGAATGGTCTTTTTGACTGGAGCCGTCCAAGTCTTTCAATGAGTACCTTCTCACCACCGAGCAAACATATGGCTGATTTATTTTATGTTCAGAGCCAGATAGTGCCCGGTTGGACACTCTGGGCATTCTGTACACCTTTGCATTTTTCCATGTCAACTGTACAATTGACATGAACAGGTAAAAGGGGGGTCTATGAACAGTTACACATATAGCAATGCTCGAGAAAATCTGGCTGCAATTCTTGATATGGCGGCGACTGGCGAACCAGTTGAAGTCACTCGGCGAAATGGTGAAGCAGCAGTGGTTGTGAGCAAAACCGAGTTTGAGCGTTATCGCAAAGCAGCGCTCGATGCTGAATTTACTGAGATCATGCAGACACACGGCACGGCGTACACCGAACTTTCAAAACGATGAAATTAGTCAGTTCACAGGAAGTGATCGAGTTTCATGATCGCTTAATCTCGCGTGATGGTGGTGTTCCAGGCATGGCCGAACCTGGCCGCGCCGATGCCATCATTCACCGCGTGTTAAACATGCATCATTATGACGGCGTTACGGACATTTACGATCTGGCCGCCGTGTATCTGGTCGCCATCGCACGCGGTCACATTTTCAACGACGCGAACAAACGAACGGCGCTGTTTGTCGCTCAAGTTTTTTTGAAGCGCAATGGCCTACAAATCATGAGTTCACGGATTTCGTTTGATGAAATGCAAATTATCGCTGTCAACGCTGCAACGGGTGAATATACCTGGAAGATGGTTTCGGACCATCTAAAGGCAATAATCCTTTAAATTACCTGCCAAGGTGAAGCGTTCCGCGACGTGCTGTGTGTAGTGGTCAACCAATATTGGCCACTACCAGAGACCAGCGAACGCACAGAACGATAACATCGGTAGGGTAATGAAAGCGACAGAAGGCTCTGCAGATCAGAGATATAAATAGACAATATGACAAAAAAAGCATATTACCTAGCAACGTCTTAATGCGACAGAACCTAGGTACGCCTGAAGAAAGGGCTTTTAGATTAAAAATAAAGCAAAACCGACATTTTTACGCACAACCCATCACGATATCGCACCATTAGGGTGGGACATCGCGCTACTGTTCATGGTCAGTCGCCCTCAAAAAGAAACGATCCCATCTCCTAACCATGAACAATTTAACTGTTGGCTGCCTAAATAACCGACAGCGCAACTCACCTTTTGCTAACTTCTCTAAGCTAATGCGACAGAGGCAGGGAAGCAGCCTAGCGTTCAGTGGGACTTTCATTTCTAGCCCGATACCAGACTTCCAAATCCCCAGGCCTAAGCGGCCTTGAAAAAAACATACCCCTGCACTTCGTCACAACCCAGCCCACGTAATATCTTTACTGTCTGATCATTTTCCACACCTTCAGCCAGTACGACATAATCGAGTTGTTTAAGCAGTCTGACAATATTACGGACAATAATGCGGCTGGTTTTGTCGCTGCCAATCTTACTGACGATGGAGCGGTTGAGTTTAATGATGTCAATGGGGATCTAACGCAAATAGTTGATATTACTGTAGCCGGAACCGAAATCATCCAGCGATATCTTAAATCGCTCGCGACCTCAGCATCTCCAGCCCATTGAGAGCAGCTGGGCTTTCCAGCATCTTCTCCGTTTCTAAACATTCCACGCCGAGTAAAACGGGAGCCAGCCCGGCGCTTCGTATTTTCTGTTCAAGTTTATCAGCAAAATCGGGCCGAGAAAAATCGCTGGCGGCCAGATTAATAGAGACAGGTAAAGAGATTCCCCGATCACGCCATTAACTTAACTGGGTGATAGCATGATCTATCACCCACTCCGTAAGCTCTCGCATCAGGCTGGTTCTTTCCACCAACGGGATAAATAGCTCGGGTAGAACTTCACCATGCTCTGAATGCTTCCAGCGCAAAAGTGCTTCGACGCCCGTCACCAGCGAAACCTTCGGCTGATAGACCAGATATAATCCTCAGTCTTCTTGGAGCGCCTCTCTCAAGCTGGTGAGATGGGCTCAGAGCAAAAGCTGCCAGGAAGTTCAGCCCGGTCAGCTACCGTGAGCACGGCCTGCCGGTGTCGAAGAATCTGCTGAAGCAGGACTTGAGTGCCAGCGGCCCGAACCAGAAGTGGTCAGGAGACATCACATACTTACGTACCGACGAGGGCTGGTTATATCTCGCGGTGGTCATCGACCTGTGGTCGCGGGCCGTTATCGGCTGGTCGATGTCATCACGGATGACAGCGCAACTGGCCTGTGATGCGCTGCAAATGGCACTGTGGCGGCGTAAACGCCCGGAAAATGTCATCGTACATACAGATTGTGGCGGGCAATACTGTTCAGTAGATTATCAGACTCTGCTAAAGCGGCACAAACTGCGTGGCAGCATGAATGCAAAGGGGAACTGTTATGACAATGCCTGCGCGGAAAGCTTCTTCCACTCCCTGAAAGTGGAATGTATCCATGGCGAGCGCTTTGCCAGCCGGGAAATGATGCGGACGGAGGTGTTTAATTATATCAAGTGTGATTACAATCGCTGGCGACGCCACAGCGCCTGCGGCGGTCTCAGTCCGGAACAGTTTGAAAACCAGAACCTCGCTTAGGGCCGTGTCCACATAACGCGGGTAGGATCATGGCGCAGGTAACGTATTTAATCATGCACTCGACAGAGAGTTTAGTCCAGTCGCTGAGCTGATGGCCATTCTTCTCAAGGAAGTGTTCCCAGCCGTTATCGTACTGGAACAAGATCTTTGCGGGCCGCGGTATGTACATGAAAGACAATATAAAACACAGGGATAAGGGTGGAAAGGACTTCTGCTGTGCAGCAGACGATCTCACGCCGTAGGCGTGCTACCGCTCGGTTGTCAATTTTGTTCTGACTCATCAGCAAAAAACTTCGTAGGATACGTTTCATTATGCAAGAGAAAAGTAAAGACTGGTTATTCCGGCTACTAGCGTTTTATTTAATTGTTGCCATGCATATTTACTGGCCTAACAGAGGTGGTAGTGGATTTTATTTACCGTGGAATATGGTAGGCATGATCCTGCTGGCCATAATTACTCTGATGACTATGAAAATGGCACGAGCTCCGCTGGCGAGGTCGCGCTTTTTTAAGCACCTGATTTCAGGCTCTGTCATCTTGTTATTACCGCTATTATGGACCCGTGCGCCCTATTTAGGGGAGGCGCTGCCCCGATTTATCGGACTACTTATGTGGGGGGCGGCCTATTTTTCCCTGCTGCAATACCGATTAAATCGCCAGTGGCGTCATCGGCTATTAGTCCTATTGTTAGCTGCCACCGCCATAGAAGCCTGCTGGGCTGCGCTGCAATATTTTTGGACTATGCCGGATCAAACTATCCCTTACGGTATTTTCCAGCAGGTAAACATGCTGGCCAGCTTTATGGCCTGCGGGCTGGCCCTGGCCCTTTATCTGTATTGCTGTTCTACCACGTGCCGCCTGCAATGGCTGATTAGCTTCATGCTGCTATTGGCTCCTTTTTTATTGCTAATCTCCTTTTCGCGCATCGGGTTACTGGCATTTATCCTGCTCACACCTTGGCAATTGGCGATTCTGTACCGCGTTTCTCGCCGGCGCTGTATTTTGGCCACGTTCCTGATCTTTGGGGGCGTGCTAGCAGCGTTACTTATGCTTGATATCAAGGGGGCTCCACGTGCGATAACAACCCTTTCTACCGTCAGTTATCGTCTGAACGGCTGGCAGGAAGCCTGGGTAATGCTTTGGGAGAAACCGATACTGGGTTGGGGTTACGGTAGCTTTCAATATCAGTTTCTGCATCATATTCATCAGACACATCCTGATTTATTGCAGAGTTTCAATCTCTCTCATCCCCATAATGAACTATTGTTCTGGGCAGTAGAAGGAGGCCTACTAAGCCTGTTTGGGATAGCGCTATTGGGACTCGGACTATGGCGATTGCTGCGTCGACGACTGCTACTGCCACGACAGCCCACGCCTTGGATAGTTATATTGCCGATTGCGTTACATATGATGGTGGAATACCCGCTATATCTTTCTGCTGCACACGCCATCTTTCTGTTGGTGATTCTGCGGGTCTGCGATGTACGGCAGGGTTATCGCCAGACAGCAAGAACACAACAGTTTACACGGATTACTGTTGGCGGCCTATCCCTGCTCACCCTGCTGTATATGGTTAATGGTCTATACAGCGCATTGATTATTACCGCAGTAGAGAAGCAAGGGCTAAAGCCTTTCAGTGATATGCAGCTCGTGATTATGCCTACTCCTTGGCAGACGCGTTATGACTTTGATACCCACCTATACCAGTTACTGAAATATCCGAAGTCAAAAGATTTTACCGCACTACTAACGTACAAACAGTGGGCAGAAAGTGAAATCCGTGTACGGCCAGAAGCCAACATTTATTTTAACCTGATATTGGTCAATCGATTACTACAGCAATCGCAACAGGCAACGTTGCTGCAATTGGAAGCACAACGGCTGTTTCCGGAAGACATGCGCTTTAGGGAAGAATGATGCTTAATATCCAATTTACCATCTTAAATAGCAACAACCTTTTCGACTGAGGCTACGCTATGCGTTAACGGATTATCTTAGTAGTGTAAAAACGGATCATTATTCCCCGTTACTACGGGCACCGCGGGAAAGAAAATAGATACCGTCGGCTTGCCAAGCTCGCGGATGAGTGACAGTTTATAGTCCGTCAGCGAGGCCGCAAATGCTCGTTGTCTTTCCCCATTCATCCAATTAACGCTGATGATGACTTCCACCCGGCTGGCCGGCTTAGCCGGGCGTAGTTTAGTCAGGTCCCGCAGGTCTTCCTGCAGCGTTTTACCCTTCAGTCCGAAGTTCATGCATTTACCTGCTTCAAACCCGAGCCTGAATTCCACTCAGTAAAGCAGCTTTTCATTGCACTCTCAGACTGACGTGTAAACCTTAATACTGCCCGTATACAGCACAGATAATGCGGCTACCTAAACTGCCGCGGCATCACGGACATTTCTGTAGAGATGGCTTTTAAAATACAGTTTTCGTCCTTTTCGTATTCCATATCAAGGTCTTCGTTCTGGAAAAACAGGCCGTTGTGACTATATTTAAACCCTTCGCAGGTGACGTTGATCTGCTGGATGTAGCTGAAACTGCTCATGGCGGCCGTCTGAATGGTTCCGTTTCAGAATTCGGTAATATTAAACGTGCATTTTTACAAATCTGTCACTAGCAGGTTCAAGGTTTCTGCCTGTTTTTTTTCCACGTTTCAGTGGCCTGAAAGGCAGAGCGTTTCCCAACAGCCGCCCACAGCAACTGAAGAACCACAGAGTCGATGATGCCAGGCTGCTCCATCAAAAGCAGCGGAACAACAAACAGCATGCTTACCAGAAATCCCCATTCCCCGGCACTTTTTCTGTCTTTACCTATGAGTTTTCTCAGACCGATAAACCCCAGCACCAGATAAAATAATCTGTTCATCGTGGCCTCACAAATTTATCAATCATATATCAGTTTAAATATGATTTTTGCCGCTTAAGCTTTCTGCCTATAAGGCTATAACGTCTAACCAAGCTTGTGATCATTAGTCACTTTTCATGAATGTTAGAGCCAAGATGACTTTGTAAGACAAAAGATCATTCATTTAAACCGCATCAATTAGATCTGGGAATTTCACTTTGAAATAATTAAATTAATCATAATAAAAACAATAATTTAAATGTGAAACCTAATTGGGTAATTATCGTATTTCATGCATAGCATAGCTACTTAAACATGGAGTAGGGCAGGGCAGCATTTAGCCTCTTTCATAAACATCTTCATGAGAATAAAGGCAGAAATGATACGTCATCGCTCTGATAAAAGAGAAAGTTAACATTACGGTTAAAACATACAATTCAGCCCCGTACAACATTTTCACATAAAATTAAAAAAGTTGCACAAAACCAATTTAAATGTACACTGCCTCAAATAGTTGTCAACGGAGCGGATGATGAAAAGTAATTATGGTGGAGTAGATGAAACCGCGCGCAGGGCTAACGCCATGTTACGCAGCATGAGCGATGATATTATTGATAAAAGGCAGGAGTTTGGTCTTGATCAGTTCTATCAGACCTATACGCGTAACTCTGTTGCCAATTTGCCTAAGCTCAGTCGCCGTGCTGTTGAACAAGCTATAGGAGAGATGGAGTCAGAAGGTCACGTATTTGGTAAGAAAGATGCTGGTAACACCAAGCACTATGCGTTGACAGTTCAGGATGTTATCGACATCTATGCACACAGGAATGTGCCTAAATACCGCGACATCCATAAAGGGGAAGGCCCTTTTGTCATTTTCGTGGTCAATCTCAAGGGTGGCGTCTCAAAAACGGTAAGTACCGTAACTCTCGCGCATGGTTTACGTGTTCATCCTGACTTACTGCAGTACGACCTCCGCAATCTTGTCATTGATCTTGATCCTCAGGCGTCCAGCACGATGTTCCTTAACCAGGCTAACAGCATTGGGTCTATTGTCGAAACTGCTGCCCAGGCTATGCTGAATGATTTGGATGCCAGTCAACTTCGTCAGGAAATCATCAAACCCACCATCATTCCCGGCGTTGATATTATCCCTGCATCTATTGATGATGGTTTTGTTGCCAGCCAGTGGGACCGCCTTGTTCATGAAAATTTACCCGGCGTATTGGCCTCTGAAGTGCTTCGCCGAAATATTATTGACCGTATAGGTGATGACTATGATTTCATCTTTGTAGATACGGGTCCGCACCTTGATGCTTTCATGCTAAACGCGATAGCCGCAAGCGATTTACTTCTCACGCCAACTCCTCCTGCTCAGGTTGATTTTCACTCAACTCTTAAATATCTGACGCGCTTACCAGACATGCTTGAACAACTGGAAGAGGAAGGCATTACGCCGCGTATTAAAGGAAATATCGGGTTTATGTCCAAAATGACGTCGAAACGGGATCATGAAATGACCCATGGTCTGGCTCGTGATGTTTTTACGTCTTACATCCTTGATGCCACGTTACCGCGACTCGATGGTTTTGAACGATGCGGGGAAACATTCGACACAATCGTAAGCGCTGATCCACAGTCATATCCGGGCAGTACTGAAGCACTGAAAAATGCCAAAAGAGAGGCTGAACGCTTTACCCAGGCTGTGTTTAAGCGCATTGAGTTCGTAAGAGGGATTAACTGATGAAAGAATTGAAAAAAATGGGCCGCACACTGGGTAATTCGAGCTTCAGCAAAATGCTGAGTGAGACGGAAAGTGTTCGAATCTTCACACTCAAATCCGGGGCAGAAGCGCGATTTACACTTACGAAGATCCTTCATGATAATATTGAAACTCAGACATATGTTAATAACGGCGTGAATGGCCGAGATCAGACTTTTTTAACAGAACACTCAGTCAGTGATATTATCCGCACCATTAAACTTCAACAGTTTTTCCCTGCAATTGGCCGCGAAATTAAAGGCCGCATTGAGGTGCTGGACGGTTCACGCCGCCGTGCCGCATGTCTATACAGCGGCATGCCTTTTGAAATTCTGGTTACAAAAGACGAACTCTCGCTTTCTGATGCCCGTCAGTTAGCGATTGACATTCAGACTGCCAGAGAGCATACGCTGCGCGAACTCGGCAACCGGCTGAAGTTGATGTATCCGGAACATATGAATCAGTCTGACATCGCTGCTGCGGAAGGACTCTCTGCAGCAAAAGTTACGCGTGCGTTTCAGGCAGCTTCAGTGCCTGATGAAATGATTGCCGTATTTCCTTCTGACAGCGAACTGTCAATCAAAGATTACAAGACCTTACTTGATATCGCCGAAAAAGCCACGAGCAGACAAGTCAGTGTAGAAGAACTTGTATCTTGCGTGCGTGAACGCATAGGGAAAGACCTGTTAGCTGAACATGATGACGTGACGGTTAAAACCAAGATCATTAATCATTTTCGTTCAGTATGCGCTGAGCCTAAGAATGCACGCGCCGCAAAAAAAATCCAGACAGAAAAGATTGCTGAGTTCAGTGACAAAAAACAGTTTGCCCGTAAGAAAACTGACGCAGAAAAACGACTAATTACATATGAATTTTCAAGGTTACCCGCCGCCTGGCAGGCTGAAATGGATGACGCGATAAAGTCGGTTATTGAAAAAATGCTGAAAAAATAATTTGGAAAGAGCCACAGGTTCAGGATCGTATTGGTAATAAATACGGTCCCAAATTTAAAAAAAAACCAATCAAAAATCCTATAACTTACTGTTTTTGTGAAAAAAGCAAGTTAATTTCAGGCTGAAATCCCCCCATTTTTACCTTAACGGTTTAAAGACCTGATGATGCGCCACTGAGAGTCATTACATCAGCTTCATAAGTTAAAGGCGTCTTTCACAATGACATAACTTCCTGGTAAAAACCATTTTCGGTCTCATACATGGATAAGAGAGTGATATTTGCCGTTGCCGGCTCGGGCAAGACCACGCTGCTGATACGAGCGGGAGCTGGTCAAACACTCCTGCTGCATGGCCCGTACCCAAACGGGCCTGATTATTCGAAGCACCACCGACCTGCACGGGCGGATTTAATGAGCATTTCTATCGTAAGAGGGACGGCCTCGCGCGGGTTTCTGGGATAATAGCGGCTGAACATCACCTGATCGGAATCCATCCCAAACGCTTCGAAGACGCTCTGCAGGCATTTGGCCGCATCTTCCGGGTCCAGCTTCATGTCCAGGTTGAGCGACGTTTCAGGCGTGAGCGTTTTTTTCCGAAACGTCAGCAGGGCACGACCGTTCCACGGCTCAATGAGCGCCATCACGCGAGACTGGATGTCATCCACCATAACTTATCCTCCCCGTGGACAATGGTGTTATACCGGTTGACCGTGTGAAAGCTGATATTGGCAACATCTCTTGCCAGAATCACCCAGCCCACGACAGGGACCGCACGCCCGATAAAAGTGCTGAGCTTATGCGTCCATCGTATACGCGCCGTCCAGGGGGGATATCCTCCTACGACAGTGGGAAGCTGAATGCCGAAGGGAAACTTGGCGGTCCGGAATACTCTGCGCGCAGCACGTGAAGCGTAGGATGTGCCCTTTTCCGCATCGCGCGGTTTGGCACGGGTAGTCAGGACATTTCGCCCGGAAAGGATGGCCACCATCGAGCTGAAGTCATCAACGCCCAGCAGTGCGGCGACTTCCTCGCAGAAAACCATGAAAAAGAGCTCACCTGCGGTCAGATTTGGCCTACCGGCGTAGAATTAGGTGTCATTGAGTTCTTCAGTCATGTCCACTGCCTGCTCCTGAAAGTTCAGATTCAGTGAAAGTGTTCGCGCATCTTAAACAATACCCACCACGTTCTTACCTGACAACCTGACGGTCATGGACATGACTGTCAGGTTCAGTAATTCAACCGAGGCTTCCTTCGGCTATACAACACCAGATTCATACTGGAGGAAATGCCGGCATGTCTGACCGGTCTGCAGTGTTCCAGGACAACCACCGCCCCGGACCGTATTCCCTGTCATAATAGGCGGTTTTTTCCTGTTTGCGCTGCAGGTACTTTGGTGTGTTCATTCCGAAGACCTCCATGTGCAGCGCATCCACGCCGGGAACGTCCTTCAGCACGAAATCCGGGAATAGGTCTTCCTCGCCGTTGTAGCGCAGCGGCTTGATGATAGCACGTTTTTCCTGCCAGAGCCGGTCTTCGACCATTAGTGATGGCACTGGCGACAACAGCTACTGGCGTCATGGTGGCCAGCAAAGCAAAACCGGCAAAAATGGTCAGACCGTTCAGCACCACATTGACTGTAGAAATGGCATAGCCCACATTCGTATTATTCATCTTTGATGAACGCCACTTTCGCATAAAGCTTAGCGGCCTGAGTTCGAAACATTCTCGCCTGAAACTGACGATTTTCGGTTTCTGCCCAAAGATTTTTAACACAGACCATGCATTCTTCATCAGATTTGGCCTGACGTGCCACTGTGAACTGAGCTTCAATAACGTCTCTGATTTCCTGCACAAACTGGATGCGGGAGAGTCCGTGTTTCAGATGGCTGGCTTCAAGGTTGACCATAGTCTCTGCCCAGGCCTGATTCCGGCCGCCTGAGCTCATCATTGGAAGAAGGGCTGCATCCATTTTTCATTTCTCCTAGGCTGACACAAAATATATGGGAAGTGAATCCTGAATATACAGATTAATCATTTGGCTCTTTATGACAAACTGGATCGTTTCCGCCCAGCAACTTCAGCGAAATGTTACGGTAATACGCTATCCGCTCTCTAAAGTAGTCCCTCAGTTCTCCAGGCTACTGATGCTCAACCTGGGGAGGAATGACAGGCATGTTTAGTCGCTCCCGCTAAGCGACACCTGACGCAACTAAATCCACATTAATTTTATCCAGTTCCGCCCTTTCTCTGCCGGCTAAATTATGTGACATGGTTACTACCCCTGAGAAGATTATACCGCGCTATGCTTATTCATAACGACAGAGGTCATTATGTGTGGACGGTTCGTCAAGTTCAGCTGCAGAGATGAGTATTTCGAAGACGAAGGTATCATGCTGTAAGAACTGGCTTTCGACGCTGAACCCTGGGGCGATACAACGTTGCGCTAGGAACGAGCGTGATGATACTTAATCAGCGGGAAAGCCAGCCCCTTTTTGAGCCTGTATTCTGGGGCTATAGGCCTGACTGATGGCACATGGCTATGCTAGTTAACGGCAGGGGGGCGAATTGCTGCCTCTTGCAGAATGTTCAGCCATATGTGGCAGCAAGGAAGGGCTGTAGTGCCAGCCAGTGGCTGTTGTGAAGGGGCCAGAACGGATGACGGCAAAAAGCCATACATTATCTATCAGTGCTCAAGGCAGCCACTTTCTTCGCTGCATTAAGCAAAGCGCCCTTTGATCAGGATCATGCCCGTGAGGGGTTTATCATAGTGACAGCTGAAAGCAATAAGGGAATCGTGCATATTCATGACAAGCGGCCGCTGGTACTTCAGTATGACAGTGTAGGATAATGACTCTACGAAGACAAAGGTGCATAAAGAGCCAGCGAAATAGCGCATAAGA
>Ga0308159_1002974_pt1 | contig 18219 bp, 17 predicted proteins | sample PhyCR1_FD_201040 | JGI IMG/M metagenome (GOLD analysis project Ga0308159, IMG submission 201040) | Phyllosphere microbial communities from UC Gill Tract Community Farm, Albany, California, United States - DLSLC.R1 | ecosystem: Host-associated > Plants > Phyllosphere > Unclassified | place: USA... | reverse complement strand
CATCGAGGCGCGGGAATAAAATCCCATTCAGACGCCGGATAGATTCAAGCAAGCCAACTTATCGTCAAAATCGGTGTTGCAAAAACGGGAGTGACCATAGATTCCGTTTTCCAAGCGGACCCCTATTTGCTCAAATAGGTCAGGGCTGTATGCACCGCACCGGATATCATGGGCATGGCACCTGCTATAGTGACGACACTGGCAGTATCTGTCAGCAGAGCCGAAATTTTCTCTCCGAACTGGCTCCCTGTGCCTTTGCTAATCTCATTACGATATTCGGGATGCAGAACTGCCAGACCCAGTGTTGACTGAACAGCGTCCATTACTGGCTCCACACCGGAAATACTGTATGACTCCAGCGCCTCCTGAATCTGCGCTATCTGTTTTAGCAGCAGGGTTTTCATCGTAGCGGAAAGCCCGCTCTCCCGGATCTCGCTACGCAGTTGCGTTATCCGCTCCAGCAGAGCATCGATTTCTTCTGCTTCTATACCCGCATGTGCTCCCCGGGTTTCAAACAAATCGGACAACATGCCAAGCTCGGTAAGTGTACGATCATCGATGTCATCCTGAAATGTACTCCAGGTGCCGTTTAAGCTTTGTGTGACAAATGCTTTATCCACGTGACTTTTCCAGTGACTGGATTTGCCACGCAGGGAAGAAAAATTGTCCTCTCTGACCTGGATAATGCGTCCTGGCAGTGCCATTGCGAATGCCAGCCGGGTAAGGAGATGCTGTTCTTCCATTCCCACAACCTGCAGTATCTGTTGCCAGACTACACGGCAGTTATCTTCCCTCTTGTAATTTTTTCCTTGCTCCAGTAAGTCCAGCAGTCTCTGGGCAGGATTATCAATCTTCAGTTCACTCACGTTAATCAAGTCCTGTATGAAAAAAGCACTTATTTTACCCAGTCTTCCAGCACCAGGCCCGGCACCCGCTCAAATTCCCGCGTATTGTTGGTCACCAGCACGGCACCGGCGGCGATAGCGTGCCCGGCAATCGCCGTATCGTTCGGGCCAATTGGCGTGCCGGCGAGGCGCAGCGCAACTTTGATCTCCGTTGTAGCATCCACCGCGTCGCGGTCCCAGGGCAGAATGGCATCAAGGCGGGAGCAGAACGCGTCTACCAGCTCAATGTGGCGGGGCGAGGCCTTCGGCCCAGTTGCACCGAAGCGCATCTCGGAGTAGGTGATGGCCGAGACAACGATACGATTGCCACGCAGCACCGCCTGCTCCAGGCGCTTCAGCACCGCTTCCGGCTGCTCGCGCATGATGAACGAGCAGATACAGGTGTCGAGCATATACATTTTGTTCACAGGCAAAATCGTCCTTCGTCGCTGACAACGTCCTCGCGTTCCGCCATAAAGTCCGGATCGGCCTTATCCAGATGAGCGAACGAGCCCCAGGTCGGACGGACGGGGCGCAGGATGATGCTGTCCCCTTCCCGGACGATCTCCAGTTCGCTCACCCCTTCAAAATCCAGATCGCGGGGCAGGCGGATGGCGCGGTTATTGCCGTTTTTAAAAATGGATACAGTTCGCATTACGAAGCTCCTCTGAGCGTGGGGTTACCCCAATCTGACAATGGCTCTCCACTGTCGCGTACATATCCTTAGTATATGCAGATGCGCAGCATATGTATAGTTGCGGCATATGCAGATGCATTACATATGGATATGCATGACCTATACGCATTCTTCTCTTTTTCACCTCAGATCCGAAAAAAAGTAGTTCCGGATCTTTCCTTTCTGTCCTGCTGTCGCTCCCGCTAAAAACACATCATATGGTATCTTAGGTGATACTAACTACCGTGCATGTTGTGTTTTCGGCCCGCAGCGTGACCGGGTTCGCGCCCCCGAAAAGGGCGGCTTTGCTTATTCCCGCGTCGTGGTACACTTCCGGAAAGTGTGAATAAGCCGGTAAATCGGATCATCGCGAAATGGCGAAACGGTAATTGCATAGGATGGTTATATGTCTACTTATTATCATTAAGAGTGGTAATTACAATCAATGAAGTTATTTAGGTGACTGTCACGCTCGTCATGGTAATGATGGTTGCGAATAGTGACTATTTAACAAGTGAATGATTAAGGAGTGAATTATGCTGTCTGGTGTAAATGAGCAAAATTTTGGTTTATCAGGGTTATGGAATGAGTTTTGCGACCATCCCCGGATCCGGTTACACAAAACCATCAATTTTGGGTACCCGCTAGTACATGTACTGGATGACGAGGGGCGTGAACTTGCCCGCCGGGTTCACTCGACCGGGAAATGGGAATGGAGAACAAGCTCCCCGGAACGATGGGAACCATTGCCAGGAGACTTCCTCCTTGAATATGTATTTCAGGGAGATGAAAAACTGGACTGTTTCCAACTGGACTTAATGGATAGTCCATTCAACTCTTAGTTAGTCGTATTAAGAATCGAGGCGGGAGTTCTCATATATAAAACCACACAGAGAGGTACTGGCGTTATGGGAAGCATGAAAGACCTGATGCTGGATATTGAAGCTGAAAGATTTGATGAATGGCTTGCCGAAAATTACCTAGATGTAATCCCCGACTCTGAAGAATGGGAGCAGGCCGCGAACTTGTACTACTGGGAGCAGGAAGCGATTGCCGATCAGGCTCAGTGGGATCATGAACACGGGCTGTTTGTGGGTTCCCTTAGCAATGTTCATCAGCGTTACCTGCACGCAAACCAGGAACTGAAGAAGTTGTGGGCCTTACTTGATAATCCACAGCCGGAACTTGTATACCGGATGTCTTTCGTCCATGCCGTGACGGTCATGGAGGCGTACCTGATGTACTGTGCCAGGGCGCTGCTGGAGCATGACTGGCCGCTCAGACGGATTACCTGAAGTCGAAAACCAAACGTATTAAAAATACAGACAAGCAGGCTGCCCGCGAAATGTCGCTTTCCCTTTTCCGGCCTGCTGCGAGAAATTACGTCTCCGGCATGACGTTTCATAACGTTAAAACAATTGAGCTCTATTTTGGCACAGTGCTGCACGTGCCTCCCGTCTGGCCTCTCACGCCTCTTGGCATCATCATGCAGTGGCGCAACGACCTGGTCCACCGGAATGGAGTGGATGAGCAGGATGTGCCGCTCGCGATATCACCGCTGCAGCTGCAGAATGCCCTGCAGAAGGTTTATGAACTGATAGATGCGGCTGACATTTCAATGCGGCAGGAAGTGGATTTATTCGGTGACGGCCGCACGGAAGAAAACAGAGAAATTATTGCTTCAGCACTGAACATATATTCAACCAGAGACGCATCCTGATGGCCGGAATCATTACCCTGGGACAGCAGTCGGCCCCTGTTGCTCAGTTACCCGTGGCCATCGACTATCCCACCGCGCTGGCACTCCGCAAGATGGCCCTGGTCCAGGACGACCTGCCGAAATACCTGCTGGCCCCGGAGGTGAGCGCGCTGCTCCACTACGTGCCGGATTTGCACCGCAAGATGCTGCTGGCGACGCTCTGGAACACCGGCGCGCGCATTAACGAAGCGCTGGCCCTGACCCGGGGGGATTTTTCCCTGGCACAGCCTTACCCGTTCGTGCATCTGGCCACGCTCAAACAACGCACAGAAAAAGCGGCGAGAACGGCCGGGCGGGCACCCGCCGGCAGCCAGGCACTTCGCCTGATCCCCCTCTCGGATCACCTGTACGTCAGCCAGCTGCAGATGATGGTGGCCACGCTGAAAATTCCGCTGGAGCGACGCAATAAGCGAACCGGTAAGACCGAGAAGGCGCGCATCTGGGAGATCACCGACCGCACGGTGCGTAGCTGGATCAGCGAGGCGGTGGACGCGGCTGGCTGTGACGGCGTCACGTTCTCGGTGCCGGTGACACCGCACACCTTCCGGCACAGCTACGCCATGCATATGCTGTACGCCGGTATTCCACTGAAGGTGCTGCAGAGCCTGATGGGACACAAGTCGGTCAGTTCGACGGAGGTCTATACCAGGGTATTTGCGCTGGACGTGGCGGCCCGTCATCGGGTGCAGTTCTCGATGCCCGGCGCCGACGCGGTGGCCATGCTCAGGCAGACGTCACGATGATGGTGTTCTATAAGTTTTCAACTAGCATTCTTTCCGTAAAACCACGCAGTTCCTGTGCGTGATAGGAATGGCATTTTACATTCGACACAGCATTGAACCACTTCATAAGGATAACTCTGTGCAATTAACCTAAGTAGTTTTACGCATTAGCTGTGTCTGGTTTTGGTGCGTAGGAATTGCAGTCTGTTCGGAGTAGGAAAGTAAAAGCTTTAAGTTGCCAGAATTAGCGAGAGAAGATTGATTTCATTCAAAATGCGTAGCTGGATCTGGAATCTTTATGAGGGTATAATTTCTTGAATTGAGGAATTTCTTAAAGGAATATGGGGCTGAGTTATTATCAAACTGGAGTCAAGAGTTGTTAAAATGCTTTAGATTTGCTTTTTATCTATGACAGGTGGGTTAGTACCAAAACTACCATTATACTTATTATATTAATTTTTATAGGAAAGAGGTGAGGATCTTGAAAAAATTTATGTTTGTGTTAGTAGGCCTAATATTATCCTTGTTAGCAATACACTATTCCCCACTTAATCCTGCGGGAACCCAGTATTCGGCCCACCCGTTTGTAAGCTTTGTAGTCAGCTTGCTCCTCGTATGCCTCATGCTAAAAGCTGGATCTTGGATCGCAGACAAAACCAGTACTAATCACTAGGAAAATTTTTGAAACTCTGATTTCCCATAAAAGCCATTCATTAATGGCTTTTATGATTTAAATAATTTTAAGTTTAAGGAATTACATTCCCCCTTAAACTCCATGATGCAGAGCAACTTTATACGACAGGACTTTTAAAATAATGGAAGAGGATTTTACAGGAAATTTTAAAAAAAACAAAGCTAAAATTTTAGTCATCATAACCCTTTATCTTTTATTTACCATATTCCCTTATATCCTGACGAGTTTTTTCCAAATTGGATTTGATGATTCAATAATATTGATGCTGATTTGTCAGTTATCTCTCGCCGCTTATGTTTATAACATATTTTCAAAAAAATTAAATGGCATTAATTTTAATTTTGTGAATTCTAAAACCAATATCACTTTATTTTTAATTTTGTTATTTTTCTCTTTCGCTCTGTCAGGATTGTTTTATATTCATAGTGAACAGCCTGGATATGATACCCCCCCCATAACAATTCCACTTTTCATTGTCCTTGTCTTTATCGTGCCATTATACGAGGAGGTTTTTTTTAGAGGGTTCATTCTGGGTTTAATAAACTTCAAATTCAATGATGACTGGATAGTAACTTGTTTTATAACAACTTTTATTTTTTGCTTTTTTCATTTTAACTCTTATGAAATATATCAACAGTTGAATATTTTCATTTCAGGATTATTGCTGTTTTATATAAGAAAACGTACTAATGGTCTTCTATATCCGGTGGTTTTACACTCGTTCATGAATTTTTTCAGTCTAATCATGCAATGATATTCACCATGATGTCAGCTCATAATTATTTATATAACTACCCTAAAGTCGTTATTACTTCAGGGTAGCTTAGCGTAATGTAAACTATTTGGACGTGATTACCAGTTGATTACCAGTGGCATTGACCATTGACGCTGTTGGCATTAGCGTCTCCGCCAAAACTGCCCCGACCGCCATTATCAGACAGGCATTTACTTGCATTTTTAGCCACACCGAAGCCCATTTTAACCGCATTAGGAAAGCCTTTAGCCAGTGCTCCAAAAACGCCTGTAGCGCATTCTGTAGTACCTCCATATATATTGGTAGGAGCTCTTCCCGCAAGATGACTCCAGGATGCTTGGTCATGATGGTCATGTACGTTACCGCCGCCATGCCCTCCTTCATAATTGGAGTTAGCATTCCCGCCTGCAACTAAAGCTAATTGAGATTGAGAAAGTTCTTTTATCATTTTTTTACCCTCGTAACGGTTATGATTATTCTGCTAATAATTTGGTCTCCACCAGAAAATTTCTTAGCAGTGATACTGACACTTGCCGAAAAAAGTGAAGCTGAAGAATTCTCATTACCAACATATATATAACTATTTCATAAAGAAAATGAAATAGAAGTAAAAAAATCCAGCAACATCATGGTAAGTCTTTTCTTCAGTCACACGTTTTCTTTTGAGTGAAAGGTACAAAATAGTTATACGCCCAAAGGTAAGATTTTGTCAGTTTTCTTACCTTTAGTTACATTTAATTTCCTTTTGTTAAAATTTTTATGGCAGGCATTCATTTTATTACTCTCATCCCATGCTATTTAATGACACGTTAAAAATCAAAAAATTAATTATAAGATTATGAAAAATATTGATTTTTTATCTCACGGCATTGTTTTGTCTTGTGTTTTCCCCAACGCCTTTAAACAATTTTTTTTAAAAGATGTTTGTTGGGTAAAGTTATCAAACAAAACAGGAGTACTATTCTGGGCTGGGATGTCGCCTGCATCTACACAAGCTTGGCGGGGGTTATCTTTTTAAGATATGTATAATATTCCCAATAATGCTTAGCCTCGAGAATGAAGCATATGCTTGGGAGCAGCTGACCCTTGTTAAATATGTACTGGCCACGTTTGCTGAGTTTGAAAGAGGTAAGACATTCGCGCGCAATGGTTAAGATTAAGCCACTGCGCTAGTATAAGAAAAATGCGGACGAAACAATCAAACGATCAGATAAACCAACGCTTGCCGGTGTAAGATAAGGGCATAGCATAATCAACGTGACGCATCACATCTCAACTCGCTAAGGAAGGGCAGACCGTGTTTCGCCAGGAAGCGATTAATAATCAGAAAATGAAATGGCGCGGCCGAGCGCTACTCCTCCCCGGTATTCCCTTTTGGGTTACCGCATTATTATGCCTTTTATTTATTACCACCTTCCTGACCTTTGTCATTGCCGTAAATTATACCCGCAGAGTCAACGTGACCGGTGAGATCAGCACCTACCCACGCGTGGCTAACGTCTATTCCGGGGTTCAGGGCGTGGTAGTCAAAGAATTTGTTACTGAAGGGCAGGTAATCAAAACGGGTACTCCCATTTATCAGATAGATGTGAGTAAAAGTACCCGCAGCGGCGTGGTCAGCGATAACCAACGCCGGGACATCGATGACCAGCTTGAGCGCATTACGCAAATCATCGACCGGCTGGATAGCAGCAAAAAAGACACGGTCGAGATGCTGGAGAAACAAAAGGCACAATATACCGTGGCTTTACAGCGCTCCACCGACATACTCCGGCGCGCCGAGGAAGGGCTCCGTATTATGAAAGAGAATATGGAGAACTACCGGCAATACCAGACCAAGGGGCTTATCAATAAGGATCAACTCACCAATCAGGTGGCGTTGTATTACCAGCAGCAAAACAATCTGTTGGGTCTTACCGGCCAAAACGAGCAAAACTCTCTGCAGATCACCGCCCTGGAAAGTCAAATCCACACACAGGCCTCAGAATTTGATAACCAGATTTATCAAATGGAACTCCAGCGCTACGAACTGCAAAAAGAACGGCTGAATATCGATGCCGGCGGAACCATCATCGTCCGTGCACTGGTTGACGGTCGCGTCGACTCCCTTAGCGTCACGGTAGGGCAAATGGTCAACGTCGGCGACAGTTTGCTGCAGGTTATCCCACCCTGCATTGATCATTACTCTCTGGTACTTTGGGTACCCAATGATGCTATTCCCTATATTTCCCCAGGGGACCGGGTCAACATTCGCTATGAAGCCTTCCCTTCGCAGAAATTTGGGCAGTTCGCCGGCACGGTGTCAGTGATTTCCAGAGCACCGGCGTCACCGCAGGAAATGCTGACCTATCAGGGTGCCCCCAAACCCGCGCTGACCTCCGCAGTCCCTTACTACAAGGTGATCGTCAGACCAGAGAAGCAGACCATTATGTATAACGGTAAACGCCTGAACCTTGAAAACGGTATGAAAGCGGAGAGCACACTATTTTTGGAAAAAAGGAAGATATATCAATGGATGCTATCACCGTTCTACGACATGAAACACAGCGCGTCGGGACCGGTCAATGAGTAGGCTCTCTGTCAAAAAACTGCTCGGCCAGCTCGACATCCGGCTGCGACAACGCGTCCCGCTAGTTCATCAAACAGAATCCTCTGAGTGTGGCCTCGCTTGTCTGGCGATGATCTGCGGCCACTATGGCAAGAACGTCGATCTGATTGCGCTACGCCAGCAGTTCAACCTCTCGGCGCGTGGCACCACGTTGTCCGGATTAACCGGTATCGCCGAACAACTCGGTTTGTCCTCACGTCCCCTGTCACTGGATATTGAAGATCTCAGTGCGCTAAAAGTGCCGTGCATACTGCACTGGGAGTTTAACCATTTTGTCGTTCTGGTGAGCGTCAGGCGTAATCACGTGGTTATACATGACCCGGCCAGGGGCCGAAGGACCATCAACATGGCGGAGGTGTCGCACAGTTTCACCGGCGTGGCACTCGAGGCCTGGCCAGGCGCTGCATTCAAAGCAGACACCGTGCAAAACCGGCTCAGTCTTAGCACGCTTATGGGGAGCGTACACGGCCTCAAAGGGACGCTAGGCAAGATTTTTTGTCTGTCAGTGGTGATTGAAACCATCAACCTTGTGATGCCGGTTGGTACACAACTGGTGATGGATCATGCGATCCCTGCCGGCGATCGCGGTTTGCTGACCTTAATTTGCGCGGGGTTGTTGTTCTTTATTCTGCTGCGGGCGGCAGTCAGCATGGTGCGTTCCTGGTCCTCATTAGTCATGGCTACCCTCATCAACATCCAGTGGCAATCCGGGTTGTTCAATCATCTGTTGCGACTGCCCCTGGGGTATTTTGAACGCCGTAAACTGGGGGATATCCAGTCGCGCTTCGGCTCGCTGGATACATTGCGCAGCACCTTCACGGCCAGTATTGTCGGTGCGATTATGGACATTATCATGGTGGTCGGCGTGTTCGTGATGATGATTTTGTACGGAGGCTGGTTAACCTGGATAGTTATGGCCTTCACAGCCCTATATGTACTCCTTAGGCTACTGACCTACGGTTATTACAGGCAACTGTCAGAAGAGTCTTTAGTAAGAAATGCCCGCGCCGGTTCCTATTTTATGGAAACCCTGTACGGGATCGCCACAGTCAAAATGCAGGGGATAGCAGAAAGACGCAGTGCCCACTGGCTCAACCTCGAGATCGATACCATCAATACCGGGATCCGGGTGACTAAGATGGACATGCTGTTTGGCGGCATCAACACCCTTGTCTCAGCCGGTGATCAGGTGGTGATCCTGTGGCTGGGTACCAGCCTGGTAATAGACAACCAGATGACTATCGGTATGTTCGTTGCGTTCGGCGCTTTTCGCGGACAGTTCTCCGACAGAATTGGTTCATTGACCAACTTCCTGCTGCAATTGCGCATGATGAGTCTGCACAACGAACGTATTGCCGATATCGCCCTGCATCCGCAGGAAAACCGTAAGCCGGACCTCCCTTATGAGGCGCGTTTACAGCCGGTGTCGCTGGCAACCTATGCGTTGAGTTACCGTTATGACAGCCAGTCTCCGCCCATTTTCAACGGGTTGGACATCACTATCGCGCCAGGAGAAAGTGTGGCTATTGTTGGGCCGTCCGGCTCAGGAAAGACCACCTTGATGAAGGTATTGTGTGGGCTGTTTTATCCTGATAATGGCAGGGTAGAGGTGAACGGTATTGATATTCAGCAACTGGGTATCAATAACTACCATAAGATGATCGCCTGCGTGATGCAGGATGACAAGTTGTTTTCCGGCTCCATCCGGGAGAATATTTGCGGATTTGCAGACGAAGTGGATGAAACTTGGATGCAGGAATGTGCCCGGGCCAGCTACCTGCATGAGGTCATCAAGCAAATGCCCATGGGGTATGAAACCCTGATCGGTGAATTGGGAGAAGGGTTGTCAGGCGGGCAAAAACAGCGACTATTTCTAGCCCGCGCAATTTATAAAAAACCTGCAGTCTTGTTCTTAGATGAGGCTACCAGCGCCCTGGACAAGGAAAGCGAGGCGATGGTGAATCACGCGATCAAAGCACTAGACATCACAAGGGTTATCATTGCTCACCGAGAGACGACGATAGCTTCGGCAGACCGGGTGATATATCTGGAATGAGGTGGAATAGTATGGTGAATGAGGCTTCTGATCAGATACGTCATTGAATACTACAATAGGGAGCCATTTTACCCCATCTTGATAGTCTTTCACCAAACGAATTTTTCGGGTCAGCAAGTACCGGATTAAAGGAGTACGGACGCTGGGAACGTTACAAATTGACCCGCCACATTGGCCATAAGAATTAGAAAACCCTTTGTTAATCATTTATACGGGTAATGCTGAATATAGAAGGAATGAAAAATGAGTGATTACCACAAAATCTAATGCCGTCTCTTAAACGAATTGGCCACTCTGCAGTTTTGTTTTAGATGAAGCTACCAGCGCAATGGACAAAGAATTATTATCCGGTCATGGCTAGGGCATCATCTTACCTGTTTTCTTAACTGAACCTTCGGCACAGACTCTGTTTCGTCCTGTACGTTTCGCCTCATACAACTGCTGATCGGCGCGATTGACAACATCTGCTGACACCAAACCTCTGTGCTGGCCTGGATAAACAGTCGTAACGCCGAAACTTGCACTGACCTGACCCCATGGCGTATCCAAATGGGGAATCGTCAATGCGAGTATCCCCTCGCGAATGCGCTCAGCAACTTCGATCGCCCCTTTTGTATCGGTGCCAGGCAAAATAACGACGAACTCTTCGCCGCCATAGCGTGCGACCAGGTCGCCGGCTCGGGTCACCTGTTCAGCCATTACCCTGCCAATGCTGTGCAGAACGGTGTCGCCAGCCACATGTCCATAGCGGTCGTTGAACTTCTTGAAAAGGTCCACATCCAGCAAGATTAGCGAAAGGCAATCATCGCCGCGTTGCGCACGTTTAAGTTCCTGATCAAGAATTTTATCGAACATCAACCGGTTTGCGATGCTGGTAAGCTTGTCCGTGTTTGCCAGTACCTGCAGGCCAATATTGTACTGTTCAAGCCCCTCGGAACGGTCATGCAGTTTTTGAGCGAGCGTGTCCCGGATACCTATTTGCCTGACAAGTTTTGATGCGAGCAATCCGAACATCGCGCAGATCACCAATACCGCACCGCCAAGGAACAAGCTTGAGCGCTGCCATTGGCTTAATAATTCTGTTTTCGTGCGCCCGACAGCAACAATGAAGGGGTAGCCATCCACGTGCCTGTAGCTGTACAGCCGTTCGATCCGGTCAATCTTTGAGACCAGGGTTGAGGAACCGGCGTAATGCGTGGACAGAGCCTGCAGAACAGGGCCTTTAGAAATATCAGTCCCGATCAGCTTTTCTTCAAAAGGCCGCCTGTACACCAACGTTCCATCGGTAAGTGCGAGCAAGACGGTGCCGGTTTTGCCGATATCAATTTCGTTATAAATACGTTCAAAAAAATTAATTTTGAGCGTAACGAGGACAACACCGCCGAAGCTTCCGTCCGGTAGGTTAATTCTCCGTGATACCGGAATAATCCAGACGCCGGTGGACCGGCTTTTAATTGGCGGTCCTACATGTACTGCAAGGCTTCGATTAGCGCGGTGGTACGTAAAGTATTCACGGTCTGCATTATTCCCTTTAACCGGGCGGTTGAGAGACGTAGCCAGCCATGTTCCGTCCGCTCCGTAGGCGAATAATCCGTGTAGTTCGGAGTTGGCCTTGGCTGTTTCAACCAGGTGAGCCTGCAGCCGGCCGAGTTCGTGTGCACCGGTACCTTCGACTTCCAGACGTTCCGAAAGATCGGTCAAAGCAACACTTGCGGTTTTGAGGGTTGATTCCATCTGTACAGCGATCATGCGGGCAATATTCGTGTTGGCCACTTCAGCATCGCCCAGTTGCGCTGTGCGGGATGCAGAAATAAATGCGCCGGCGAGGACCAATATCAACAGACAGACAAGCGCTGTAGCTAATATAACCATAGTCGTAACAGGGCGCTTCATACCGCTCAGGAGGAGGAGATAGCGGTCCGAATCGTTGGGGGATGCATTCAATACAATTCGCTCCTTCATTCTGTGAGCATGAAACCTGGGGAGAAGTCTAGTATGGCATTAACCCCAAGTTTAGATGAGCTATATCATCACAAATGGCTTTTTATCATCGGGTTATTATGAGGTGGTGTGTAAAGCGTATGGCTAACTTTACGTGGTTCTGTTTGCACTTTAATGCCGCACCTGTAAACTAAATAAAATCAATGAGTTAAGTTCGTATAATCATCATTATGTTAAATTCTAGTCATTCAACTGCATGTTCTTTTTCCTCAAAAAATTCCAGTACAGGCTTTCCTCTCCTCTGGAACTCTTATCTGGCTTCGTTATGCAGTAAAAGAGATGATCACCAAAAACGCCGCATCGCTAAAGTGTGTTTTAAAGCCGTTGTGCAGGAACAGGAGATAAACATGGTCATGAAGCTCATTAGAAAAAAAGCTCCACGGGGTGCCCTGAAACGCTGGCTAACTGAGGAAGAAGAAACTGCTGTTAAAAATATCTTCGGCCACAAGCAGGCGCGCAATGCGCAGGATCGTGCATTGGCGGAATACGTTATCCTTGAAATGCGTGAGAGTGAACTCTGGCTGCAGTGCAGCTGCTTAGCCGGCGACACGCCCGCGCTCAACAGTGCCAAGCTGATGTCTGAAACCCAGACGCTGTTCCTGTCAGGATTTGGTCACAGTCATGATCCGTCCTGTCCGATGTTCCGGGTCTTTAAAGGCGATGAGGATGCCACCCGTTCAGGAACTCGGCAAGCTGCCGGCAGCAAGCGCCTCAATTACCGAGATTTTTTACCCGCCGACGAGTCGGAAACAACCATTAAAGCGCAGGGCAAGCCGGTGACGGCAGGCGATGACCGAACCCGGCGCAAACGCCGTCCCCGCCTTACGCGCCTCCTCCTGACGCTCATCGAGGATGCGGGACTGAACACCTTCAGCCCGGTCAGCCAGCTGCCTAACAAGACGGCCAGAATCTGGCTTGACGCCCTTGCAGCCTCGGCGGATGCGCAGGAGTTTATCCGCGGCCGCCGGCTTTCGGAAATCATACGGTTTCAGCCGGCGATGGGCGAAGCTGCTCAGGAAAGGCTGATGCTGACACTGGAGTGCCCGGACGCAAACTGGCCTGCTGGCAAAGCCCGGGTTTTTTATCAAATATTCATGTCGGACCTGGTCAGCCGTGAGCACGCAACCTTTGCCTGGAACGGTGGTGAACGAATGTTCGCCCCGGAGAAAGGTGTAAGCATCAACGGAGAGTCGCAGGAAGGCGTGAGGCCGCCTTATTGGGTGATCCTGGCCTTCCGGCGCGGGGCTGAGGGTACGATCATATGCAGTGAAGGGTATGCGCACGCTCTGTTTCGGCGTACCTGTCCGGTACCGGTAGACAGCGGGCTGGAGCGGCAAACGCTGGAAGGGATAGCAGAAGTGGCCAGATGGCTCAAAGGCAAAGCGGGCGACCTTACTCTGGTGAAACCCCTGTTTGATATTGAGGTAGACGTCGAGGGAGACAAAGGCTTTGTGCTGCCGGATTTTATTATACAGGCCAGAAAACCAGACGGCCGGGAACATACCGTGGTCATCGAGACAATGGGATACACTGATGATGAGTACTGCGAGCGTAAAGCCGAGCAGCATAAAGGGATGCGCACGTTGGGAACGTTACAAACCGATCCGCCACGCTGGCCACAGGAAGTAGACAAGCGCTTTACCAACCATTTGTACGGGGTCATGCTGAATCTGGAAGGTGTGAAAACGAGTGATGAGACCCAGACTCTAATGCCGCCCACTTAAAGGAATTGCACACTTTGGTTTTAAATCTTCATCCGGGGAAACGGCTTTATTCAGCTTGGTAAAAAATTCGGATTTTTCAGCCATGAACGAACGTTCCCTAAGGGCAGCACTAGCAAAGAGTTAACCGATAAGTACTCAAAGCAAGTCTTGAAAAGTAAGAGAAATTACGTCTACACTGACATGAAGAATTATTGTACACATGCCCAATGTGTCATTAATTTCTACGCTCACATGACAAATACCGGTATTCAATTTTAAACTTGATGTTTAAAGAGAAAATATGAAGATTAAAACATTACTCACATTAGTGGCGATAATTATATCTAGCAATGCCGTCAGCAAGGAAAGCAAAACTGATGATGTGTTAGAACTTAATAATGCAACCGTTTTATTAAAACTTAACGATGGCAGTAAGGTACAAGTAAAAACGTGTGATGAATATGTCACTTTGCGTAAGGCAGGGAAAAAAATTGTTGGATATCCAGGTCGCGATCCTCAGGAGTTAGGTGAGGCAACCCGAAACTTAGACGAATGTTTCATGAAAGCTTACGCTACAGCGAAGGGGTGGCAAGACGTTAGCGCAACGACACAGCCCGTAAGTATCAAGGATATTGTCGAGCATTTTCCTGCTGAACTCGCCATGAAAACGTTGAACACTGTTGATATAAAAGCCAAAACTATCAATGATACGGCGACGGACTGGAGCATGACAGATAATGGGGCGTACATTTCAAAAACAAATAAAGTGGGTTACTTCCCTTTTACCACTCATAATTATGTCGATCAAAAAGGTACTGTGCATCTATTCCTCACACTGGCGAGCTTTAAAAACCCAGAGGATGTTTGGAACTTTACGAGTTATCAGGTCATATCTCAAACCTCGCCGGTTTGGGACGTTAATAAAATCGACGTTAACAGCCCTCTAAAATAAACATTAAGTTTTATTCTTATTTTATGTAGCACACCTTGTTATTAAGGTGGGCTTTTACTTACTTACCTTGTGATGCAGCTATAAGCTGATTTCGTGTATCCACATTACGACTCTCCTGAATTTTCGTGCGATGAGATTCCTCCGCTGCTGCTGCCCAATCTTTCCGATTAACCGCCGCGTTAAATTTTGTAAATACTCGGCTCAACCTTAGTAAACCGAGATTAAATCCCATATTCATGACCGCCGATCGCTGGTTCTCGGCGCTGCGGAAGCGAACCAATGGTTAAATCCGAATATTACTTCCTCCATGGCACTGGCCTTGCTTACAGAAGGGGTCAGTATCAGCGGATGAATTCGCCTGACACCCCGTATCCAAATCAGTCGGCAATATTCGGAATAACGGCGCCGAGTTGATCCAAAAGATACCTTCACCCCTGGTGTAATTAGAACTTCACTGAAAACGTCAGAGATACGGTTATTGGAAGGTGCAGTGGATCTGATTAGAAGCATAGGCAGGTAATCCCGCCTATGCTCGCAGGTTCAGATTTTCAATCTCCGGTAATCTTTACCGCGAATATCATTATACCCGTCGGTCATTTGCTGATACTTATGACCAAGCAATGTACGCGTATCCACCCCCTGTTCGCGATACAGCCTTTCCGAAAGAGAGCGCTGCTCCCGGAAGCTAGGCGGCATTTTTCCGCCAGCGGCTTCTATGCCTGCCGATTCTCTGCATTTTTGAAACCAGCGCGTCAGAGACCACAGGTGAACCGGCTTGCCTTTATGCTGGATCAGCCAGCCGTTACTGGGACACATATCCACGACTTCACCCAGCGTGCAGCCCAATGACGCCAGTTTTAACGTCAGAGGCAGGGCTATACGCTCCGCCGTTTTCTGCTGATCAATATGCAGGTAGCCATCCCGGACATGGCTTGAATGCATTTTGCCGATGTCCGCTCTCCGCTGACCGGTCACAATGGCTAACAGCATGGCTCGCTGGAAATAGTCAGGCGCACAATAGCTTGCCGCTTTAAATATCAGTAGCCACTCGTTAAAGAGAAGGCGCTCGGTCTTAACCGTGGTCAGCAGCGGGCGGGACAGTAAAGCAGGATTGTGTCCTGGTGGTATTTCGCCCTCTCGCTGTGCTTCTAAAAACATATTGGAAAGATTTATCCTTAACCGCCGGGCGGCAAAAGGCGCGGTGTCGGCTTTTTGTTTTATTTCTGCGGTTATCTCTGAAATAGACAGCGCGTTCAGAGGTTTCACCCCCCACGTTGCAGAACAAAAGCGGATGAGCCGTTTATAGTCCCCCCATGTTTTAGGCTTGATTTCGCCCACAGCAAGCCGGTTCAGCACAATAGCTTCATATTTCAACATCCATTCATTAACAGTAACTGGCATAAATCCTCCTGGTTAAATTGAGCTGCCTGCACGGCAGTAACAGAGATTTATGCAACGAAGAATGTTGTTATTATATAATAATCAAGTAATTGCACCTCATGATTGTCGTAGCATACTTTGCTTTTTCCTATGTCCATATGTCACCATCAGATCTGCTCTATTTTGATGATCACTCAACACGTGAAACAAACTTTTCGAGACCCTCCCCCTCCAACCGAAAGTACTGTTTTTCCTCAATTAGAGCGGCGCCAAGGGACAAATAAAACGCCCCCGCTTTGGGATTGGATTTCTCCGCCGTCCAGTCGAGGCGTGAACAACCGTGTTTAATAGCAAAGTTTGCGATAAACCGAATCAACGATTTACCGATCCCCTGACCTCGCGCAATCTCTGATGTAAAGAGCTCTTTCATAAACGCCTGGCCGGAGCAAAGCGGCGCAGGGAACATCAATGTAAAAGTCGCAAACCCCACAAGCCCCCCGTTTTTACGAGCGCCGACAACCGTCACACCTGAGTAGGTGGAGAATACTTTGTCTGCAAGATAAGTACTCATATCGTCATAGCTGACAACGCCGTGACCAAAGTAATAATTCTCCATTTCGACAAAAAGACTGGCTAGTTCCGGCACATCTGCAACACCACATATCGCAATTTCCATCCGTGCATCACCCTCATTATTTATCGTTTTCCATCGCTCGAATTTGCCATAACGTCCGTGTTGTGAATATGAGATCTTCCAGCTATGGAAAAAGCAAGATAGAGGGCCGTTTTGAAAACACAAAATATCCTACGTTAAGCCTGTTTCTTAAGCAGGGATGACAGGCCCGTTTGAGCGAGGAGCGTACATGAACACCTCGTATCACTAGACGACATCGTACTCGTCAGTCTCACTTCAACAGCAGTCGTAGAAGAGCTCAAACATACCAATGAAATAATCTTTCCACTCGATTTGATCATCAACATACTTGAAAGCAAGTTAGCCGATAACGTATCGAAATGACCTTGATTTACGCTCCTGGCACACATGGGTCTCCGGCCACGGCCTGACTGACTGCCAATTATGTTCATTGACCACTTACAGGCATACGGAACCAGAGATGGCTATACCGTAACCAGTCCGCCTCACTTTCAGCCAGAACTGGGCCATTGCGGTCATTTGCCGTGTAACTTGGAAAGTCGGGTTTTTCTCTCCAGACTATGCAAACTGGAATTATTGGGACGGCTCATGAATATCCAATTCGCAAACATCACCCCGGACAGCACAGGATTTGCTGAGTTAAGATCGCAGAGCATGGATGAAGGACTGAACATGCTACGCCGGCTGGAAGACAATTGGCTAAGCGGAAAAAACCGCTTTGATAGGCCCGGAGAACAACTGCTTGGGGCTTATACTGATGGTTTAATTGTTGGCGTGTGCGGACTTAACATCGATCCTTTTACGCAAGCAGCTGGCACCGGACGTCTGCGACATCTCTATGTAGACAAGGGATGGAGAAGAAATCGGGTTGGCAGCGGTTTGCTCAGTGAAATACTTAAGGATGCTGGCCTCTGGTTTGATTTTATCAACACGAATGCACCATCATCGGCATTCACTTTCTATGAACGAGCGGGCTTTGTAGCTTTATCTGGTATGGATAAAGTCACACACCACTTATGCCTGAGAAAGCCAGCACGGTAGTAAATTCACCTTTTGGAAACACCGCCAATTCAGGCTATCAGAGCGGGTGACTGCTGGCTCTCATGCTGAATGGGAGATATTTGACCGGCAGCTATGAACGAAAAGCGGAAGTTCACAGTTGTTCTCAATGTTTAAGAGGCATTACTAACATTGCCGTGTTCAAATTAACGAGGACAGGTCATAGCGTCTAATTATAATTCCATAAGCCCCCCTTTCATTGAATACGTCATACTTTAGAATCTCTCCTTTCATGGAATTCTGCCATCGATCAATAAACGCTACAGTTTCGGCAGATTCAAGGTGGGCACTCAGTGCAATCTGGTTTTCCCAACGC
>Ga0308159_1002973_pt1 | contig 18220 bp, 17 predicted proteins | sample PhyCR1_FD_201040 | JGI IMG/M metagenome (GOLD analysis project Ga0308159, IMG submission 201040) | Phyllosphere microbial communities from UC Gill Tract Community Farm, Albany, California, United States - DLSLC.R1 | ecosystem: Host-associated > Plants > Phyllosphere > Unclassified | place: USA... | reverse complement strand
CGCGCCGACATTTTGCTGATTGCACCGCGGCCAATCTCGATCAATGGATGGCATCCGACTTGAACAGGATGTTCGGCACTTCGATCGATTTCGATGCACATTCCTGCGGGCCCATGTAACCGGTGCGCTGGTCTTCAGGCAGGTTCTGGATTTCCCAGGCGATCATCGCCTGCAGCGACAGCTCGCGCTGTTCGGCGGTGAGTTTGTTGCCGTCGGACCACTTGCCGATTTCCACGGCCAGTTTCAGGCTCTCGTAGATGTCCGGGGTGATGTTGCTGATCATGTCGTTAAAAGAGGACATCAGGGGTCTCCGTGCTCTTCAATTCGCTAAAAATTCAGACGGCCAGTTTACGGCGGTTATACATACCACCCAACAAACCGGTAAAGCATCCGATGAGTAACCCGCTCAGGTGTGCGGCATTGGCGATCTGGCCGAAACCGATCAGCGAGATCAGCCCGGACATGCACACCAGCAGCCATACCAGCATCATCACCAGCACGCCGCGCGGCAGGCGATAGGCCGGATTCGGCGCCAGCAACTGGAAAATCCAGCAGTGCCCAAGCAAACCGTAAAGCACGCCGGACAGGCCGCCGAACAAAGTCGGGCCGCTCCAGACGAACTGCGCGTAGTTGGACACCAGACTGAACAGCAGCGTCAGGCCGATCAGGTTGATGCTGCCCTGACGCGATTCGATGCGCCGGCCGAGCTCCCAATACCACATGCCGTTCATGGCCAGGTGCAGGATGCCGAAATGGATCAGCATCGGCGTGATCAGTCGCCACCACTGCCCTGCCGCCAGACTGTCGGCCAACGGCGTGAAATGGATGTACTCGCCGATCACCCGAAAATCGAGAAAGGTCAGCCAGCGCAACGTTTCGAGGTTTTCGCCAAGGAAGGTCAGACCGCCGACGATCAGGCTCAACAGCAGGATCAGCCCGGTGGCCTTGGCGTGTTTCAATTGTTCGGCGAAGCTCGGGCGTTTGAAGGTCTGGCCCACTGGAATGTCCAGTTGCTGGTCGGGGTCGCCGGCCGGGAAGCGCTCGTACAGCGAGCGCACGTCGTCGCTGATTTCCTCGGGCGCCCACAGCACCTGCTCGCCCGCCTCTTCGCTGACCCGATGCGGCACCTGCATGCGTTGCAGCAGTTTGACGAAACCGCTCAGGTCCACCGCCAACGGCAGGCGCAATACCGCTACCGCACTCATTGCAGCACCTCCGGCCGCTCGACATCGACCCAGACGAATTTTTGCGGATCCAGACGTGTTTCCTGATCCAGACGATAGGCGACGAGCTTGCCGTAAAGCACAGCGCTGTAATCCAGGCACGCGAGGTTCGGGCGGATCGGCGCCGGTTTGCCGCTGCGCCAGTAATGCCCGACGAACAGCAAGGGCTCGTCGACGCCGTAGCGCAGCAGGGAATTCTTTTCCGTAGAACTCAGCGGCGTCTGCGCCACCGGCTCCGGCAAGGCGTCGGGCTGGAAAACGATGTCGCCGTAGGTTTTCGGGTCGTCTTCCCAGAACTTGGTACGAAAGAACGACCGCACCAGACCGTCGCCGCTGGTCATGGTCAGGCCGCCCGGCAGACGCATGTCGGTGCCACGCAGCAAGCGGTCGAACACCGTGCAGGCGAAGCTGCCGGGCACCGCCGAGGCTTGCAGGAAGTGCTCATCAATGCAGCCATCGGGAAACAGGCCGCGCAACGGCTCGATCAGGCCGGCGTCCCAGCAGGCGTGAACCACGCGAAAGCGCCCGGCATCGACGAACAATGGCAGCTCGTAGAACCATTGCTGGAAATCATGCCAGTCGCCCGGATGGTCTTCGAATTGCGTCAGGGTTTCATGCAGCAGGCGCGCATGGCGCTTGGTGTGTTCACGCACGAACTGCTTGCCGCTGCCTGGTGGCGCCGGGGTGCTCCAGCCGAGGGCGTTGAATTCGTGGTTGCCCATGATGCACAAGGCCTGCCCGGCTTCGACCATGTCATGCACGATGTGCAGCGCTTCGCGAATCCGCGGGCCACGGTCGATGATGTCACCGACGAACACGGCCATGCGCGACGGATGCCGCCAGACCCCGCCCTGCTTGTGGTAACCGAGACGGTCAAGCAAGTGTTCGAGGGTCAAGGCGCATCCGTGCACGTCACCGATCAGGTCGTAACTGCGCGCGGGATCGAGCATCAGTCGCCTCCACCGCCCAGCTTGCTGCCCCAGCCGAGCTTGGTGCGGCAGACTTCGTAGTAGTTGTGATCGAGCGGATGGATCAGCCGCAGTTTCTGCGCTTTCTTGCTGACAGTGATGGTGTCGCCCGGCGCACAGGTGAAATGGTTCTGGCCGTCGCAGGAGACTTGCGGGTAGATCTGCATATCTTTGGACACGACGATTTTCAGCTCACTGTTGCCATCGACCACGATTGGCCGTCCCGACAAGGTATGGGGGTACATCGGCACAATCACAATAGCGTCGAGCTTGGGATGCATGATCGGCCCGCCGGCGGACAAGGCGTAAGCGGTGGAGCCGGTCGGCGTCGCGACGATCAGACCGTCGGCCTTCTGGCTGCAGACGAACTGGCCGTCGATGTACAGCTCGAACTCGATCATCCGCGTCGATTTGCCCGGGTGCAGCACCACGTCGTTGAGCGCATCGCCCTGGCCGATGGCCTCGGCGTGACGGCGGACTTCGGCTTGCAGCAAGAAGCGGTTTTCCACCAGATAATGGCCGTCGAGCACTTCGGCGACCTTGATTTCCAGCTCGTCCGGGCGAATATCGGTGAGGAAACCGAGGCTGCCGCGGTTGATGCCCAGCACCGGAATATTGTGCTTGGCCAGCGCCCGCGCGGCGCCGAGCAGGCTGCCGTCGCCGCCGACGACGATGACCATGTCACAGACTTCGCCGAGCATCTTGCGCGACGACGTTTGCAGGCCGTGGCCGGGCAGGACTTCGGCGATGGTGTCTTCGAGGATCACATGCAGATGCCGATCAAGCAGAAAGCGTTTCAGTCGGCGGACGGTATCCAGCACCTGGGAACTGCCCAGGCGACCGATGATGCCGATATTACGAAATTGCTCCATGGGACCTCTGCGGACAATCGAAAACGCGAAAACCCGATTATGGGCGAAAGCCCGCGATAGACAAAATCCTTTCAGCCTCAAGGGCGCTCATGATTCAGGCTATGCTCGCAAGATGATCCTGTTTCCCGATTTGCTCCAGTTACCTCACCAGTTGCGCCATCCTGAAGTGCGGGATCTGGCGTGGGTGATCCTCGCCCCGCCGATGCTCGCCGTCACGCCGTGGCCGCAGCGCCATCCGCTGACAGGCAGCGACTGGGTGCGGGACCCGCAGCGCCTCGAAGACTGGCTGCGTCAGCTCGACCGTGACAGTTACGGCTTGTTGCAGTGGCTGGCGCAGGCACGCACCCGGCGGCTGGGCCTGTATTACGAGCGGTTGTGGCAGTTTGCGGTGGAGCATGCGCCGGGCATCGACTTGATCGCCGCCAACCTGCCGATTCGCCGCGAAGGCCATACCCTTGGCGAGCTGGACATGCTGCTGCGTGACCGCGATGGCGTGCATCATCTGGAACTGGCGATCAAGCTTTACCTCGGCCCGCAGACTGGTAACGGCGGCGATCCGGCGCAGTGGCTGGGCCCCGGTTGCCATGATCGGCTGGACCGCAAACTGGCGCATCTGGCCGAACATCAATTGCCGATCTCGGCGCGCGCGGAAAGCCGCGAAGTGCTGGCGGCGCTGGATATCGAAACTTTCGACGCCCATCTGTGGCTGGGCGGCTATCTGCTCTATCCGTGGCCCGGCCAGGCCGAGTCGCCGCACGGCGCGCATCCGCAGCATTTGCGCGGCAGCTGGTTGCATCAGAAGGATTGGCCGGCGTTCGTCGCGCAGCGCCCGCCGGGCCGCTGGCAACCCCTGCCCCGCCATGCCTGGCTGGCGCCGGCGCACTACCCGGCGGATCAGGTCTGGACTGACGAGGCTTTGCGCCTGTGGCTGTTGGAACTGCCGCCACTGGCGCCGGCGCAGTTGATGGTGCGCCTGAGTGAAAACGCGCAAGGCGAATGGGAAGAGGCGGAGCGGTTGTTTCTGGTGTCGGATCTTTGGCCGAATGTGCCGGGGCAAGCATGAGATTTGCGGCGCCTGAACTGGCCCCTTCGCTGGCAAGCCAGCTCCCACAGGTTTCGCGGTGAATACAAATCCTGTGGGAGCTGGCTTGCCAGCGATTGGGGGCGACACGGTCTACAGCGAAAGCCGCACCGCCAAAGCCGCCAACGTCACCAGCAACACCGGCACCGTCAACACAATCCCGACCCGGAAGTAATAACCCCAGCCAATGTGAATGCCCTTGCGCTCCAGCACGTGCAGCCACAACAGCGTCGCCAGGCTGCCGATCGGGGTGATCTTCGGTCCCAGGTCGCTGCCAATCACGTTGGCGTAGATCATCGCTTCCTTGATCATGCCGCTGGCCTGACTGGCGTCGATCGACAACAAGCCGATCAACACCGTCGGCAGGTTATTCATGATCGACGACAGCAGCGCCGTCAGCACCCCCGTACCGAGCGCCGCGCCCCACACGCCATGGCCGGCGAAAGCATCAAGCCAACCGGCCAGATAGCTGGTCAGCCCGGCGTTGCGCAGGCCGTACACCACCAGATACATGCCCAGCGAGAAAATCACGATCTGCCACGGCGCTTCCTTCATCACCTTGCGCGTGGAAATCTTGTGCCCGCGAGCAGCAATGCCGAGCAACAGCGCGGCGCACACTGCGGAAATCGCGCTGATCGGAATCCCCAGCGGCTCCAGGGCAAAACAGCCGATCAGGAGAATCGCCAAGACCGCCCAGCCTGCGTAAAACGTGGCTTTATCGTGGATAGCGGTCGCCGGATCTTCGAGCTGCGCCGGGTCATACACGGCCGGGATGTCGCGGCGAAAAAACCACAGCAGCATGCCCAGCGTCGCCGCCACGCTGACGAAGTTGACTGGGACCATTACCGCCGCATAGCGGTTGAAGCTGATGTGAAAGAAGTCCGCCGAGACAATGTTGACCAGGTTCGACACCACCAGCGGCAGGCTCGCGGTGTCGGCGATAAACCCGGCGCCCATGACGAAGGCCAGGGTCGCTGCGGGCGAGAAGCGCAGTGCTAGCAGCATCGAAATCACAATGGGCGTAAGGATCAGCGCCGCACCGTCATTGGCGAACAACGCCGAAACGAGTGCGCCGAGCAGCACCATAAAGGCAAACAGCTTGCGCCCACTGCCCCGCCCCCAACGCGCCACGTGCAGCGCGGCCCAAGCGAAGAACCCGGCCTCGTCGAGCAGCAGACTGATAATGATCAACGCCACGAAGGTGCCGGTGGCGTTCCAGATGATTTGCCAGACCAGCGGAATGTCGCTCAGGTGGACCACACCGAAAATCAACGCCAGTACAGCCCCGAGGGTCGCACTCCAGCCGACGCCGAGGCCTTTGGGTTGCCAGATCACGAGGGTGATGGTCAGGAGGAAAATCAGTGACGCAGCGAGCATTCGCAGAAGCCTTAGAGGGTCGAAATGGATGAACAAATGTGGGAGCGAGCCTGCTCGCTCCCACAGGGATAGCGGCGAAATTATTTTTTGTGTTGCTCTACGAACTGGCCGTAAGCGTCGATGAATTTCTGCAGGAACGGCTTGACCGTTTCACTCAACTTGCCCGCCTCGTCAAACGCGTTACCCGCGCCGCCCAGGTAGGCTTCCGGCTGTTGCAGGCAATGAATATCGAGAAACACGAAGGTCTGGCGAAGATGCTGATTGGCGCCAAAACCGCCGATCGCGCCAGGGGAAACGCTGATCACCGCACCCGGTTTGCCGCTCCAGCAACTCTTACCGTACGGCCGCGAACCGACGTCGATGGCATTCTTCAACGGCGCAGGTATCGAACGGTTGTATTCAGGGGTGACAAACAGCACCGCGTCGGATGACGCCACTTTCTGACGGAAAGTGCTGTAGGCTGCGGGCGGTGAATCGCCATCAATGTCTTCGTTGTAGAGAGGCAGATCGCCGATTTCGACAATTTCCAGTTTCAGGTTCGCCGGAGCCAGCTCAGCCAGTGCCAGGGCGATCTTGCGATTGATCGAAGCTTTGCGCAGGCTACCGACCACTACGGCGACGTTGTAGACATTGCTCATGGAAGACTCTCGATGGTCTGTGGGAAGAGTCGCTAGTTATAGATGATCTGTTGGCGATTTCACCAGCGATCATTGGTTTTTCCTGCGCGAAGAATATTTTTTTGCTGCAGGAAAACTTACCGAGCTTGATGACGGTCTACCAAGCCGCAAATCAAGCGTTTTATCTCCAGAGGTTTTAAGCAGATGGCAGCAGTACTCGTCGGTCAGTTTCATGCAAGAGATGCGGAAGGCCGCGTTTATTCCGTGCATGAATTCCAGGAATCGAACCCGTCTGCAGACGGCTTCACCGGCTCGGAGCCCGTCACCACCTACAAACTGGCCATTGGTGATCGCATCAACAAGGTCAGCGACAACGAATACCTGCTGGTGCAATCGGGTATTACGCTGATTCGCGAGCCTGAGCCGATCGCCGCCCAATAAGCCGGCGTGATGAGCAGCAGTCATGTGCGCAGAGTTGGGGTAGGATTCAGCACCGCCCTCACCTGCTGAACATGGACTTCACGCATGCGTTTACGCCACATCGAAGTGATTCAGGCGCTCTTGCAGACCGGTCACCTGGGCACCGCCGCCGAATGGCTGCAGTTGCCGGTGACCGAGGTCGAGGAGCGTTTGCGCGAAGCCGAAAGTCAGCTGGGGTTCATGCTCTTCGCCAGTGTTCGCGGGCGCCTGCAACCGACCGCCGAAGCACGGGCGCTGCAAGTCGAAATCGCCCACGTCTATGCCGCGCTGGAACCGGTGCAACGCCTGGCCAGCAGCCTCAAGCAATACCTCGCCCCGCCCTTGCGCATCATCGGCACACCGCCGCTGGCGCAACAACTATTGCCGCAAAGCCTTGCCACCCTGCGTCGGCGCCTGCCGGACGCACCCTGCAGCCTGCTCAGCGCACCCACCCGCGATATTGTTCGCAGCCTGTTGCTGCGTGAAAGCGATCTGGGCCTGAGCCTGCACGATCCTGAACATGCCGATATCGATTGCCGGCCACTGGCGCAGGGCAAATTGCAGTTGCTCGCCCCGCACGGCTGGCTGCAACCGAAACAGAAATACATTTCTCTACAGGATTTGGCCGGCCAGGCGATGGTCGGCCTCGAAGGCCAGGACCCGCTGAGCCCGGCACTGGAAAACAAGCTGCAGGCCTTGCGCCCGGCGCCGAGCATCCAGACCCGCGTGCAAACCCAGCAGATGATGCGCTGCATGGTCGAAGCCGGTGAAGGTCTGGCCATCGTCGACCCGTTCACCGCACTGGGCGCCCGCGCAGGTGGGCTGGATGTTTGCCCGTTGTCACCGGCGGTGCCCATCAGTCTGTATGCGCTGACCTTTAAACACGCCGCGCCGTCCTCGGCGATTCAGACACTGCTGACGATCGTCACAGAACAAGCCGAGGCGATGTTGTCGAGCTGAGCGGGTTTTCCAGCGGATTATCGAACAATCGATACCAGAACAGCGCCACTTCAGCGGTGTTCGGGTCGATGCCGCGATAGCGCAACTGATCGATACCGCCAATCACATAACCGCAACGCTCATACAGCCGACAGGCGCCGAGGTTGTTGTTCTGGGTTTCGAGCATGATCCCCGGCAGTTTTTTCTTGCGGCTCCAGAACTGCGCCACGTCAAGCAACGCCTTGGCCACGCCATGACGCCGGGCCGGTGCATGCACCGCCAGTTCGTCGATGTGGGCAAAACCGTTCCAGTTGGTGCTGATCACCAGATGGCCGACCGGTTCGTCATCCAGATGAGCCATGAAAATCGCGCTGTCAGGCGCGTTGTGAAAAGCGCTGAACTCCTCGGGATCGATGCCGTAGCACTTGCGGTACGGGACGATCGGCGTCACCTGCCATTGTTCGACAGGCTTGCCGATCACCGCGGCGCCATACGCCGCGACTTCAAAACTGAAATCGCTACCCCAGATATACGGCGCAAAGCCGTCGTCGGCGACACGCACCGACAGCCCTGGGTATTTCGGATTCATGACCGGACGCATACTGGGAAAAGTCCTCATTCCTTGATTTTCATCTGCCAATGCACTCAGGGTAGAGGGTTACAGCGGATGTGGCGACGGTGGCCACTTGTCAGTACTGACAGCACCTTACGCCTGTGCGTCGGCTTCAGCGATCTGCGTCCACAACGCCGGAGCGCCGGCCGACTTGGCGATGATTTCCAGTCGTGCCAGGTGCGCCGCCAGTTCTTCCTCGGTCGCACGGATAATGCGCGCCGGTTGACGATCGGCCGGCAGGCGGCGGATTTCGGTCGCCGAGTTGTCGGCGCCCTCGCCGGTGCCATTGCCGTCGGAGGCATTGCCGGCCAACGACAGACTGGTCTGGCCACCGGTCATGGTCAGGTAAACGTCGGCGAGAATTTCCGAGTCGAGCAAGGCGCCGTGCAGCTCGCGGCCGGAGTTGTCGACGCCATAACGCTTGCACAATGCATCGAGGCTGTTGCGCTGCCCCGGGTGACGTTCCCGGGCCATCATCAGGGTGTCGAGGATCGTGCAGTGCTGGGTGATGTCGGCGCGGTCTTGCTGGCCCATCAGGGCGAATTCGTTGTTGATGAAACCAACGTCGAACGCCGCGTTATGGATGATCAGCTGTGCGCCTTTGATGAACTCGAAGAACTCGTCGGCCACTTCGGCAAAACGCGGCTTGCCGACCAGAAATTCGTTGGTGATGCCGTGGACGCCGATGGCACCTTCATCACTTTCACGATCCGGTTGCAGGTAAACGTGAAAGTGCCGGCCCGTCAGGCGCCGACCAATCAGTTCGACACAGCCGATTTCGATGATCCGGTGACCATCGGTCACCGGCATGCCGGTGGTTTCGGTATCGAGTACAACGGATCTGGTGGCCATCAGTGTTCAGCTCTCAACGGGTCAATCGTGCAAAGGCGCGGATGTTACCACGCTGGGCGGGTGTTGCAGGCAGACCGTGGTGCGCCATTAGCGAGCAGGCTCGCTCCCACATTGGAATGCATTCCAATTCAGTGAAGTGGCATCAGATCTGGAATGCATTTCCTGTGGGAGCGAGCCTGCTCGCGAAGGCCGCGCCACGGTGTAACGACAAATTCAGTTCTGCTTGTAACCGCGAACCTCATCCACCCCACGATTGGCCAGTTGGTCGGCCCGCTCGTTGCCGTGATGGCCGATGTGCCCGCGCACCCATTTCCATTTCACGGTGTGACGGTTGACCTGCTCGTCCAGCTCCTTCCACAGGTCGGCGTTCTTCACCGGCTCCTTGGCCGCAGTTTTCCAGCCGCGCTTTTTCCAGTTGGCCATCCACTCGTTGATGCCCTTCATCACGTACTGCGAGTCGGTCACCAGCAGCACTTCGCACGGGCGCTTGAGCGCTTCGAGGCCACGGATCGCACCGAGCAGTTCCATGCGGTTGTTGGTGGTGTTGGCTTCGCCGCCCCACAGCTCTTTTTCGACGCCTTTGCACACCAGCAACGCGCCCCAGCCGCCTGGGCCGGGATTGCCTTTGCAGGCACCGTCAGTGAACAGTTCTACGGTGTCGACGCTTTCCACGCTTTCGCTCATGCCAGTCTTTCCAGAAAAATGCTGTCTTGCCGATTGCGGATCGACAATGACCGCGGCCGGGAAAACCCGACCACGAATAAAAGAATGTTTACGGTTCGATGCGGCGCCGGTTGACCTTGGCCATCGGCAGCGGAATCAGCTTGCCCATCGGCTCGCGACGTTCCTGACGCAATGGCCGCAGGCCGACCACGATCTTGCGCGCGACCAGTAGATAGAAGCCGCCGCCAGATAATTGCCAGTCGCCGGCCTTGCGTTCCCAGCCGGCCAGACGGGCCTGCCACGTGGGTGACGCGAGCGGCGGACGATAGCACCCGAAGCGGCGTTTCTCCAGCGCAAACCCGAGCAGATTGAGCCAGTCGCCGAGCCGCGACGGCGAGATGCAGCGCGCCTGGCGCAAGGCATCGTGGGCGAACACATGGCGCAGCCCCCAGGTGCTCCAGGGGTTGATGCCGATGATCAGCAGGTGCCCGCCGGGCCGCACAGCGCTCGCCGCTTCGCGCAGCAAACCGTGGGGCGACAGGCAGAAATCCAGACCGTGCTGCATCACCACGACGTCGGCGGCGTGTTCGCTCAACGGCCAGGCCTGCTCTTCGCAGACGATCTCGACGCCGGGCAGCGGCGCGCCAAGACGCACGTTGCGCTGCACTTGCGGCGCCGCCGGCGGGGTCTCGGCCGATGGCCCGTAATGCACCAGATAACCGCCGAAGAACCGCCCCAGTTCGTCTTCGAGCATGCGCCGCTCTTCATCGAGCAACAATTGCCCAAGCGGGCCGGACAGCCATTCACGGGCTGCGCCGATCAGGGCCAGCCAGTCAGGATCAGCCTGTGCGAACGCTTTATCACTCATCGCATTCTCCAAAGCGCCAGGAACTACTAAGATGCGCCAATGTTTTCCGCTTGGCGATTCCGACGATGATACAGATCAGTGCCCTGCCCGCGTTCACCGACAACTACATCTGGTTGTTACAGGATCACCGCTCCCAGCGTTGCGCGGTGGTCGATCCGGGCGATGCCGCGCCCGTGCAGGCCTGGCTTGACGGCCATCCGGGCTGGGTGCTGAGCGATATCCTGATCACCCATCATCATCACGATCACGTCGGTGGCGTCGAGCGCCTGAAGGCGGCGACCGGCGCAAAAGTCTACGGTCCGGCCAGCGAAAGCATTCCGGGGCGCGACGTGGCACTCAAGGACAACGACAGCGTCAGCGTGCTCGGCTGGGACTTCGCTGTCTATGCGGTGCCCGGTCACACGTTGGGACACATTGCCTATTACCACCACGGTCTGCTGTTCTGCGGCGACACCCTGTTCGCCGCCGGTTGCGGGCGCCTGTTCGAAGGCACGCCGGAGCAAATGCACCAGTCGCTCAGCCGTCTCGCTGCCTTGCCTGAAGATACGCTGGTTTACTGCACCCATGAATACACCCTGAGCAACCTCAAGTTTGCCGCTGCCGTTGAACCGGGCAACGCGGACATTGCCGCCCGTCTGGAAAAAGTCATCCAGCAGCGGCAAAACGGCGTCATGACCCTGCCGTCGACCCTGGCTCTGGAAAAGCTCACCAACCCGTTTTTGCGCACTTCTGAAACATTGGTTACACAAAAAGTGGACGAACGGGCAGGCGCTCAAAACCGGGCGCCGAGTGAGGTATTTGCGGCTTTGCGGGCCTGGAAAGATACGTTCTAAGTCGCCCGCCGATTGGCACAAATATTCTGAATGGTTGACCGCGGGGGGTGCGCTTTCTAGAATCGCCCGACATTTTTGCCCGGAACTTACTTCCAGCCAATGTCGTCATCCATACGTAAGTCCGTCAATTCAGACGCATTGACCCGCCTGGCCCAAGCCATCGCGGTGGCTGTGTCCGCCACATTGGCGGGCTGTTCCAGCCATGCTCCGCAGACTGAAGCGACCCATACGCCGAACATTGCTGCGCGAGCCAAGCAGAAGCCGATCTGGCTGACCGAAAAGCCCAGCCCGCAGGTGCCTCAGGACATCTGGGAGCGCATGCGCGCAGGCTTCCAGTTGCAGGAAGGCCTGGGCGTCAACCCGCGCATCGAGCAACAGCGCCTGTGGTTCGCCAGCAATCCTTCTTTCCTTGAGAACGCCGGCGAACGCGGCAGCCTCTATATTCACTACATCGTCGAACGCCTCGAAGAGCGCAACATGCCGCTGGAACTGGCCCTGCTGCCAGTGATCGAGAGCGCATATAACCCGATGGCCTACTCCCGCGCCGATGCGGTGGGCCTGTGGCAGTTCATTCCGTCGACCGGGCGTTACTTCAACCTGCGTCAGACGCGCTTTTATGATGGCCGCCGCGATATCACCGCCTCGACCACCGCCGCAATGGATTACCTGACCCGCTTGCACGACATGTTCAACGGCGACTGGCTGCTGGCCCTGGCGGCTTACAACGCCGGTGAAGGCACGGTCAGCCGCGCCATCGAGCGCAACGAAAAACTCGGCCTGCCGACCGACTACTGGAACTTGCCGCTGCCGGCGGAAACCCAGGCGTATGTGCCGAAGCTGCTGGCACTGTCGCAAGTGGTACTGGCGCCGGAAGCCTATGGCGTCAACCTTAATCCGATCGCGAACGAGCCGTATTTCCAGGTCGTCGAAATCAACCAGCGCATGGACCTGTCCAAGGTCGCCGCGGTGGCCAATATCGACGAGGACGAGCTGTTCCAGCTCAACCCGGCCTTTAAACAGCGCACTACCATCGACGGCCCGCAGCATCTGCTGGTACCGACTTCCAAGGCACAATTGCTGACGGCCAGTCTGCAGACCATGCGCCCGGAAGAGCTGATCAGCCCGCGCTCGCTGAAACCGGTGTTCGAAGGCGCCGATCCGTCGGAAGTGGCGCAGCTCAAGCGCGCATACCGGGTCAAGCGTGGTGACAATCTTGGTTCCATTGCCAAGGCCAACAAGGTTGAGGTGAAGGACCTGCAGCGCTGGAACAAGCTGACTGGCAAGAATCTCAAGGTCGGTCAGACGCTGGTGATGCAGGACACCAGCAAACGCGCGCCTGCTCGCAAGTCTGGCCGGGTCAACACGGTGGTGGCGGCCAACAGCAAGTCGAAAAGCAAAGACGACAATCAGCAGCAGACCCAGTACAAGGTCAAGCGTGGCGACACATTGTATGTGGTGGCCAAGCGTTTCAACGTGCAGATGCAGCACCTCAAACGCTGGAATCCGGGTGCCGGCAAGGCCTTGAAGCCTGGGCAGATGCTCACGGTTTATCAGCCGCATTGATTGCAAGAGCCCCTGATTTTTCGGGGGCTTTTTTTGGATCGGATTCTGTGGTGCTTATGAGATCCATCCCCCCTCACCCCAGCCCTCTCCCCCAAGGGGGCGAGGGGGAAAGGGAGCCGATCTCCTTGCTTTTCAAAATCTGCGCTCGACTCGATATTGCAAACTGATCTCCTTGCTTTTCAAACCCGCGTTCAACTCGATATTTCACGTCAATTCAAATCAAACAAACACCACAGTCAGTCCCCTCTCCCTCCGGGAGAGGGTTAGGGTGAGGGGCTTTTGACTTTCGGGCACCCAGCCACTCCAAAGGCCAAGGTGAGGGCTCTTCGCCCCGACGATTAACCCCGCATTAACCCATGATCTTTTTCCTGTCCAGACAAGCTGTTACTGTACGGCCCACAAAGCCCAAGCCGCTGGATCGGATCTGACTTGAAGCGTGCCCTCCCCCTGCTCCTGATCAGCCTGGCCTTGAGCTCAACCGCAAGCGCGACGATTATCGAAAGTCACGGTTATGCGCAGTTCGGCACGCTCAAGTACCCGGCCAGATTTACCCATTTTGATTGGGTCAACCCGCAAGCGCCCAAGGGCGGCACGTTGCGGGTGATGGCGTTCGGCACGTTCGATACGGTCAATCCGTACACCTTCAAGGGCACCAGCCCGGTCACCACCGCGAATTTCCTGCAGTACGGCATCAATGAGCTGAACGAGCCGTTGATGGTCGGCACCGGGCAGTATTCGCCGTCCGGTGACGAGCCGGCGTCGAGTTATGGTTTGATCGCACAATCGGTGGAATACAGCGAAGATCGCAGCTGGGTGGTGTTTAATCTGCGCCCGGAAGCGCGGTTTCACGATGGCGCGCCGATCACCGCGTATGACGTGGCGTTTTCCTATCGCCTGTTATTGAAGGAAGGCCATCCGCTGTACCGCACAGCCCTGCAAGAGGTGCTGCGCGTCGACATTCTGAACAAGCAGCGCATCCGTTTCGTGCTCAAGCGCTCGGGCAATCCGCTGTTGATCCTGCGCCTCGGCGAGTTGCCGGTGCTGCCGCAGCATTACTGGAAGGACCGCGACTTCAAGGCCACCACTTTCGAACCGCCGCTGGGTAGCGGCCCGTACCGCATCACCTCGGTGACGCCGGGGCGGCAGCTGATTTTCGAGCGGGTCAAGGATTACTGGGGCAAGGACCTGGCGGTCAACCGCGGCAAGTACAACTTCGATCGCATGGAAGTCGAGTTCTACCGCGACAGCGATGTGGCGTTCGAAGCGTTCAAGGCGGGTGAATTCGACATCTACATCGAGCATCAGGCGAAGAACTGGGTCAACGGCTACAACTTTCCGGCCATACGCCGGGGCGAGGTGATCAAGGCGCAGATCCCGCATCACATCCCGACCCAGACTCAGGGTCTGTTCATGAACACCCGCCGCGCCACGTTTGCCGATGTGAAGACCCGTGAAGCGCTGGGCCTGATGTTCGACTTCGAGTGGACCAATCGCACGTTGTTCAGCGACGCCTACCAGCGCACCAACAGTTATTACCCCAACAGCGAATTCACCGCCAGCGGCCTGCCGGTCGGGCATGAATGGCTGATGCTCAAGCCGTACAAGGATCGGTTGCCGGCGAGGCTGTTTACCGAGCCGTTCACTCTGCCGACCACCGATGGTCGCGGCATTCCGCGCGAAACCATGCGTAAAGCCCTGGCGTTACTCGCCGAGGCTGGCTGGAAACTCCACGGCCAGCGTCTGCAGAACGCCGACGGCCAGCCGCTGCGCTTCGAGCTGCTACTGGTCAATCCGAATCTGGAGCGTCTTTACCAGCCGTACATCGTCAATCTCAACAGCATCGGCATCGACGCACGCCTGCGCACCGTCGATCGGGCCCAGTACAAACAGCGCCTCGATCAGTTCGATTTCGACATGATCTCGATGACGCTGGGTCAGACTCTCAGCCCGGGCCTTGAGCAGTGGCAGTATTTCCACTCCAGCCAGGTGAACGTCAAGGGCAGCAAGAATTACGCGGGCATCGCCAATCCAGTGGTCGATCACCTGCTCGAACAATTGCTCGCCGCGCGCACTCGCGACGAGCAGGTCGCCGCCGGCAAGGCGCTCGACCGCGTGCTGCTGTGGCAGCACTACAGCATTCCCAACTGGTACCTCAATTATCACCGTCTGGCCTACCGCAACCGGTTGGCCTTTGTCACTACGCCGCCCTACACCCTGGGCCTGAGCGCGTGGTGGCTGAAGTCTTCGGAGAAAGATCGATGAACGCTGTTCGCGCCCTGCTCGTGCAGGCCAGCGGCTTGCTGTTCGCCGGGCTGGCCTGCGCCGCCCCGCAACACGCCGTGACCCTGTACAACGAGCCGCCGAAATACCCGGCCGATTTCAAGCATTTCGATTACGTGAACCCCGACGCGCCCAAGGGCGGCGTGTTCCGCCAGGCCGGTTTTGGCGGCTTCGACAGCCTCAACCCGTTCATCAGCAAAGGTGTGCCCGCCGATGACATCGGGCAAATCTACGACACCCTGACCCGGCACAGCCTCGACGAGCCGTTCACCGAATACGGCCTGATCGCTGGCAAAATCGAAAAAGCCCCGGACAACAGCTGGGTGCGTTTCTACCTGCGTCCCGAAGCGCGTTTCCATGATGGTCATCCGGTGCGTGCCGAAGATGTGGTGTTCAGCTTCAACACCCTGACCAAGGAAGGCTCGCCGATGTTTCGTGGCTATTACAGCGATGTTGCTGAAGTGGTCGCCGAAGACCCGCTGAAAGTGCTGTTCAAGTTCAAGCACAGCAACAACCGCGAACTGCCATTGATCCTCGGCCAGTTGCCGGTGCTGCCGAAACACTGGTGGGCCGAGCGCGACTTCAACAAGGGCAATCTGGAGATTCCGCTGGGCAGCGGCCCGTACAAGGTCACCGAGGTCAAGGCCGGTCGCTCGGTGCGTTACGAGCGGGTCAAGGATTACTGGGGCAAGGACCTGCCGGTCAATCGCGGTTTCTACAACTTCGACGAGATGACCACCGATTACTATCGCGACAACACCGTTGCTCTCGAAGCCTTGAAGGCCGGGCAGTTCGATTACTGGCTGGAAATGACCGCGAAGAACTGGGCCAATGCCTATAACGTTCCGGCGGTCACCGAGGGCCGTCTGATCAAGGAACTGATCGCCAACAGCAACCCCACCGGCATGCAGGGTTTTGTCTTCAACCTGCGCCGCCCGATGTTTCAGGATGTGCGCGTGCGTCAGGCGCTCGGCCTGCTGTTCGATTTTGAATGGACCAACAAGCAATTGTTCAACGGCGCCTACGTGCGCACCCGCAGTTATTTCGAAAACTCGGAAATGGCCGCCACCGGCCTGCCCGACGCCGAGCAACGGGCGATTCTCGAACCGTTCCGCAGCCAGCTGCCGGCGCAGGTGTTCAGCGAGGCCTACGAAAATCCCAAAACCGACGCCAGCGGCATGATCCGCAGCCAGCAACGCGAGGCTTATCAACTGCTGCAGGAGGCCGGCTGGAAAATCGTCGACGACAAAATGGTCGACGCCACGGGCAAACCGGTGGTGATCGAATTTCTGCTCGCGCAGACCGAGTTCGAACGCGTGCTGCTGCCGTTCAAGCGCAACCTCAGCGACCTGGGTATCGACCTGGTGATCCGTCGCGTCGACGTTTCGCAGTACATCAACCGCGTGCGTTCGCGGGATTTCGACATGATGGTTGGCAGCTTCCCGCAATCCAACTCGCCGGGGAACGAACAGCGCGAATACTGGATGAGCGCCGCCGCGGATAAACCGAGCAGCCGCAACAGCATGGGCCTGAAGGATCCGATCGTCGATCAACTGGTGGAAAGCCTGATCAACGCCGATTCGCGCAACAGCCTGGTGGCCCATGCACGGGCCCTCGACCGCGTGCTGCAATGGGGCTATTACGTGGTGCCCAACTGGCACATCAAGAGCTGGCGTGTGGCGTACTGGAACCACATCGGCCACCCGAAAACCTCGCCCAAGTACGACATCGGCATCAATACCTGGTGGGTCAAGCCTGACGCCAAACCTGCGGTAGAAGTCGAAACCCAACTGCAAGCCGACCCTGCGGGCACGGAGTAATCAGATGCTGGCGTATATCTTTCGGCGACTGTTGCTGATCATCCCGACCCTGTTCGGCATTCTGCTGATCAACTTCGTGATCATTCAGGCCGCGCCCGGCGGGCCGGTGGAACAGATGATCGCCAAGCTCGAAGGCTTCGAAGGTGCCACCAGCCGGATTGCCGGCGGCGGTGCCGAGGTGGCAGTGGCCGGCTCGTCGTATCGCGGCGCGCAGGGCCTCGACCCGGCGCTGATCAAGGAAATCGAGCACATGTACGGGTTCGACAAATCGGCCCCGGAACGCCTGTGGATCATGGTCAAGAACTACGCCCGGCTGGATTTCGGCGACAGCTTCTTCCGCGACGCCAAGGTCATCGACCTGATCAAGGAAAAGATGCCCGTGTCGATCTCGCTGGGGCTGTGGAGCACGCTGATCATGTACCTGGTGTCGATTCCGCTGGGGATCGCCAAGGCCACGCGGCACGGCAGCCATTTCGACGTCTGGACCAGTTCGGCAATCATCGTCGGTTATGCGATCCCGGCGTTCCTGTTCGCGATCCTGCTGATTGTGGTGTTCGCCGGCGGCAGTTATCTGGACTGGTTCCCGTTGCGCGGGCTGACCTCGAACAACTTCGATGAATTGAGCCTGGGCGGCAAGATCCTCGATTACTTCTGGCACTTGGCGCTGCCGGTCACGGCGCTGGTGATCGGCAACTTCGCGACCATGACCCTGCTGACCAAAAACAGCTTCCTCGACGAGATCAACAAACAGTACGTGGTCACCGCCAAGGCCAAAGGCCTGACGCGCAATCGTGTGTTGTACGGGCACGTGTTCCGCAACGCGATGCTGCTGGTGATTGCCGGTTTCCCGTCGGCGTTCATCGGAATTTTCTTCACCGGCTCGTTGCTGGTGGAAGTGATCTTCTCCCTTGATGGCCTCGGCCTGATGAGTTTCGAAGCGGCGATCAACCGCGATTATCCGGTGGTGTTCGGCACGCTGTTCATCTTCACCCTGCTCGGGCTGGTGGTGAAACTGATCGGCGACCTTACTTATACCTTCGTCGATCCGCGCATCGACTTCGAAAGCCGGGAGCATTGAGATGAACCTGTCCCCTCTCAACCGCCGCCGTTTCGAACTGTTCAAGGCCAACAAGCGTGGCTGGTGGTCGCTGTGGCTGTTTCTGATCCTGTTCGGCCTGAGCCTGGGTGCCGA
>Ga0308159_1002969_pt1 | contig 18234 bp, 16 predicted proteins | sample PhyCR1_FD_201040 | JGI IMG/M metagenome (GOLD analysis project Ga0308159, IMG submission 201040) | Phyllosphere microbial communities from UC Gill Tract Community Farm, Albany, California, United States - DLSLC.R1 | ecosystem: Host-associated > Plants > Phyllosphere > Unclassified | place: USA... | reverse complement strand
CTGTTGAACTCGGCATTGCCCTTCTCCACGACCGAGCGGGGCACGATGGAGATCTGCGTCAGGTTGGTCGGCAGGATCGGCAGCGGGCCGCTGGTGCGGATGCGCAGCGTCAGGTCGTCCACCACCTCCACGCCCGCCACGCCGGCCAGGTAGATGGTGTACGGGTTCGGATTGCCCGGCACGTTCGGCACGCGCTGGAAGGAGGCCGCGACATCCGCCGAGGTCAGCGGCGCGCCATCGTGGAAGCGGACGCCGGGGCGCAGCTTGAACTCCCAGGTGGTGTCGTCCACCACGCGCCAGGACTGCGCCAGCCCGGGCTTGAGCTGCATCTGCGCATCGCGCGTGACCAGCGTCTCGTAGATGTTGCGCAGGGCGCCGGTGTTGGACAGGTTGAGCAGCCAGTGCGGGTCCAGCGTGCTGGGTGGCGCCTGGATGCCGATGCGCAGGTCCTGCGCCATGGCCGGTGCGGATAGCAGCATGGACAGGCCCAGGGCCAGCCTCGGCAGCAGCTTCATGCCATCATCTCCTTGTTCATGGCGCCGGTCTCTTCGCGTCGCGCCCCTGGCCGTCCGGTCAATAGAGCTGGCCCGGTGCCAGGATGTTGCGCATGTCGTCCGGCCGGCGGTCGAGCCAGCACAGCAGGTTCTCACGGAAGATCGCCGCGATGCGCGCATTTTCACGCGCTACGGTGCTGGCGGAGTGCGGGCTGATCAGCACGTTGGGCATGGCCCAGAGCGGGTCCTCCGGCGGCAATGGCTCGGGGTCCGTCACGTCCAGCGCGGCGAAGCCGACTTGCCCGGATGCCAGCGCCGCGTGCAGCGCCGCGTGATCCACGACGGGGCCGCGGCCGATATTCACGAAGGCGGCGCCGGGCCGCATGGCGGCGAAGGCGGCTGCGCCGAACATGCCTTCCGTCTCCGGCGTGTGCGGCACGGTGATCACCACCGCATCCGCCGCCGCCAGCTGTTCCAGCAGGTCGGAGACCGGGGCGATCTGGTCGAACAGCCCGGCATGGGACCGTTCCAGCCCCGGGCGGCGGGCCAGGGCGACCACGCGCATGTCCAGCGCCTTGCCGATGCGGGCGCAGCCGCGCGCCAGGTCGCCCGCGCCGATCAGCAGCAGGGTGCGGCCGGCCAGATCCTCCCCGCAATAGCGCACCCAGCGATGCGCCGCCTGCTCCCGCCGCAGGTGGTCCAGGCCACGGACATGCTGCAGCAGTGCCATGAACACCCATTCGGCCAGCGGCCCGGCATGCACGCCGCGCGCGGTGGTGACGGTGACGCCACGCTCCGCCAGGCGCAGCTTATCCGCCAGCGGGCCGACGCCCGTGCTCGTCGCCTGGATCCAGCGCAGCTTCGGCATGGTGTCCAGCAACTCGGCCGGCGGGAAGTCCCACAGGATGTCGGCCCGGGCCAGCAGCGCGCGCCACGCCTGCTCCTGCGCCGCGTCTCGGGTGAAGGGTGCTCCCTTGTGGTCGGCGATGTAGCGGACCGGCGGCAGCAGGCTGGGCTCGTGCAGCACTTCCAGACGGTCCGGTGCGATCTGCCGCAGGGCGGCGACGTGCTCCGCCTCCAGCGGGCTGGCGATGACGATGGTCTGCCGCTCGCTCATGCCGCCATCTCCGCCTGATGGCGGTGGCAGGGGGGCAGAACCGTCCGGCTGAGGACGTGCGGGGCCGGGGGCGCAACCGCCGTGCAGCGGCGGGGTGGGGCAAATGTCTCGGCCATGGCTGATTCCTTCGTCATCGCGGCGTGCGGTCCGCGCCCGCATAGTCGGCCTGGCCGTGGGGCCGGGGAAGGGGCGCGCAGCGCCAATTCTTCCCACTATGTGGAAGGAAGCACCCTGGCGCAGACGGGCATGGCTCAGTCGCCGCAGGCGGCGGCGACCTCCCGCGCGGTGCGCTGCATCTCGGCGATCAGGCGGTCCGGCCGGCCGGCATCGATGCCGGGGCCGACGAGGCCGAGCGACAGTTCTTCCTGCCCCGCCGCCGTTGGGATGACCAGGCCGAGGGCGTGGACGCCAGGATGGCGGAAGCTCTCCGTCACCGCGAAGCCGTCCTGGCGTGCCCGATCCAGCCGGCGGCGCAGCAGGTCCGGCGCATGGCGATGGAAGCGGCGGTAGCGGCGGTCATTGGCCTGCAGCAGTTCCTCGGACTTTCCGGCCTCCATGCTCGCCAGCAGGGCGATGCCGCCGGCCCCGATACCGATGGGCAGGCGCGTGCCGACCGCGCCCCGGATGGTGATGCCAGGATCAGGGCAGGACACCCGCTTGAGGTAGATGGTTTCCCACGCGCTGCGCTGGTTGAGCGCGGCGATGGCGCCGGTGCGGGCGGCGAGGGCGCGCAACGGTTCCTCCGCCGCCGCGTAGCGGTCCATCCGCACGGCGGAGACGAGGCCGAGCTCGAATAGCTGCGGGCCCAGCATGTAGCGCTTGCTGTCCAGCTTCTGCAGGAAGCCTTCCTCGACCAGGCAGGCGAGCAGGCGGTGCGCCGTCGATGTCTCCAGCCCCGTGCGGCTGACCAATTCGGTGAGCCGAAGCCCTGCCTCATCGGCCGAGCCGAGCTCCTTCAGCAGGGCCAGGGCGCGCCGCAGGCTTGCTGTCCCCTCCTGGCGCGGATGGCACGATAGGTTCTTGGGCATCATCGCAACCCGTGGGCATGTCGGACGATCCATCCTGCCGATCTGCCAGGATGAAACAGGGGGATAGGAGCAGGCCGGCGCCAGCCCGGAAACAGCAGGTCCGGCATGGATCGTGCCGCGCAGCGGAAGAGTAGCCGGCGTGGGCGGGCTTGCACACTTGCCAGGCATGGGCGCGCCGCGGGTTCCGCTGCTTGCCGGCTGCACGGCGCGAATGCCCCCGCGCGGCGTGGCCTGTCGGATGCTTCCGGCTGTGCCGTGCCCGCGCCGGTCAGCCCGGATGGCGCGGGGCGTGCCGGAAGCGATCCGCCCGCTTCCGGCAGGGCCAGGGGACCGCCGGCCGGGCCCGGCTATTCCATCCGGGCGCCGGAGAGCTCCACCATCTCCTTCCACATCGGCCGTTCCTGGTCCATGCGGGCGCGGGCGCCGGCGGGCGTGGTGGCCAGCGCCTGCCCACCGGCGGTGAGGAACCTCTGGCGGACCGCCTCATCGTCGGCGACGCCCTTGACCGCCGCGGCGAGCCGCTCCTGGATGGGAACCGGAAGCCCCGCGGGTCCGATCAGGGCGGACCACGCCGTCACCACGAAGTCAGGGATGCCTGCCTCCGCCATTGTCGGGATCTGCGGCATCGTTGGCCAGCGCTGGGCGGACGTGATGCCCAGCGCCGTCATTCCCCCCTGCTGGATGATTCCCGCATAGGAGGCGAGGTTGTCGATGGCGAAATCCACGTCACCGGACAGCATGGCGGGAATGACCTGGGCGGCGCTGCGGAACGGCACGTGGGTGCAGGCAACGCCCGCGCGCTTGAACAGCAACTCCGAACACAGATGGGCGGAGGTGCCGACGCCGGAGGTGCCGTACACCACCCCGCCCGGCTTCGCCTTGGCCCAGGCGAGGAACTCGGCCATGGACCTGGCGGGCACGAACTTGCCGGCCACCACAGCGACGTTCGGAACCTCCCAGGTCAGCGATACAGCGGTGAGGTCGCGTACCGGATCGTAGGGCATGTCGCGGTACAGAAAGGGGTTGATCACGAAGTTGCCGACAGGCGCGGTGCCCAGGACGTAGCCGTCGGGCGCCGATTTCGCCACCGCGTCCACCCCGATATTGCCACCGGCACCAGACCGGTTCTCGACCACGACGGGCTGGCCCAGCCGCTCCCGCAGCCCGTCCGCCAGGATGCGGGTCAGCACGTCCGTCGCGCCGCCCGCAGGGTATGGGCAGATGAGGCGAATGGGACGGTTGGGATAGGCGGCCTGGGCGCTGGCCGCGCCAGAGATGGCAGCGGCGCCGGCAGATCCCAGCAGGAGACGACGGGAGAGCATTCAACGTTCCTCAGTTTGTTCGCAACGCATTCATCGAGCGCGGGAATCGTCTCATGAATGGGTCTTGGCTGCCATATGGGCAACGGTGATTCGGGACCGGTCGCGGAGGGCCGCGGCCGCATCATCCCCTCATGCTGAGCCAGAGCATCCTTCCAGGCTCCTTGCCGGGATTATCGAACATGTAGGGCATGGTACCCGGGAACAGGAAGCTGTCGCCGGGCTCCAGAATATGCGGCGATTGATCCAGCCAGAGCCTGATCCGCCCCGCCAGGACGTAGCCTGCCTTCCTGCCTTCATGCGTCAGGAAATCGGAGCCCGAAGAACCATCCGGGGCGATGGTCAATTCGTACATTTCAACGGAGCCGGCGTCCTTGGGCGAGAGCAGCTCCTTGAGAACGCCGCTCGACGTCAGGCGGAGAAAATGACGTTCGCCGCGACGGACGATGTAGGGATTAGGCGGCTGCACCGGCTCCGGGTCGAAGAAGTGCGAAATCGGCACCAGCAGGGCCTGGCTCATCAGCCGCAGAGACCTGACCGAGGGGGTGGTGAGGCCACGCTCCAACTGGCTGACCATGCCATTGGAGAGACCGGTGCGACGGCTCAACTCCTGGATGGACATGTTCCTGCTGAGCCGGATGGCCCGGATGCACTCGCCCAGGCGCCGGTCGCTATCGCGCCCATCGTCAATCTCGGCCGAGCCAGGGGCATCAGCGCCCTCCAACGGTCCTGCCACTCCGCTTCTCCTCATCCAGGCTCGCTGCCAGGGCCTCGTCATATCAAGCGCCGAAACTATCGGGGCTTTCCAGCGCCGAGCCCGGAACGTTGTTGACATGATCATTTAGTTCCAGTGAGTATCGAGGCAAGCATATTAATGCAGGTGAAACCATGGCGTGTATGCGCGAATCCTCCGAGCCTGTGCTTGGGGATGAGAGAACGCTTCCGTGGACTGCCCAAGCCCTGAACCGCGCTGGCGTGGCAAGGCGCCGGTCTCTGCTTCTGTCCATGCTGGGCCTTGCTGCCATGCCCGGCGGGGCGTTTGCCCAGACGACGCGCAATCTGAATAAGCTGATCGTCCCTTACGGCGCCGGCAACATCACCGATCAGGTCGCGCGGGTCTTTGTGGACGCCTTCGCGGCCCGCAGCGGCAAGCACCTGGTGGTCGACAACCAGCCTGGCGCGGGTGGGATGCTGGGTACCTACAACCTCATCCGCGGGCCGGCGGATGGCAGCACGCTGGGCATGGTGTCCGTCGCCGCACTGGCCATCGCGCCGCACGCCGCCAGGCAGGCCGTGCAGTACGACCCCTTCACCGATTTGGTTCCCGTGGCGGGCGTCTCTGTCTCCAGCGCCTTCCTGGCCGTCAATGCGTCGCTGCCGGTGCGGACACTGGCGGAACTGGTGGCCTATGCGCGGGCGCGGCCCGCGGATAATCCGCTGTTCTACTGCTCCCCCGGCAATGCGACGGTGCCGCACCTGAATATCGAGACATTGCGCCGGGCGCTGGATTTCCCGATGCAGCATATCCCTTATCGCACCAGCGCCGCGGCCAATACCGACCTGCTGGCCGGCCGGGTGCAGGTGACGATGGATTCCGCCAGCATCACCGTGCCGCATATGAAGGCGGGGACCTTGCGGCCCATCGCCTTCAACAGCGTCCGCCGCAGCCCGGACTTCCCGGACATTCCCACCTTCCGCGAAGCCGCGCCGGATTTGCAGCTGCTCAACGCGTGGTCGGCGACCTTCTTTCCCAAGGGGACGCCGCCGGCGCTCACCCAGGCCGCCGCCGAGGAGATCCAGGCAACGGTCAATGACCCGCGCTTCGCCGAGCTGCTGCCGCTGGGTGTGGCGCCGTTTCCGCTGGGCGCGACCCAGCTCACGGCACAGATTCGCCAGGATCACGAACGCCTTGGCAAGCTCATCGCCGCGATCGGCCTGACGCAGGACTGACACGAAAGAAGAAAGAGGAAGCCATGGCCAGAGAGATCATCACCTCGGCGCGGGTGACGCCGATGCGCTCCGCCGTCAACCATGCGGTCAAGGCGGGCGGCTTCGTCTTCGTCACCGGCGTCACGCCCTTCAAGGGGAGCGAGCGTATGGCAGCCGAGATCGCGAAAGGCGATCTGGTCGCGCAGATCCACCAGGTCATGCGGAACATGCAGGCGATCCTGGAAGAAGCCGGCAGTTCGCTCGACCGCGCGGTGAAGATGAATGTCGCGCTGACCGACATGACCCGCTACGCCGAATTCGATGCCACCTTCCGCACCTATTTCACGGAAGGCAATTTCCCAGCGCGGCAGACCACGGAATCCGCCCGCCTGGCGCATCCGGACTTCCTGGTTTCCATCGACTGCATCGCCGAAGCCTGAGGATACCCATCATGCGCGGATTTCCAGGCCTCAGGGCGTTCTTCCTCGGCACGGCCCTGGGGGCCGGCCTGTTGCTGCAGCCAGGGCCGGCACAGGCGGCCTCTCCGCCCGGCACGCTGACGGTCGCGGTAGAGGCGCCCTTCGGGGTCGATCCGCATTTCCTCTTCGTCGGCCCCAACATGGCCGCCGCCCGCCAGATCTATGACAGCGTCATCAACCGCGATGCCGAGAGCCGCTTCATCCCCGGCCTGGTGCAATCCTGGGAAGCGACGGATGCCACCACCTGGGTGCTGAAGCTGCGCCAGGGCGTGCAGTTCCAGGACGGCAGCCCCTTCACGGCCGAGGATATCGCCTTCTCCATCGCCCGCGTGTCGGCGGTTCCGAACAATCCAGGCCCCTACATCTCCAATCTCCGCACCATCTCCGCGGTCGAGGTGGTGGATTCCCATACCGTCCGCATCAAGACGGACCGGCCGAACCCGACGCTGATGGGCCAGCTGACCAATATCTTCGTCGTCTCCCACATTGCCGCGCGCGGGGATGGCTCGGCCGCCGGCGCCAGCACCGCCGATTTCAACAACGGCAAGGCCGCTATCGGCACCGGCCCCTTTCGGCTGGTGGCGCTGCATGGCTCGGAAGGCATGTCGCTTGTGCGCAATCCTACCTACTGGGGTACCGCGCCGGGCTTCGAGAAGGTCGAGATCCGCGTTATCGGCAGCGATGCGTCCCGCCTTGCCGCGCTGCTCTCCGGCGATGTGGATGTGATCGAGAGCGTGCCGCCCGGCGATGTCGCAAGGCTGGAGCGTGACAACCGCATCAGCGTCTTCCGGCGCAACTCGGACCGGATCATGTTCCTGATCCCGCATGTCGGCGCCGAGAGGTTGGCGATGTTGACGGATGCGGATGGCAAGCCGCTGCCCAACAACCCGCTGCGCGATGTGCGCGTGCGCCGGGCGCTGTCCATGGCGTTGGACCGCACCGCATTGGCCGAACGGGCGCTGGACGGGCAGGCGGTACCGACGGGGCAGATGGTGCCGCAGCAATTCGGCGCCTTCGACCCCAGCTTCATGCCCCCCGCCGCCGACCCCGAGGGCGCGCGCCGCCTGCTAGCGGAAGCCGGCTATCCGCGTGGCTTCGGGCTGACGGTCGGCTGTTCCAACAACCGCTTCGTCAATGACGCGCGCGTTTGCCAGGTGGTGGGGCAGATGTTCACCCGCGCCGGCTTCCAGGCGAAGGTGGAGACCATGCCCGGCAGCGTGTTCTTCCCCCGCACGGTCGAAGGCAGGAACGACTTCCCGGTCATGCTCTACGGCCTGTCGCTCTCATCCTCGCGCGATGCCAGCTACATCCTTTCCACCTCCGTGCATTCGCGCAATGTGCGGGAAGCCTATGGCCAGGGTAATCGCGGCAGCTTCTCCCAGCCGGAGATGGACCAGGCCATCCAGGCGGCGGTCTCCTATTCCGGGCCGGACCGCGAGGAGCGGCTGCGCCAGGTGATGCGGCGCGCGATCGACGAGGTGCCGATCATTCCCATGTACAATCAGGTCACCGTCGTCGCCGCCCGCAGGGGCGTGGTCTACGAACCGCGCATGGACGAACAACTGGTGGCGCAGAACGCGAGGCCCGCCCAATGAGCACCACCACCCGCCCCCTTGTCGGCGGCCCGCGGCACGCGATCAGCGCCGGGCACTACCTCGCATCCGCAGCCGGGCTCGCCATCCTGGAAGCCGGCGGCAACGCCATCGATGCCGGCGTGGCGGCTGGGCTCGTCCTGGGCGTGGTGCAGCCGGATATCGTGAATTTCGGCGGGGTCGCGCCGATCCTGATTCGCCGTGCGGATGGCCGTATCGAAAGCATCGCCGGCCTGGGACACTGGCCGATGTCGCTGCCGCCGGATCTCTTCATGCGCGAGCATGGCGGCAAGATGCCCAAGGGGGTATTGCGCACCGTCGTGCCGGCCGCGCCGGATGCCTGGATCACGGCGCTGCGCCGCCATGGCACCATGGGGTTTGCCGAAGTGGCCGAGGCCGCCATTCGGTTCGCGGCCGAGGGCTTTCCGGTCTATCCGATGTTCGCCGAGAGCATCGAGCAGCACCGGAAGGACTATGCGTCCTGGCCTTCGAACAGCCCGATCTTCCTGCCCGGCGGCAAGCCGCATCCGGTCGGTGCGTTGTTCATCCAGTCCGACCTGGCGGCGTCCATCCGCTACATGGCAGACGAAGACCGCGCCGCCCGCGCCAAGGGCGGCCGCGAGGCCGGGCTGGAAGCCGCGCATGCCGCGTTCTACCGAGGCGATATCGCGCAGAAGATCGTCGCCTTCATGCAGCAGGAGGGTGGCTATCTCTCCGCCGAGGACCTGGCGAATTTCCGCTCGCGCATCGAGCCGGCGGTCACGCGGGAGTGGCAGGGGCATCAGGTGACGACGTCCGGCCCCTGGTGCCAGGGCCCGGCCTTGCTGGAGGCGCTGCTGCTGATGGAGCAGGCCGGGTTCCAGGACATGGCGCATAACAGTGCCGATTACCTGCACCTCGTCGCGGAATGCCTGAAGGTGGCGATGGCGGACCGGGAATACCATTTCGGCGACCCCGCCTTCACCGACGTGCCGCTGGACGCGTTGCTCGGCGCGCCGCATCTCGCCGCCCGCGTGGCGGAGATCGATCCTGCGCGCGCGCATCCGGGCATGCCGCCGCCAAGGCTGAACCGTGGCACCGGCCCGCACGACCCCAGCGAGCGGCTGGTCGCGGCGATCGAGCCCGATACCTCCTATGTCGCGGTGGTGGACCGGGAGGGCAATGCCTTCTCCGCCACGCCGAGCGATGGCAGTTGGAACGTGCCGGTCATTCCCGGCCTGGGCTTCGTCGCCTCCGGGCGCGGGTCGCAGTCGCGCCCCGATCCGGCGCATCCCTGCGGTGTCCGCCCTGGCGGCCGGCCGCGCCTGACGCCCAATCCCGCGCTGGCGGTGACGCGGGAGGGCGCCATCATTCCCTTCGGCACGCCGGGTGGCGACGTGCAGATCCAGGCGATGATGCAGGTGCTGCTGAACCACCTGCATTTCGGCATGGATTTGCAGGAGGCGATCGAAGCACCCCGCGTCGCCACCTACTCCTTCCCGTCCTCCTTCGCGCCCTACGACTACTTTCCGGCACGGCTGGCGGTGGAGGCCCGCATCCCCGCCACGGTCCGAGACGATCTGCGGGCCCGTGGCCATGACATCCAGGACTGGCCCGACTGGACCTACCTGGCCGGCAGTGTCGAGGCCGTGCGCTACGACCCGGTGACCGGGACGAAGATGGCCGGCGCCGACCCGCGCCGCCCCGCCTATGCCCTGGCGATGTAGGCCGGCTGACGGAGAGAGAAAGCACATGGCCCTTCCGCCGATCATGCGGGTGCAGGACGATGCCGCCCTGCCGGACGCCGTGGATGTCGCCGTCATCGGCGGCGGCATAGCGGGCGTTGCCGCCGCCTATTACTTGGCCAAGGCCGGCCAATCCGTCGCCGTGCTGGAGAAGGGGGCGATTGCGGGTGAGCAATCCAGCCGCAACTGGGGCTGGTGCCGCGTGCAGAACCGCGATGAGCGGGAAATCCCGCTGATGCAGCGCAGCCTGGAACTGTGGGAGGGGCTGCGCGCCGAGACAGGCGGCGATTACGGCTTCCGCCGCGACGGGCTGGTCTATGTCACCCGCTCCCAGGCCGATATGGACCGCTGGCAGGGCTGGGTGGACATGGCACGCCAGTATCAGGTCCATAGCCGCATGCTGACGGCGCAGGAGGCCCGCGCCGCCACGCCCGGCAATGACGGGGCCTGGATCGGCGGCGTCGCGTCGCCGACGGATGGAATGGCTGATCCCTTCATCGCCGTGCCGACCCTGGCGGAGGCCGCTCGCCGCGCCGGTGCCACGCTCCACCAACGCTGTGCCGTGCGGGGGCTGGATGTCACCGCCGGCCGCGTGACCGGCGTCATTACCGAGAAGGGGCGCATCCGTGCCGGCGCGGTGCTGCTGGCGGGCGGCGCCTGGTCTTCCATGATGCTGCGGCGCCATGGTGTGGACCTGCCGCAGGCCAGCATCCGCTCCACCGTCTTCCTGACCCAGACGGCACCCAGCGTGACGGCGGGGGGCATGAACACGCCCGAGATCACCATCAGCCGGCGGGAGAATGGTGGCTACATCGTCGCGGCCAATAACCGTGGCCGGATCGAGCTGACGCCGGCTGGCATCCGGCACGCCCGCAAGTTCTGGCCGACCCTGGTGAGCCGCTGGAACAGCGTCTCCTTCGGCATCGGCGGCTCCTTCTTCCGCGGACCGGATGCCCGCATGGGGCAGTGGTCCTTCGACCGGCCGACGCTGTTCGAGGCGGAAGACATGCGCATCCTCGACCCGGAGCCGAGCCGGGGTGTGGAGGAACCCGCCTTGGCCCAGCTCGCCCGGTCCTGGCCCGCGCTGGCGGGAACGCGGGCGCAGGCCACCTGGGGCGGGTGGATCGATTCGACGCCGGATGCGGTGCCGGTGATCGCGCCCATCGATGCGTTGCCGGGCCTGTTCCTCTCCACCGGTTTCAGCGGGCACGGCTTCGGCATCGGGCCAGGGGCGGGCCGGCTGGCGGCCGACCTGATCCTCGGCATCCCTCCCATCGTGGCGGCGGAGGAATTCCGGCTGGACCGGCTCATCGATGGATCGCCGATCCGTCAGCCTGGGATGATCTGACCCGGGATGTTGCAGCCACGCCAGGAACCGGTGGCGGCTGCAACATCAACCGAGCGAGAGTTCGACGCCGCGCCTGCCTACAGGTCTAGACGGTCGGCACGGTGCCGCCGTCGATGACGTACTCCGTGCCGCTGATGGCGCCGGCGCGTGGTGAAACGAGGAACGCGATGAGGTCCGCGACCTCCTGCGGCTTGGCCGGGCGACCAAGGGGAATACCGCCCAGGCCTTCCATGATGATGGCCTTGCCACCTTCATAATCCGTGCCGGCCTGCTGGGCGAGACGTTCGGCCAGCCGCACCGATGCCTCCGTCTCCACCCAGCCGGGTGAGACCCGCACGACCCGCACGCCCTTTGGCGTGATCTCCTTCGACAGCGCCTTGCTGTAAGTCGCAAGGGCACCCTTGGCGGCGGCATAGGCGGTCGTCGATTCCGGCAGCGGCAGCTCGCGCTGGATGGAGGTCACGTGGATCACGACACCTGATTGGCGCTGCAGCATGCCGGGCACCAGGGCGCGGTCGAGGCGCACGGCCGCCAAGAGGTTCTGGTTCAGTTCGTTCATCCACGTCTCGTCATCAAGGGCCGCGAACCCACCGCCAGGCGCGCTCGACCCACCCACCGTGTTGACGAGAATGTCGACGCCGCCGAGCTCGGATTCGGCAAAGCTGGCGAGTTCGGCACAGCCTTTCGCCGACATCAGATCGGCTGCGATGAAGTGGACGCCTTCGGGCAGACTTTCCGGCTTCGAACGCGCACCCGTCACCACGCTGGCACCCGCGGCAACCAAGGCGGCGACCACGGCCCGACCCACTCCTTTGGTGCCGCCCGACACAACGGCGCGCAGGCCGGCGAGGTCGATCCAACCACCGCTCATCACCCGATCTCCAATGCGGCGACGCGGCCATCGCACAAGGTGAAGCGGTGAACGAGCGTCAGCCTGCTACCTGGGAAAGATCCTGTCACCTCCGTCGGGACGTGCAGAACGCCGTCCTTCTCCTCGACCGAGAGCGGTCGGGCCGTGAAGGGCGTGCGGGCCATGGTCTCGACACGCCAGGCGCGGATGCCGGTAATGCCCCGATGCTCATGTCCCTCGTCCCGCACGATGGCGTCGTCTGTGAAGACAACAGCGAGGTCCGGCACACCGGCATCCGGAGGCAGTTCGAAGTAGTTGGTGATCAGATCGGGAAGTTGCGACACCTCAGTCTCCCAGGTTCACAGTTGCTGTCCCGCTGAGATTGCCTTACCTGGATGTTATGACAAGTACGCACCAAAAAGTAGGGTACTTACCCGAAGGTAAGCGCGTCGATCATACGCCGCTGACGGCTGCGTCCGGCGTCGAGCAGGTCATCCGCATGTTGGAGGGCCGCTGGAAACTGGTGATCCTGTTCCATCTCTTCGGCGGCAACCTCCTGAGGTTTTCGGACCTCGAACGTGCGATTCCGGCCATCTCGCAGAAGATGCTGATCCAGCAGCTCCGGCAGATGGAAACGGATGGCATCGTCACGCGCATCGTGCACCACCAGGTGCCGCCGAAGGTGGAATACGAACTGACGGCATGGGGTCAGTCCTTGTGTCCGGCGCTCGACGCGCTGCTGAAATGGGCGGAAGCCAAGCCGTAAGCGGCAGGGTTGCCCCCGGATCGGCGAATGGCGGGGGGACCCCCAATCATGCAAGCCGTCGCCCCGGCTGGCGCACTGGCTGGATACGGATTCCGCTCGCGACTATCCGCGTCATCGCTTATGGATTCAACATGGTCTTCATCCTGGACCGGGCCGAATGGGCGGCTGTGTCAGCGGCCGGACCCGATTACGCCACTGACTGGCACATGCATGACTGCGCCATGCTGCTGCTGCCCCGGCAGGGTGTGATGCAGTTCCAGTTGGAAGGGCAGCGCGGTGCATCGCCAATCCGGCCAGGGGAGGCGCTTCTCGTGGCGCCGGGCCTGGGGCATCGGACCCGATCGGCGGATGCTGTGCATCGGCACATCGTCCTGTACGCCCCCGCGCACCGCTTGGGCCGGTGGCTTCCTGGGCGAGGCTGGCAGCTTGGCCTGCTGCGGCCGGGCATGCTGCCTTTGCTGATCTATTGGGATGGGCTTCCCGAAGGGTCCGGGCGCGCGAGGTTGGCCGAGCGCCTGCTGTTGGAGGAGGCGGCCGAAATTGGCCCCGAACCCGCACCGGCACAGCACGGTGCGGCTTTGGTGCAGGCCATCGCGGAGCACCTGCGCGCCAACCTGCATGAGCCGGAATCGCTGGACGACCTCGCCGCCCGCTTCGGCCTCTCGCGCCGGCAGATGACACGCCTCTTCCGGCGGCATCTCGGGCGCAGCATCACGGATTATCTGGGCGAGTGGCGCGTGAAGGAAGCGGCCCGGCGCATCGGGGCGGGCCAGGGTGTCCTGGCGGCGGCGCATGCCGTGGGTGTTGCCTCGCCCTCCCATCTCGCGCGGCTTTTTCGCCAGCACGCCGGGCGTCCCCCGTCGGCGGCCCGATCGGGTGAGGGATAGGGCCCGATCCGGCGCGACGGCCCTGTCCTGTGGTGGCAGGCTGGCGCACATGCAGCCGAACCCTCCCTCCGTCGTCCTTCTCTCCGTGTTCCCGGCCGGCCCTGGGGGCGGCAATCCCTGCCCGGTGGTGCTCGACGCCCGCGGCATGGATGCCGATGCCATGCGGGCCCTGGCCGCCGAACACGGCCATGAAAGCGGCTTCGTTCTGCCGCCGGAGGACGCCTCCGCCGCCGACATGCGCTTCCGCTTCTTCGTGCCCGAGCATGAGATGGAGATGTGCGGCCACGCGACCCTCGGTGCCGCGTGGCTGCTGCGTGCCCGGGGGGGCGCGGAAGGCCCGGTGCTTCGCATCGAAACGCTATCGGGGCCGGTGCGGGCCATCTTTGGACCGGACGGCGCCGTCGAGGTCACGCAGCCGCCAGGCCGGGTGGAGGAGGTGGGGGAGATCGGCCTCGTGCTTTCGGCCCTGGGCCTGACCGCCGCCGATCTTCGCCCCGGCGCTGCCGTGTTGAACGCCGCCACCAGCCGCGTGAAGACACTGGTTCCCATCGCGGAACTCGCGCGCCTTCATGCCCTGTCGCCCGATCCCTCGCGGGTGCGGGCGGCCTGCGAGGCGATCGGCTCCACCGGCCTCTATCCCTGGGCTGGGGGTGTGGACGGCGCCGTCCATGCCCGCCAGTTCCCGCGCAGCTCCGGCTACCCGGAGGACGCCGCCACCGGTATCGCCGCCGCCGCCCTGTTCTACGGACTTGGAGCACCGGAAAGGGGACTGCTGGTACGCCAGGGTGAGGCGATGGGCCGCCCGAGCGAGATCCGCGTCCGGCCCGACCCGGACGGTCCCGGATGCCGGCTAGGCGGGCGGGTGGAGGTGCTGTCCTAAGGCACCGTCGCCGCTCGCGCGGCGGGCCGCCGCCTGTCGATGTCGCTAGAGCATGATGCGTTCACATTCATTCACGCACCACGCTCTAGGCTTTTACTTGATCACGTGATTCACGCCTTTCGGTGCTTCTACCTCAGGCAATCACGCTCAAATGCGCCATGCCCCGACCACCGCGATTGGCCGGAAGCAGCAGGTCCGCCTCCGAGGGAACCATGCGGGGAGGCGCGGCGCAGCAACAATGACCCGTTCGCGGTGGGACAGCGCTGAAGCGATCGTCCACGCCGCCCAGGTTTTCCGTCATGGCGTATCAGGTGCCAACTGGATCGATTGCGGTGCTACGACAGTGAAGGGGCGGTCTTCATGGATTGCTTCCGCGTGTGTAAACGCACGGAGCAATGCGACAGCAGCCAGTAGAGATGTGGCGCCGGCCATGAAGTACAGCACGCCGTCGATATCCAGCCGTCCCATGATCCAGGATGCGGAGATCGGGCCGCAGGCGGACCCGATGCCCCCGATGAGGATCATCCGGCTGCTGACGAGGACGACCCGCTCCGACGACACATTGTCCATCGCATTGGAAATGCAGACTGGATAGAGCGTCGACATGAAGCCGCCGAGCAATGCCGCAACGGGCAGGATAGCGGCATAGGTCCGTGGCATGACAATCATGAGCAGGGCGGATGCCGCTACCCCGGCGGCCAGTATGCCGAGCAGCATCCGCCGATCGAGCCTGTCGGAGAGCAAGCCGACCGGGAGTTGAAATGCCAGGCCGCCCAGTACCGCAGTCAACATGAACAGGGAGATAGTTGTCTGCGGGATCTGGTTCACCAGCATCCAGGCCGGAAACACGGCGTAGAATGTGGCACTGACCATGCCGGCGATGAAGCAGCCCAGGATCGCCAGGGGAGCCGACCGGAAGAGCTCTGCATATGCGAGCTTGCCTTCGCCTTTTATTGGCGGTGCCTCAGCATAGGTCGTGCTGACCATGATCAGCGCCACGGCAAACAACGCCAGGATGATGCTGAAGGGCAGGCTTCCTTCGACCGGCAGGGCGCCGATAAGCAGTTGGCCGAGGGCCAGGGCGAGGAAGGTGCCGACCATATAGAAGGCGAAGACTTTGCCCCTGGTGGCGCTGGGCGCCTTTGCGTGCAGCCAGCTCTCCGTCGTCACGAAAAGTCCCGCGCAGCCATAGCCGATCGCGGCACGCATGATGCTCCACGTCGACAGCTCGACCACCGATGCCATGATGGCTGTGGCGGCAATGACGATACCGCCGAACGCGGCATAGGACCGGATATGCCCGATCCGCCGCAACAGGCGCCCGCAGGTGACTGATCCGATGGTGAAGCCAATGAAGTAGGCACTCATCACGATGCCTTCGAGCGCGGGATCGAAAGCCTCAAGCCCAAGCCTGAGGGACAGCACCGTGGTGAAGAAGCCATTGGCCAGCTGAACGATGCTGGTTGCGAGAATCAGGATGCCGAGTTGTGCGCGCATGGCGGTCTCCCCGCTGGCCCCGGAGATCAAGCTCAGGCCAATCGATCCTCAGCCGACCAGACCGATTGCACGCAGGCAAGACGGATTCGGCTACCTCCCTGATTCGACCGGACGGCCTGGTGCGCCCTGATGGTCCGCGCCGGGCGCGCTATGCCGCGGCGGACCTGTTGGATAGCCAAACGTGGAAGCTGCCCGTTCGGGCGTGATCTGGAGCGGAGCCGCCGCATCATGCGCGGCGGATACGCGGTCGGCAGCGGCCCCGCCAGCTCAGGCCAGGATGCGGATCGGCGCTCCCTGCCGCCAGGCGGCGATATCCTCCACCATGTCCGTGAAGAACATGTCGTAGGTACCCTGGGTGACATAGCCCAGGTGCGGGCTGAGCACGGCGTTATCCAGGCCGCGCAACGGATGCTCCGCCGGCAGTGGCTCGATGTCATACACATCCAGCCCGGCGGCACCGATCCTCTTCTCCCGCAGCGCCTGAACCAGCGCGGCCTCATCCACCAGCGGGCCGCGCGACGTGTTGATCAGGATGGCATCCGGTCGCATCAGTGCCAGTTCCTCGGCGCCGACGATGCCGCGGGTGCGCTCGGACAGCACCAGATGCAGGCTGACGATATCGGCCTGCCGGAACAGCGCCTCCCGCTCCACGCGCCGGGCGCCGACTTCGGCGCAGCGCTCATCGGTCAGGTTGGCGCTCCAGGCGATGACGTCGAGGCCAAACACCTTGGCCACCTCTGCCATGCGCCCGCCCAGGCGGCCCAGCCCCAGCAGGCCCAGCGTCCGCCCGTGCAACGTGCGCCCCACCGTGCCCTGCCACAGCCCCTGGCGCATCCGCCTGTCCTCCAGCGGCAGGTGGCGTAGCGCGGCCAGGATCAGCGCCCAGGCCAGTTCGGTCGTCGCATGCAGGGATTCGCCGCCGCGCGTGTGGCAGACGCGGATGCCCGCCGCGCGCGCGGCGTCCAGGTCCAGCGTCCGGTTCTGTGCGCCGGTCACCACGATCAGCTTCAGCTGTGGCAGTTGTTGGATCAGCGCCGCTGGCACCGGCTGCCGTTCGCGGATCAGGCAGATCGCGTCGTAGCCTGCCAGCGCCGCGGCGGCGGCCTCCACCGCACCCAGAGGCTGGGCCAGGAAATCCACCTGCACGTCCGGCCCCAGGCTGGCCCAGTCGGCCAGGCCGCGCCCCACCTGCTGGTAGTCGTCGAGAACTGCGATCCGCATCAGGCCAAGGCTCCTCTTAGAACGTGATGGCTTGAGGCTGGATCACCGAGAAGCCTGAATCACGCGAACAACTACAGACGGAGAGCGTGATGCGTCAACGCACCCTGCTCTAGTCCAGCGTGATCTTGGCCCGCTGGATGACGCCGCGCCATGAATCCATGTCTTCCTGCACCGTCTTGGTGAAGGCTTCCGGCGTACTGCCCACCGGCGTCAGGCCGAGGCCGGCCAGACGCTCCCGCACATTCGGCAGGGCCAATGCGTCGCGGAAGGCGGCGGCGATGCGCTGTACCACCGGGTCCGGCGTCCTCGCGGGGGCGAAGATGCCCAGCCAGTAGTCGACGGTGAATTCCGGCAGGCCGCTCTCGCGCGCCGTCGGCACCTGGGGCAGCAGGGGGGAGCGCTCGTCGCCCGTCACCGCCAGGCCGCGCAGTTGCCCGTCCAGCACCAGGGGGCGGGAGGTCTGCACCGTGTCGAACACGAACTGGATCTCGTTCGCCAGCAGCGCCGTCACGGCCGGCCCACCGCCTCGATAGGGCACATGCGTCGCCTCGATCCCCGCCTGTTGCGCGAACATCGCGCCGATGAGGTGACCGGAGGAACCGGTGCCGGCCGAGCCATACAGCAGCTTGCCCGGATTGGCCCGGCCATAGGCGATCAACCCCGCCACGTCGGTGGCCGGCAGGCGCGGGTTGGTGACCAGCAGGTAGGACCCGCGCACCGCTTCCGTCAGTGGCTGCAAATCCGTCATCAGCTTGTAGGGCAGGTTGGATTTCAACGACGGCTCGGTCGCGATGGCCGTGGTGTGCAGCAGCAGCGAGTAGCCATCCGGCGCCGCGCGCGCCACGTTCTCCGTCCCGATGGCGCCGGCGGCGCCGGAGCGGTTCTCCACGATCATCGCCTGCCCCAGCAGCGCCTGCATTTCCGAGGCCAGCAGCCGCGCCACGGGGTCGGTTGAACCACCCGGCGGGTAGGGCACCACCAGCCGCAGCGGACGATCCGGGAAGCCCTGCGCCAGCGCCCCACGCGTGGCGGCCAGCGGGAGGGCCGCGCTACCAAGCCCCAGCATCATCGCGCGCGAAAACGCACGGCGGTTCATCCGCATG
>Ga0308159_1002967_pt1 | contig 18239 bp, 19 predicted proteins | sample PhyCR1_FD_201040 | JGI IMG/M metagenome (GOLD analysis project Ga0308159, IMG submission 201040) | Phyllosphere microbial communities from UC Gill Tract Community Farm, Albany, California, United States - DLSLC.R1 | ecosystem: Host-associated > Plants > Phyllosphere > Unclassified | place: USA... | reverse complement strand
GCTTCAACAAGAGCCAGCAGGACGGCCTGCTGCCGTTCGTCGAGTCGGGGCTGGTGACCTTCGTCGGCGCCACCACCGAGAACCCGTCCTTCGAAGTCAACTCCGCGCTGCTCTCCCGGGCCCAGGTCTACGTGCTGCAGGCGCTGGACGACGACGAGCTCCGGCAGCTCGTGCGGCGCGCGCAGTCCGAAGTGCTGACGCACCTGGTGCTGGACGACGGGGCCGTCGATACCCTCGTGGGCTATGCCGACGGCGACGCCCGGCGGCTGCTCAATCTCGTGGAGCAGACCGATACCGCGGCGCGCGCGGCCGGCGTCGGGCGGGTGGACGCGGCCTTCCTGCAGAACGCGCTCACGCTCAACGCGCGGCGCTTCGACAAGGGCGGAGACAACTTCTACGACCAGATCTCGGCCCTGCACAAGTCGGTGCGCGGCTCGCACCCGGACGCGGCGCTCTACTGGTTCTGCCGCATGCTCGACGGTGGTGCGGATGCCAAGTACCTCTCGCGCCGCATCGTGCGCATGGCCTGGGAGGACATCGGCCTGGCCGATCCGCGGGCGCTGCAGATCGCCAACGATGCCGCCACCACGTTCGAGCGCCTGGGCTCTCCCGAGGGCGAGCTGGCGCTCGCGCAGGCCGTGCTGTATCTGGCCGCGGCGCCCAAGAGCAACGCCGGCTACATGGCGTTCAACCAGGCCCGCGCCCACATCCGCAAGGACAAGTCCCGCGAGGTGCCCGTGCACCTGCGAAACGCGCCGACCAAGCTCATGAAGGAGCTGGGCCACGGGAAAGCCTACCGCTATGCCCACGACGAGCCGGGAGGGTACGCCGCCGGGGAGACCTACCTGCCCGAGGGCATGGCGGAGCCGGGCTGGTACGCGCCCGTGCCGCGCGGGCTCGAGGCGAAGATCTCCGAAAAGCTCGCCCACCTGCGCCAACTCGACGAGGCGGCCCGCCAGGGCGGGGCGGCGCCACCCGAGGCGCCACCCGAAGCCGGCTGACGGGCCCCGGGCGCGTCCTTTCGGATCAGTGCCGCTAATGCCCGATACAGGCTGCTGATGGCCTGCCGATCCCCGGGAAAACCCCGTCCGGCCGTGGTAAGGCGGCTGCAAGGCATCTGGCTACAATCCCGCACCAAACCCGCGTGGCACCCGTCCTGGCGGGTTTTTTGCTACATGGCATTCGGGCCCAAAAGGCTGAACCGATTCCCGGCCCCATAACGGGTGGGACGTTACCAACGAAGGACTTTCTCTATGGACATTTTGCTGCAGCAGATCATCAACGGTCTGGTCCTCGGCAGCATGTACGCCTTGATAGCCTTGGGCTACACCATGGTGTACGGCATCATTCAACTGATCAACTTCGCCCATGGCGAGGTGCTCATGATCGGCGCGCTCACCAGCTGGAGCTGCATCGGCCTCATGCAGGAGGCCATGCCGGGCGCGCCGGGCTGGGCCATCCTGCTGCTGGCGACGATCATCGCCTGCGTGGTGGCCGCCGCGCTCAACTTCACCATCGAGAAGGTCGCCTACCGGCCGCTGCGCAGCAGCCCGCGCCTGGCGCCCCTGATCACCGCCATCGGCATGTCGATCCTGCTGCAGACGCTGGCGATGATCATCTGGAAGCCCAACTACAAGCCCTATCCGACGCTGCTGCCCACCACGCCGTTCCAGGTCGGCGGCGCCGTGATCACGTCCACCCAGATCCTGATCCTGGGCGTCACCGCGATCGCGCTGGCCTCGCTGGTCTACCTGGTCAACTACACCAAGCTCGGACGCGCCATGCGCGCCACCGCCGAGAACCCGCGCGTCGCCGCGCTGATGGGCGTCAAGCCCGACATGGTGATCTCGGCCACGTTCATCATCGGCGCCGTGCTCGCCGCCATCGCCGGCATCATGTACGCCTCCAACTACGGCACCGCCCAGCACACCATGGGCTTCCTGCCCGGCCTCAAGGCCTTCACGGCGGCCGTGTTCGGCGGCATCGGCAACCTGGCCGGCGCGGTGGTCGGCGGCATCCTGCTGGGGCTCATCGAGGCCATCGGCTCGGGCTACATCGGCACCCTCACGGGCGGCCTGCTGGGTAGCCACTACACCGACATCTTCGCCTTCATCGTGCTGATCATCATCCTCACGCTGCGCCCCTCGGGCCTGCTGGGCGAGCGTGTGGCCGACCGTGCCTGAGGAGAGCACTCCATGAAAAACAACAAAGTCCAATGGGTCCTCGGCGCGATCGCGCTGCTGGTGCTGCCGCTGATCCTGCAATCCTTCGGCAACGCCTGGGTGCGCATCGCCGATCTGGCCCTGCTCTACGTGATGCTGGCCCTGGGCCTGAACATCGTGGTCGGCTACGCCGGCCTGCTCGACCTCGGCTACGTGGCCTTCTACGCCGTCGGCGCCTACCTGTTCGGCCTGATGGCGTCGCCGCACCTCTCGGACACCTTCGCGAGCTTCGCGGCCATGTTCCCGAACGGGCTGCACACCTCCCTGTGGCTCGTGATACCGCTGGCCGCGCTGGTGGCCGCGATCTTCGGGGCACTGCTGGGGGCGCCCACGCTCAAATTGCGCGGCGACTACCTCGCCATCGTGACGCTGGGCTTCGGCGAGATCATCCGCATCTTCCTGAACAACCTCGACCACCCCGTCAACCTGACCAACGGCCCCAAGGGCATCGGCCAGATCGACTCGGTGAAGATCTTCGGCCTGGACCTCGGCCGGCGCCTGGAGGTGTTCGGCTACGACATCAACTCCGTCACCCTCTACTACTACCTGTTCCTGGTGCTGGTGGTGCTGAGCGTCATCATCTGCTATCGCCTGCAGGATTCGCGCATCGGCCGCGCCTGGATGGCCATCCGCGAGGACGAGATCGCCGCCAAGGCCATGGGCATCAACACCCGCAACCTCAAGCTGCTGGCCTTCGGCATGGGTGCTTCGTTCGGCGGCGTGTCGGGCGCGATGTTCGGTGCGTTCCAGGGCTTCGTGTCGCCGGAATCGTTCAGCCTGATGGAGTCGGTGATGATCGTCGCCATGGTGGTGCTGGGCGGCATCGGCCACATCCCGGGCGTGATCCTGGGCGCCGTGCTGCTGTCCGCGTTGCCGGAGGTGCTGCGCTACGTGGCCGGTCCGCTGCAGGCCATGACGGACGGCCGGCTCGACTCCGCCATCCTGCGCCAGCTGCTGATCGCGCTGGCCATGATCATCATCATGCTGCTGCGCCCGCGCGGCCTCTGGCCGTCGCCGGAGCACGGCAAGAGCCTCGTGCAGAAGTCCTGAGAACACCCTTCGAGAGCAATGAACATGGCAGAAACAACCAACGAAGTGGTGCTGAAGGTCGCCGGTATCTCCAAGCGCTTCGGCGGGCTGCAGGCCCTGTCCGACGTCGGCATCACCATCGGCCGCGGCCAGGTGTACGGCCTGATCGGGCCGAACGGCGCCGGCAAGACCACCTTCTTCAACGTCATCACGGGCCTCTACACGCCCGACAGCGGCACCTTCCAGCTCGCCGGCAAGCCGTACGAGCCCACGGCGGTGCACGAGGTCGCCAAGGCGGGCATCGCGCGCACCTTCCAGAACATCCGCCTCTTCGCCGAGATGACGGCGCTCGAGAACGTGATGGTGGGCCGCCACATCCGCACGCATTCGGGCCTGATCGGCGCGGTCTTCCGCACCAAGGCCTTCAAGGAGGAAGAGGCCGCGATCGCCAAGCGCGCACAAGAGCTGCTCGACTACGTGGGCATCGGCAAGTACGCGGATTTCAAGGCCCGCACGCTGAGCTACGGCGACCAGCGCCGCCTGGAGATCGCCCGCGCCCTGGCCACCGACCCGCAGCTGATCGCGCTCGACGAGCCGGCCGCCGGCATGAACGCCACCGAGAAGGTGCAGCTGCGCGAGCTGATCGACCGCATCCGCCGCGACAACCGCACCATCCTGCTCATCGAACACGATGTGAAGCTGGTGATGGGCCTGTGCGACCGCGTGACCGTGCTCGACTACGGCAAGCAGATCGCCGAGGGAACGCCTGCCGACGTGCAGAAGAACGAAAAAGTGATTGAGGCCTACCTGGGCACCGGAGGACACTGAGCATGGCCGAGAAATCCAACAACGTACTGCTGTCCGTGAAGGGCCTGAAGGTGGCCTACGGCGGCATCCAGGCCGTGAAGGGCGTGGACTTCGAGGTGCGCGAGGGCGAGCTCGTCTCCCTGATCGGCTCCAACGGCGCTGGCAAGACCACGACGATGAAGGCCATCACCGGCACGCTGCCGATGAACGACGGCGACATCGAGTACCTGGGCGAGAGCATCCGCGGCAAGGGCGCGTGGGACCTGGTGAAGAAGGGCCTCGTGATGGTGCCCGAGGGCCGCGGCGTGTTCGCGCGCATGACGATCACCGAGAACCTGCTGATGGGCGCCTACACGCGCAACGACAAGGCGGGCATCGAGGCCGACATCGAGAAGATGTTCAACATCTTCCCGCGCCTGCGCGAGCGCAAGGACCAGCTCGCCGGCACGATGTCGGGCGGCGAACAGCAGATGCTGGCGATGGGCCGCGCGCTCATGAGCCAGCCCAAGGTGCTGCTGCTCGACGAGCCCTCCATGGGCCTGTCGCCGATCATGGTGGACAAGATCTTCGAGGTGGTGCGCGACGTCTACGCCCTGGGCGTGACCATCGTGCTGGTGGAGCAGAACGCGAGCCGCGCGCTGGCGCTGGCCGACCGCGGCTACGTCATGGAGTCGGGCCTGATCAGCATGACCGGCCCCGGCCAGCAGTTGCTGAACGACCCGCGCGTGCGGGCCGCCTACCTGGGCGAATGACGCCATGCGGCCATGCCGCTCACCCAAAGACGAAGGCCCCTCGCGAGGGGCCTTTTCCATGTCCGGGCCCGGCCAGGGCAGGGCCCCGGCCAGCGCATCCGCTCAGTAGCGGTACTGCACGCCGAGGGTGGTCATGTCGACGTCTGACTTGCCGTCGGCGAAGTGCAGGCGGTGGCGCTCCCACTCCAGCACGGCGGCCCATTGCGGATTGAAGGCCCAGCGCACGCCGGCGCCGTACGAGAGCCCGAAGCCGTTGTCGTCGCCCGTCGCCACGCCGAATCCGGGATTGCCGGAGGTCTTGGTGCGGCCATAGGTCGTGCCGACCTTGCCGAAGACGTCGAACTGCTCGCCGATCGGGGCGCGGCCCACCAGGCTGAAGTTCAGGCCCTGCGCCTTGGTGTCGCCCCCGAGGCGGCTGGCCTTGCCGAAGTTCAGGTAGCCGAATTCCACGCCGAAGTTGGGATGGAAGAAGCCGCCCGTGTAGAGCTTCCAGCCGGTGTCGCTGTCGTCGAAGTTGAAGAGGCTCGTGCCGTTGCGCAGGTCGTATTTCGATTGGCCGGCATTCAGGCCGATGTAGCCCTGCTGCGTGGCGGGAATGAAGGAGTTGCCGGTGTCCGCGTTGGTGCGGCTGGTCTGGGCGTGGGCCGCCAGGGTGCCGCAGGCGAGGGCGGCGGCGCAGGCGAGCAACCGGAGGGAGCGGGACGGTGCGTGCATGGGGTAGTCCTTGTGGGTGTGGCAGGTGGGCGCTGATCGACGCGCGGCCCGGGTGGGCCGTGCGCTCCATTGGAAACGGCGCTGCATGCAAGGTTTGTGGGTGCTCACAATCGGCATTTGTAGGAAGGGGCTGACATGGTGGCGGGCTTCGATGCCGAACATGCGGCTTCTGAGGCCATGTGCGCGCGCTCGGCAGCGCGGCGCCCGGCCCGGTTAAACTCGCGCCTTTCTTGAAACCGTCACCATTCCGTCACACACGCGGCCCTGCCGCCCGTGGCGCGTGCCTGCCAGCCGTCCAGGAGTCCCCATGTTGTTTGGAAAGCTGTTGCCCCGCGAGGGCAATTTTTTCGAGATGTTCAACCAGCACGCGGACCGCATCGTCGAGGCGGCGCGCGCGTTCTCGCAGCTCGTGGCGAACTACAACGATCCGCACCTGCGCGACAAGTACAACCAGGACGTGGACAACGCCGAGCGTGCCGCCGACCGCGTCACGCACGACGTGAACCGCGCGCTGCACAAGACCTTCATCACGCCCATCGACCGTGAGCAGATCCATTCGCTCATCAACACGATGGACGACGTCGCCGACCTGATCCAGGATTCGGCCGAAACCATGGCGCTCTACGACGTGCGCCACATGACGGAGGAGATCACGCGCCTCACGGACCTGAGCCTCAAGTGCTGCGAGCGTGTGCGCGATGCGGTGAAGCTGCTCGACAAGATCGCCGAGCCGGCCGTGGCCGAGGCCGCGCTCAAGACCTGCGAAGAGATCGACCGGCTCGAGAGCGATGCCGACCGCGTGATGCGCAGCGCGATGAGCAAGCTGTTCCGCGAGGAGCCGGACGTGCGCGAGGTGCTCAAGCTCAAGGCGATCTACGAGCTGCTGGAGACGATCACCGACAAGTGCGAGGACGTGGCCAACCACATCGAGGGCATCATCCTCGAGAACTCCTGATCCCGCGGCGGACGCCCAGCCACGCCCCGAGAAAAGCCAAGCATGGAAACCGTACAAACCGCCCTGTGGGTCGTCGTTCTCCTGGTCGCGCTCGCCATCCTGTTCGATTTCATGAATGGGTTCCACGATGCCGCCAACTCGATCGCGACGGTCGTCTCCACCGGGGTGCTCAAACCCACGCAGGCGGTCGTCTTCGCCGCGTTCTTCAACTTCGTCGCGATCTTCATCTTCCACCTGAGCGTGGCGGCCACCATCGGCAAGGGCATCGTGCAGCCCGGCGTGGTGGACACCCACGTGGTGTTCGGCGCGCTCGTCGGCGCCATCACCTGGAACGTCATCACCTGGTACTACGGCATCCCGAGCAGCTCGTCGCATGCGCTGATCGGCGGCATCGTGGGCGCGGTGATCGCCAAGGCCGGGGTCGGCGCGCTGGTCTCCGCGGGCATCCTGAAGACCGTGGCGTTCATCTTCATCTCGCCGCTCTTGGGCTTCCTGCTGGGCTCGCTCATGATGGTCGCCGTGGCCTGGATCTTCCGCCGCGCGCGCCCCAGCAAGATCGACAAGTGGTTCCGCCGGCTGCAGCTGGTCTCGGCCGGCGCCTACAGCCTCGGCCACGGCGGCAATGATGCGCAGAAGACCATCGGGATCATCTGGCTGCTGCTGATCGCCACGGGCTACGCCTCGGCATCGGACGCATCCCCGCCCACCTGGGCGATCGTGTCCTGCTACCTCGCCATCGGCCTCGGCACGATGTTCGGCGGCTGGCGCATCGTGAAGACGATGGGCCAGAAGATCACCAAGCTCAAGCCCGTGGGCGGCTTCTGCGCGGAAACGGGCGGCGCGATGACGCTGTTCCTCGCCACCGCGCTGGGCATTCCGGTGTCCACCACCCACACCATCACCGGCGCGATCGTCGGGGTGGGCTCCACGCAGCGCGCGAGCGCCGTGCGCTGGGGCGTGGCCGGCAATATCGTCTGGGCATGGATCCTGACGATTCCCGCCAGCGCCTTCGTGGCGGCCATCGCCTACTGGATCAGCCTGCAGCTGTACTGACCGGGCCCTGCGGCCTCACTGCGAAATCTTGCGCGCCTCTTCGATCTGGTACTCGAAATAGTGCTGGAAGCTGTAGGCGATGCTCGCCATGAGCACCGCCGTGCCGACCATGAGCGACAGCGCGATCGCGAACACCGTGGCCCAGTGGGTGCGCCCGGCCGGCGCGTCGGGCACGCTGCCCGGGTTGAAGCGGGCGTTCCAGCGCTCCGGAGCCATCAGCCCGTAGAGGATCGCCCGCAGGGCGCATCCGGCGATGGTGAATCCCAGCAGGGGGATCAGCATCCAGCTCAGGCGGTCGTCCTGCCCGAACTGCTGCACCCGCTGGATGCCGTGGATGCCCAGCGCCGTGGGGATCGGCAGCACCCAGCCGATCAGGTCGCCGAAGCCGTGCAGGTAGAAGCGGTGCAGCCCGAGCGGGCCGCCGATGAAGGCCAGCCACGCGGCGACGGTCTTGCTCTTGCTGCGGGGGCGGGCCATCGGTGCGGGGTGTTGCGGGGTCATTCGGGGGCCGTGGTGTCGGCGGCGCCCAGCGGCTTTTCCATCAGCACGACATCGCGCCAGGCGCCGAACTTCCAGCCCACCGAGCGCATCACGCCGATCTCGGTGAAGCCGGCGGCGCGGTGCACGCCGACCGAGCCCGCATTGGCGGAGTCGCCGATCACGGCCAGCAGCTTGCGCACGCCCGCGGCCTCGGCGGCGGCGCACAGGGCGTCCAGCAGCAGGCGGCCCACGCCGCAGCCGCGCGCGGCGTCCGCCACGTAGATCGAATCCTCGGCGGAGAAGCGGTAGGCAGGCCGCGGCTTGAACCAGTTGGCGTAGGCGAAGCCGAGGATCTCGCCCTGCTCCTCGGCCACGATGTAGGGCAGGCCGCGGCCGAGCACGTCGGCGCGGCGGGCGGCCATGTCGGCCGCGCTCGGCGGATCGGTCTCGAACGTGCCGGTACCGTGCAGCACGTGGTGGGCGTAGATGGCGGTGATGGCGGGAAGGTCTTCGTCGCGGCTCGGGCGGATGTTGGGCATATGTCGGGATGTGGCTATAATCGCGGGCTTTGCAGCGTGTCGCTGGCCGGGTGGCCATGTCGCGTGTCTCAAACGCCGCAAAACCTCAGCAGATTTTGCTGTCCCACCCGAAGGATTCATTATGGTCGTCATTCGACTCTCCCGCGGCGGCTCCAAGGGCCGTCCGTTCTTCAACATCGTCGTCGCCGACAAGCGCGTGCGCCGCGATGGCCGCTTCATCGAGCGCCTGGGCTTCTACAACCCCACCGCCAAGGACGGCGAAGAAGGCCTGCGCATCGCCCAGGACCGCCTGACGTACTGGAAGGGCGTGGGCGCCCAGACGTCCGACACCGTCGAGCGTCTGATCAAGCAGGCTGCCAAGAAGGCCGTCGCCGCCTGATCCTCAGACGTCGAACCGGGAATCCATCCTTCCCGGAACGAGGCGGGCTCCGTTGCCACGGCACACGGAGCCCGCTTTTTTTCTTTCCATTCCCTTCTTTTCACCATGCCCACCCTCCCGATCCTCGATCCCGCTGACTTGCCCGCCGACGCGGTGGAAGTGGGGCGCATCGCGGACGCCTGGGGCGTCAAGGGCTGGTTCAAGGTGCTGCCGTACAGCGCCGATCCGGAAGCGCTCTTCTCCTCCAAGCGGTGGTATCTGCAGCCGAGCGAGAAGGGGGCGAAGAGCTTCTTCACCGGCACGGTGCTGCTGCCGATCCGGCAGGCGCGCGAGCATTCCGATTCCGTCGTGGCGCACGCCCAGGGCGTGGACGACCGCGACGCGGCCGAGGCGCTGAAGGGCGCGCGCATCTTCGTGCCGCGCTCGAGCTTTCCCACGGCGGCCGAGGACGAGTACTACTGGGTCGACCTCATCGGCCTGGAGGTGGTGAACCGCGAAGGCATCGCGCTCGGCACGGTGCGCGAGCTGCTGGCCACCGGGCCGCAGACCACCCTGGTGCTCTCCTATGCGCAGGAAGACGGCAAGGAACAGGAGCGCATGGTTCCGTTCGTCTCCGCCTTCGTCGACCAGGTCGATCTTCCCGGGCGCCGCATCGTGGTGGACTGGCAGCCCGATTATTGAGGCGGCGCCGGCATGCGTTTCGACGTCATCACGCTGTTCCCGGAGCTGTTCGCCCCCTTCCTGGCGAGCGGCGTGACGCGGCGCGCCTACGCCACCGGGCTCGTCGACGTGCGCCTGTGGAACCTGCGCGACCATGCGGAGGGCAACTACCGCCGCGTGGACGACCGGCCGTTCGGCGGCGGCCCCGGCATGGTCATGATGGCGGAGCCGCTCGAGCGCTGCCTGCTCGCCATCCGCGCGGACCGCGGCGAGCCTGCCGAAACGCAGGCCCCGCTCGTGATGTTTTCCCCGACCGGCGCCAGGCTCGACCACGCCGGCGTGGTCGCGTGGGCCGAAGGGCAGGGCGCGATCCTGCTGTGCGGCCGCTACGAGGGCGTGGATCAGCGGTTCGTCGACACCTACGTGAACGTTCAGCTGAGCCTGGGCGATTTCGTGCTGTCCGGCGGGGAGATTCCCGCGATGGCCCTGCTGGACGCCGTCGCCCGCCTGCAGCCCGGCGTGCTGAACGACGAGGGCAGCCACCAGGAGGACAGCTTCAACGCCGCGCTCGACGGCCTGCTGGACTGCCCGCACTACACCCGGCCCGAGGCCTGGCGCGGCCAGGCCGTGCCCGCGCCGCTGCTGTCCGGCCACCACGCGCAGATCGAGCGCTGGCGGCGCGACCAGCGGCTCGCGGTGACGGCACGCCACCGGCCCGAACTCATCGAAGCGGCGCGGGGCGCGGGCCTGTTGGACCGCGCCGACGAGGCCACCTTGGCGAAACTCGGCGGGTTGCTATAATGGCGGGCTTTTCGATCCTCTGTCCGGCCGCTTGAAGCGCCTGGCAGCATCCTCTTGGGGTGCCGCTCAGGATGCGCTCTCAGGCACATTCCCGTCAATCCCGACGCCCAGCCAATCCTGGCGCGGCCATGATCGCAAGGACGACATCCATGAATCTGATCCAGACCCTCGAGCAGGAAGAAATCGCCCGCCTGAACAAGACCATCCCCGAATTCGCCCCCGGTGACACCGTCATCGTGAGCGTGAACGTGGTGGAAGGCAGCCGCAAGCGCGTGCAGGCCTACGAAGGCGTGGTGATCGCCAAGCGCAACCGGGGCCTCAACAGCGGCTTCACCGTGCGCAAGATCTCCAGCGGCGAAGGCGTGGAACGTACGTTCCAGACCTACAGCCCGCTGATCGCCAGCATCGAAGTGAAGCGCCGCGGCGACGTCCGCCGTGCCAAGCTGTACTACCTGCGCGACCGTTCCGGCAAGTCGGCCCGCATCAAGGAAAAGCTGCCTTCGCGCGTCAACAAGGCCGCCGCTCCCGCTGCCGCCGCCTGATCGGCCCAGCCGCTACCGGCACCTGAAGCCGCTACAGGGTCCTGTAGCGGCTTTTTTCATGGCCGGCGCGCTGTGCCGGCGCGGGCCGCACGCTTCCCGCACAATCCTGCGCATGCCTTCCACACCTTCCCATGCCTTCGTCGATGCGCCCCCGGGCGGCGCGGCCCCTGCCGGGCCGGTCGGTCCGCTGACGGCCCTGCCGGGCTTCGATCCGCGCAGCGTGCCGGTGCTGGGCGTGGACGCGCACCTGCCTGTCGTGCCGGCCTCGGCCTGGGCGCCCGAGGCCCTGCGCCGGCGCTTCGCCGCGCCGCCGGCCTGGACGCCCGACGTGCTGCGCGAGCGCGCCATGACCACCCGCGCGCCGCGCGACGCCGCCGTGCTGGTGGCGATCGTGCAGCGCGAGGAGCCCACCGTGCTGCTGACGGAGCGCACGGCGCACCTCTCGAACCATTCTGGGCAGGTCGCCTTTCCCGGTGGCAAGGTGGATCCGGGCGATGCCGATGCCGCGGCGGCCGCGCTGCGCGAGGCGCACGAAGAGGTAGGCCTGGAGCGCAGCCGGGCCGAGGTGCTGGGCACGCTGCCGGTGTATGCCACCGGCACGGCCTTCCTGGTCACGCCCGTGGTCGCGCTGGTTTCCCCGGAAGGCGACCTTCGGCCCAACCCCTACGAGGTGGCCGATATCTTCGAGGTGCCGCTCGCCTTCCTGCTGAACCCCGCGAACCACCGCCGCCATGCGCTCGACGTGGGCGGCGTGCGGCGGGAGTGGTTCTCGATGCCCTACACCGACCCGTCCACGGGGGCGGTACGCTTCATCTGGGGTGCGACGGCGGGCATGCTGCGCAATCTCTATCGGTTCCTTTTGGTCTGACGCGCGCGGCGCCCGCCGCAGCGCGGCAGCCATGTATCCACAAGTACGGGCCAGTATGATGCCCGCATGAGCTTCTTTGCCATCCTGATGGCGTTGCTGATCGAGCAGGCGCGTCCCCTGGCCCGCAGCAACCCGATCCATGCCGGCGTGCGCGCGTGGGCGCTGTCCGTGAGCCGCAATTTCGACGCGGGCAAGCCGCACCATGGCTGGGTGGCCTGGGCCCTCGCCGTCTGCGTGCCCTCCCTGGTGGTGCTGGGCGTGCACTGGCTGCTGATGGTGGCCATCGGCTGGCCCGCGGCGGTGGTGTGGAGCGTGGCCGTGCTCTACGTCACCCTGGGCTTCCGGCAGTTCAGCCACCATTTCACCAATATCCGCGATGCGCTCGAGGAGCGCGACGAAGACGCCGCGCGCGCCCGGCTGGCCGCATGGCAGCAGGTGGACGTGGGCCTGCTGCCGCGCAGCGAGATCGTGCGGCACGTGATCGAATATTCGGTGATCGCCGCGCACCGGCACGTGTTCGGCGTGCTCGCGTGGTTCTCCGTGCTGGCGGCGCTGGGGCTGGGGCCCGCGGGCGCGGTGTTCTACCGGCTCTCCGAATTCGTGTCGCGCTACTGGAAGGCCGGCGGCCGCGGCGCGAGCCTCGTGCACCCGGGCAGCGAGCCGTTGCAGCGTGCGTCCGCCCAGGCGTGGACGGTGGTCGACTGGCTGCCCGCGCGGCTCACGGCACTCAGCTTCGCGGTGGTCGGCAGCTTCGAGGAGGCGATCGACGGCTGGCGCTTCCATGCGCAGCACTTTCCCAACGACAACGACGGCGTGATCCTCGCGGCCACGGCGGGCGCGATCAACGTGCGCCTGGGCGGGGAGGTGCTGCAGGCGCGCCCGGACCCGCTGGCCACGGTGCCGCCCGACGTCGAAGCGGTGGATGGCGACAGCACGCCGGGCCGCGAGCCGGAAGTGGGGCACCTGCGCAGCGTCGTGGGGCTGGTCTGGCGCTCGGTCGTCGTGTGGATGCTGCTGCTCGCCCTGCTGACGCTCGCGCGGCTGCTGGGCTAGCAGGGGGCGGCCTGGGCGGCCGGGGAGCGGGCGCCTACCAGTGGCGGTGGGCGCTCAGCTCTTCGTGCAGCTGCCGGTAGATCTGGTAGCGGTTCGCGCCGATGCGCCCGGAGCCCGGCACCGGCGTGGCGTCGGGTTCGTCCACCTGGGCCATCACCGCGCATCCGGGCTCGTGCAGGTGGGTGCAGTTGTAGAAGCGGCATTCGGCCGCGTGCTGGCCGATGTCCGGCATGAGCCGGGGCAGGTCCGCCGCGCCGATGTGGTGCAGCCCGAACTCCTGGAAGCCCGGCGAGTCGATGAGCGCGGTGGTGCGCTCCTCCGGGTCCACCCAGTACCAGGTGGTCGTGGTCGTGGTGTGCCGGCCGGAATTCAGCGCCTGGGAGATCTCCCCCGTGACGGCCGACGCATGCGGCACCAGCAGGTTGATGAGCGTGCTCTTGCCCGACCCGGAGGGCCCGAGCACCAGCGTCGTCTTGCCCCGCAGCTGCTCCTGCAGGGCGGCCCGGTCGACCTCGGCCGAGTGGGTGAGCGACAGCGGCAGCACCTGGTAATGGTGCTGGCCCGCGCCGTCGCCGCACATGTGCCGGTAGGGCCAGAGCCGCTCCCACGCGCGCTCGAAGGGCTCCACCAGGTCGCTCTTGTTGAGGGCGATGACCGGTGCGATGCGCTCGGCCTCGGCGGCGATCAGCGCCCGCGCGAGCTGGCTTTCGGAGAACACCGGCTCCGCGGCGATGAGGATCAGGACCTGGTCGAGGTTGGCGGCGAACGACTTGGTGCGGATCTCGTCCTGCCGGTAGAACAGGTTGCGGCGCTCCTTCACGCGTTCGATCGTGCCTTCGTCGCCCTGGCCGGGCGGCGGGGCCTGCCAGAGCACGCGGTCGCCGACGACCGCCTGGCTCTTCTTGCCGCGCGGATGGCAGATGCGCCGCGAGCCGTCGGGGCTTTCGACGAGGCAGTGCCGGCCGTGGCTGGCCACCACCAGACCTTCGAGGGGGCCCGAGCGCTCAGCCATGGGTCGCCGATCGGTGCGTCATTCGGAGGCCGCCAGCAGCGCGTCGAAGCGCGCGGCGCATTCGAGGTCGGTGGTGGAGATGCCCTTCACGTCGTGGGTGTTCAGGCGCACCACGCAGCGGTCGTAGTGCACCGACAGGTCCGGATGGTGGTCCTGCGCGTTGGCGATGAAGGCGACGGCGTTCACGAAGGAGATGGTCTCGTAGTAGTTCGCGAAGCGGTAGGTCTTCTCGATCGCGACCGCGGAGCCGTCGCCGCTCAGGGCCCAGCCCTGCAGGTCCGCCAGGCGCGTGACGATCTCGGTGGGGCTGAGGGCGCGGCGGGCCTGCGCGGACCAGTCTTTCTTGGGGAGCATGGAGGTGGTCATGTCGATGGCTGGGGAAGGGGCATGCGTGCCAGCCGTTCGCTGGCCGGTGGATGCGAATAGTAGAACCGCGCATACACCGGGTCGGGCGTGAGCGTGGAGGCGTTGTCCTCGTAGAGCTTGAGCAGCGCGGAGGCGAGGGCGCTGCCGTCCGCCTGCGCCATGGCATAGGCATCGGCCTCGAACTCGTCGCGGCGCGACAGCTGGGCGAAGACGGGGGAGACGAAGAAGGTCAGCAACGGCGTGGCCAGCAGGAACAGCAGCAGCGCCAGCGCGTCGTTGGGTGCCGAGCCCTCGGCCTGGCCGGGAAGCAGGACGGCAGGCTGCACGCCCAGGCCCTGGTAGAACCAGGTCTGGCCCGAGAGCCAGCCCAGCAGCGCGAAACCGAGCAGCGCCATCGCGAAAATGCCCACCATGCGTTTGGTGATGTGGCGGTGCTTGAAGTGGCCGAGCTCGTGCGCGAGCACGGCCTCGACCTCGCCCGGCCGCAGCTGGCGCAGCAGGGTGTCGTAGAACACCACGCGCTTGGCGGCCCCGAAGCCCGTGAAGTACGCATTCGCATGGGCGCTGCGCCGGCTGCCGTCCATCACGAACAGGCCCTTGGCCGCGAACCCGCAGCGCTGCATGAGCGCCGTCACGCGCGCCTTGAGGGATTCGTCCTCCAGCGGCTGGAAGCGGTTGAAGAGCGGCGCGATGAAGAGCGGATAGACCACCATCAGCGCCAGGCTGAACGCCACCCAGGCGCCCCAGGCCCAGAGCCACCACAGCGCACCCGCGGCCCCCATGAGCCAGAGGATCAGCGCGGCGAGCGGCAGCCCGATCACGGCGCCCATCAGCGTGGACTGCGCCAGGTCCTTCAGCCAGAGGCGCGGCGTGGTCTTGTTGAAGCCGAAGCGCTCTTCGAGCACGAAGGTCTGGTAGGCCGCGAGCGGCAGGTCGATGAGGCCGCTCACCAGCGCGAACGCCGCCAGCAGCGCGATCTGCTGCGCCATGCCCCCGCCCAGCGCCGACAGCAGCACCTGGTTGAGCGCGTTCAGGCCGCCCAGCAGCGTCCAGCCCAGCAGCACGGCGGCGCCCAGGGCGGCTTCCAGCAGGCCCAGGCGCCCCTTGGCGATGGTGTAGTCGGCGGCCTTCTGGTGGGCGGCGAGGGGGATGCGCCCGGCGAACGGACCGGGGACGGCGCCGCGGTGCAGCGCCACGTGCCGGATCTGCCGGGAAGCCAGCCAGAAGCGCACCAGCAGGCCGGCGGCGAGCAGCAGGGCGAAGGCCGCGGTCAGCAGGCCGGCGGGCGTGGTGAAGTAGGAGTAAGCGTCGGGTGCGGGAGGCATGTAGCGCAAGTTTAGGGCTTTGCGGACAGGCACTGCGGCGGCGGGGACGCTGTGCCTTGGGAGACAATCCGGGCCATGTCCGATACCGCATCCGTTCCGCCCGCTCCGGCGCTACCCAAATCCGACCTGAATTTCGTCTGGCTCGACTGCGAGATGACCGGCCTGAACCCCGAGACCGACCGGCTGCTCGAGATCGCCGTCGTCGTGACGGGGCCGGAGCTGGAGCCTCGGGTCGAAGGGCCGGTGTTCGCGATCCACCAGTCCGACGCCCTGCTGAACGGCATGGACGCCTGGAACAAGGGCACGCATGGCCGCAGCGGGCTGATCGAGCGCGTGCGCGCTTCCACCGTGACGGAGGCCGACGCCGAGCAGGCGATCCTGCAGTTTCTCTCGGCCTACGTGCGCAAGGGCGTGGCGCCGATGTGCGGCAACAGCATCGGCCAGGACCGGCGCTTCCTCGTGCGCTACATGCCGAAGCTCGAAGCATTCTTCCACTACCGCAACGTGGACGTGAGCACGCTCAAGGAGCTCTCGCGGCGCTGGAAGCCCGAGGTGTACTCCAGCTTCAAGAAGGCGCAGAAGCACACGGCGCTCGCCGACGTGCACGAATCCATCGAGGAACTGGCGCACTACCGCAGGCACCTGCTGGTGCCCTGACTGCGCCGCCGGGGGCCGCGGCCGCACGTGGCCGCTGTACCCCTATCGGCCGCTGGGGCATGGGCCGTTTGCGGGAAAACCCGAATCGTGCGACAATCGCCGACTTGCGCGGAAAAACGGATGCACACCTCCGATCCGCGCGATTTGCGCATCTCCCCTTCACACCGGGCCGCGGACGGCGGCGGATCTTCCAGGATCCGCTGCACGACCTTCCGCACCAATGCTCACCTGCCCCGACCCCCGGGCGCCGGTTCTGTTGAATGGTTGATGTTTTTTAACCATTGACGGAGCCCGCGCAGGCCTCTTTGCCTGCGTTCGTCTTCGTGTGAGAAACATAGACATGACCGACACTTTGCAAGTGCAGGGCGCTTTCGCGCCTGCAGATTCCTCTTTCGTGGCCGAAACCGAAGCCACCAGCGCACCTGCGGCCCTGGCCGTGGACCACGCCGCTGCTCCCGAAGCCGCTGATGCGGCGTCCGAGGCCGTGGCCGCCGATACCGTCGCCGTGCCCAACGGCTTCGTCGAACTGGGCCTGGCGCCCGAACTCGTGCAGGCCGTGGCCGACCTGGGCTACACCCAGCCGACCGGCGTGCAGGAGCGCGCCATTCCCCTGGCGATGGGTGCCGGCGCCGGTGAAGGCAAGTTCATCGACCTGATGGTTTCCAGCCAGACCGGCAGCGGCAAGACGGCGGCGTTCCTGCTGCCCGTGCTGCACACGCTGATCGGCCAGCAGGCCGCGGCGGCGGCGGCTGCCCGTGCGGAATACGAAGCGGCTGCGGCCGAAGCCGCCGCCCGCGGCGAGACTGCTCCGAAGCGCGCCAAGCGCAAGGACCCGACCAACCCGCGCCACTTCAAGGCCGCCACCCCCGGCGCCCTGATCCTGTGCCCGACCCGCGAACTGGCCCAGCAGGTGGCCCATGACGCGATCGAGCTCGTGCGCCACTGCCGCGGCCTGCGCGTCGCGAACGTGGTGGGCGGCATTCCCTACCAGCTGCAGATCGCCAAGCTGCAGAACGCCGACCTCGTGGTGGCGACGCCCGGCCGCCTGCTGGACCTGCAGCGCTCGATGCAGATCAAGCTCGACCAGGTGCAGTTCCTGGTGGTGGACGAGGCCGACCGCATGCTCGACCTCGGCTTCTCCGACGACCTCGCCGAGATCAACGAGCTGACCAGCCAGCGCAAGCAGACCATGATGTTCAGCGCGACCTTCGCGCCCCGCATCCAGCAGCTCGCGATGCGCGTCATGCACGACGGCGGCGCCTCGGTGAAGAAGGTGCAGATCGATTCCCCGCAGGAAAAGCACGCCAACATCAAGCAGACGCTGTTCTGGGCCGACAACGCCCAGCACAAGCGCAAGCTCCTGGACCACTGGCTGCGCGACACCACCATCAACCAGGCCATCGTGTTCGCCAGCACCCAGGTGGAATGCGACGGCCTCGCCAACGACCTGCAGCAGGACGGCTTCTCGGCCGTGGCGCTGCACGGCGCGCTGAGCCAGGGCCTGCGCAACCGCCGCCTGATGGCGCTGCGCAACGGCCAGGTGCAGATCCTGGTCGCCACCGACGTGGCGGCCCGCGGCATCGACGTGCCCACGATCACCCACGTGTTCAACTTCGGCCTGCCGATGAAGGCCGAGGATTACACCCACCGCATCGGCCGCACGGGCCGTGCCGGCCGCGACGGCCTGGCCGTCACGTTCGCCGAGTTCCGTGACCGCCGCAAGATCTTCGACATCGAAGGCTACAGCCGCCAGCAGTTCAAGACCGATGTGATCGCCGGTCTGGAGCCGCAGCAGCGCGCGCCGCAGGCCCGTCCGGAATTCGGCGGCCGTGGCCGCGAAGGCGGCGGTGGTTTCCGTGACCGCCGTCCGGGAGGTGGCAATGGCGGCCGGGGTGGCTTCGGCGACCGTGACCGCGGCGGCTTCGGCGACCGCCATGCGCGCGGTCCGCGCGACGAGTCGCGTGGCTTCGCACCGCGCGGCGATGACCAGCGCGGCTTCGCCCCCCGTGACGACCAGCGTGGCTT
>Ga0308159_1002965_pt1 | contig 18263 bp, 12 predicted proteins | sample PhyCR1_FD_201040 | JGI IMG/M metagenome (GOLD analysis project Ga0308159, IMG submission 201040) | Phyllosphere microbial communities from UC Gill Tract Community Farm, Albany, California, United States - DLSLC.R1 | ecosystem: Host-associated > Plants > Phyllosphere > Unclassified | place: USA... | reverse complement strand
CCGTCGAAGGATGCCGTCAGCGTCAGATTGCGCTTGTAGGTCCGGATGAGCGGGTGGGCGAGGACGACGCCCAGTTGCTTCGCTTCACCTCGGATGCCGAGATCGCGGGTACGGGTGCGGACATAGGCGCCGCTGAGACCGATCGTGGTACCGCTAGCCCCGATCGGGGTCGCATGGCTGGCCGTGTAGAACTGATAGCGGCTGGGCTGAAACGGCACGTTGGCCGAAAGCCGGGTGGTGTCACCCTCGCGAAGCAGTCCATTCACGGCCACGGCGACTTGCGCCTGTACGCCGGAAGTGACGTTGACGACGCCCCGGTTGTTGAGGTTGAGGGAGACTTCGACCTGCTTGCGCTTGACGTCGAGGTCCAGCGCCAGTTCGCCGGGCTTCGTCGTCGCGCGCAGGTTCGCCTGCACGGTCTGGCCCGGAATATCGCGCAGCAGCGACAACGTGCGCTCGATCGTCGACTTGTGCGTGGGCGTCTCGGCCATGAGGCGGCGGACATGAGCGTCGATGAGGCGCTTGGGCGTGCTGCTGGTCTCGCTCGCCAGCTTGTATTCGACGATCCGTCCCTCGACGACGCGCACGGTCAGGACGCCGCCCGCGCCTGTCTGTGCGGGGATGCTGACGGCGTAGAAGGCGATGTCGCTCTTCGCATAGGCGGCGCTGATCGCGTTGGCGATCTTCTGCAGCGTGTCACGGTCGAGCGGCGCGCCGACGAACGGCAGCGTGGCATCGTCCAGAGCCGCGCGTCCGAGGGTCGCGCCTTCGTAGCGCACCTGGGTAAGCGAAACCTGGACGGGCACGGCGGCGTTCACTTTCGCGGGAGCCGAAGGCAACTGGGTCGGCGCGCCGGCGCGCGGGAAGGCCGGGTTGACGCGGTCCAGGCGGTCACGGTCGATCGTCGGCGGTTGGTTGAGCGGGGGCGCCTGGGCGAACGCGCCGGATCCGGTCATGGCCAGCAGCGCCCCCACGCCCAGCAGGCTGCACCGTAGCAATCGGCGCGCGGCCGACGGGCGATGCTGGTTTTCCGAAATTGCCGTCATGATACGCGGCTGCCCGCCCGGTCCCCGTCTGCGAAGGTGGCGATATGCCCCTGTCAGTCCAGACTACGGATGCACGGCGAGGTATCACGCGTAATTGGATCCACTCCGACGCTAACGCGGGCAGTGTCCCGGAAAGCGGGGTGCCAGATGCGGAATGCCCCCTGCCCTGCCACGCAAACGGCGCCTTGGCGCGGAAGAAACGGGACTTTTGCGTGCCGCAGCCCTTGCGGCAAACCACGCAATCCCGGGCTGGCACAACCCGGGACCCCTTCGGATCGGTTTCAATCCCGCGCGCGCGCCGCGACGCTTTCCCGCGGGAACGCTCCGGTCAGGCGCTTTCGGCGGAGACCTGCGCGATCCAGTCGGCAAGGTTGTAATAGACGGAGATGCGCGTGATCAGGCCGCCGGCCACGGTGAGGAAGGCGCCGGCGGGCAGCCGGTAGGCCTGGCCCTTCGCTTCGGGCAGGCCATCGTCGGTGACGAGGTATTCGCCGTGGACGACGAATTCGGCGGCGAGCCGGCCCCCCTCCCCGTCGCTCATCACCGCGATGTCGGACAGCCGTTCGCGGTAGCAGTGGTCCATGTGGGCGAGGAATTCGCGGAACGCCGCCTTGCCGACGTGCCGCCCGCCCTGGTTGATGTCGTGCGCGACATCGTCCGACAGGCAGGCGAGCATGGTTTCGGCGTCGCCGGCGTTGAACGCGGCGTAGTACCTTTCGACCAGGGCGATGGAATCTTGCCGGGCCATCCGTTCAGTCCGCCAGCCGCTGCGCATGCCAGGCGATGTGCTCGGGCATGAAGGTGGAGATGAAGTAGTAGGAGTGGTCGTAACCGTCCTGCATGCGGATCGTCGCGGACTGCCCCGCCGCCGTGCAGGCCTGCTCCAGAAGATGAGTCTTGAGCTGCCCTTCGAGGAAGCCGTCGGCGGTGCCCTGATCGACCAGCAGGTCGGGCAGGCGCGCGCCGTCCTCGATCAGCGCGCAGGCGTCGTATTCGCGCCAGGCGGCGCGGTCGCCGCCGATATAGCCGGTCAGCGCCTTGTCGCCCCATGGGCAGTTCAGCGGCGAGACAATCGGCGAAAAGGCGCTGACCGAGCGGAAACGGCCAGGGCTGCGCAGCGCGATCGTCAGCGCCCCGTGGCCGCCCATGGAATGGCCGGTGATCCCCTGCCGCGCCATGTCGACAGGGAACTGCGCCGCGATCAGCGCGGGCAGTTCCTGCTCGATATAGGAGCGCATGCGGAAGTTCTTCGCCCAGGGCTGCTGAACGGCATCGACGTAGAACCCCGCGCCCTTGCCGAAATCGTAGGCTTCGTCATCGGCCACGTCATCGCCGCGCGGGCTGGTGTCCGGCGCGACGAGGATCACGCCGTGGCGGGCGCAGGCTTCGCGAAACTCGCCCTTTTCCGTCACGTTGGCGTGGGTGCAGGTGAGGCCCGAGAGATACCACACCACCGGCAGCTTCGCGCCGGGCGCATGGTCCGGCACGAAGACGGAGAACGTCATCGGCGTCCCCGTCTCGGCGCTGTCGTGGCGATAGACGCCCTGCGTCCCGCCATGGCTGCGGTTGGTGGAGACGGTCTCCATCAGAAGACCACGACCGAACGGATGCTCTCGCCCGCGTGCATCAGGTCGAAGCCCTTGTTGATCTCCTCCAGGGTGAGGACGTGGGTGATCATCGGGTCGATCTGGATCTTGCCGTTCATGTACCAGTCGACGATCTTGGGGACGTCGGTGCGGCCCTTGGCCCCGCCGAACGCGCTGCCGCGCCAGTTGCGCCCGGTGACGAGCTGGAACGGACGGGTCGAGATTTCCTTGCCGGCTTCGGCCACGCCGATCACAATCGAGGTGCCCCAGCCGCGGTGGCACGCTTCCAGCGCGGTGCGCATGACTTCGGTGTTGCCGGTGCAGTCGAAGGTATAGTCGGCACCGCCGTCGGTCAGGCGCAGGACTTCGGCGACGATGTCCTCGCGGCTCTTGCCCCGGGCGTCGATGAAGGCGTCCATGCCGAAGCGGCGGCCCCATTCCTCGCGCTCGGGGTTGAGGTCGACGCCGACGATCAGGCCCGCGCCCGCCAGCTTGGCGCCCTGGATCACGTTGAGGCCGATGCCGCCCAGGCCGAAGATCACGACGTTGTCGCCGACCTGCACCTTGGCGGTGTTCACCACCGCGCCGACGCCCGTGGTCACGCCGCAGCCGACGTAGCACGAGGTCTGGAACGGCGCGTCGGTGCGGATCTTGGCGACCGCGATCTCGGGCAGGACGATGAAGTTCGAGAAGGTCGAGCAGCCCATGTAGTGGAAGATCGACTGGCCCTTGTAGCTGAACCGGCTGGTGCCGTCGGGCATCAGGCCCTGCCCCTGCGTCGAGCGGATCGCGGTGCACAGGTTGGTCTTGCCCGAGAGGCACGACTTACACTGGCGGCATTCGGGCGTGTAGAGCGGGATGACGTGGTCGTCGGGCTTCACGCTGGTGACGCCCGGGCCCACTTCGCGCACGATGCCCGCGCCTTCGTGGCCGAGGATCGAGGGGAACAGCCCTTCGCTGTCGAGGCCGTCGAGCGTATAGGCGTCGGTATGGCAGATGCCCGTCGCCATGATCTCGACCAGGACTTCGCCCTGCTTCGGCCCTTCGAGGTCGACTTCGACGATTTCGAGCGGCTTCTTGGCTTCGAAGGCAACGGCGGCGCGGGTCTTCATCTGTGCAGTCTCCTGTCTATGCGCCGCCTTCTAGCGCCTTGCAGGATTGTCGTTAATGGGGTTCTTGGGAAAAGCATTATAACCGAGTGGGAAAAGTTCATGATCGGAGCCTGGGACGGCATCGAGGAATTCGTGACGGTGGCGCGCACCGGCAGCTTCACCGCCGCCGCGCGCAGCTTCGGAGCCTCCGTCACGCACATGAGCCGCGCGGTCAGCCGGCTCGAGGCGAAGCTGGGCAGCCAGCTGTTCCACCGCACCACCCGCTCGCTGGGTCTGACGGAAGCGGGGCGCATCTTCTACGAGACGGGCAGCCGCCTGATTTCCGAGCGCGAGGACGCCATCGCCGCCGTCGCCGCCCAGGGCAGCCCGCGCGGGAACCTGCGGATCACCTGCTCCTATACGCTGGGCGAGCGGTTCATCGGGCCGGTACTGCGCGAATATGCCGGCCAGCATCCGGACCTGGCGATCGCCTGCGATCTCGACAACGACGTCGTCGACCTGATCCGCGACGGCTACGACATCGCCATCCGCACCGGGCACCTGGAAGACTCGCGCCTCGTCGCCACCCGGGTCGCCTCGCGCGCGGTGGTGACGGTGGCCGCGCCCGGCTATCTCGCGGTGCGGGGAATTCCGCTGCGCATCGCCGATCTCAAGGACCACGACTGCCTCGTCGGTTCCGCCTCGACGTGGCACTTCCAGCGCGGCGAGAGCTTTCGCCCCGAAGGGCGCTGGCGCTGCAACAGCGGGACGATGGTGCTCGAAGCCGCGCTGGACGGCATGGGCGTGTGCCAGTTGCCCGCCTTCTACGCCGCCCGCCACATCGCGGCGGGGCGGCTGACGCAAGTGCTCGCCCCCGAATGTCCGGACGACGAGCCGATCTGGGCGGTCTATCCGCGCCTCAAGCATCTCTCTCCCAAGGTCAGCCTGCTCGTGGCGCTTTTGCGTATCCGGTTGCCGCCGCTGCTGGCGGGAATGCCGGCCGGGTGATCGGGCGCTATTGCGCCCCGGCCCCGGTCCCGGTTCCTGCTGATGCCACGGCGACGTCCACGCCGCCGCCCATCGCCCGGACCAGTTCGACGCTGGCCTGCATGCGCTGCGTCTGCACCGAGATATAGGCGCGCTCCGCCGTCAGCGCGTCGGTCTGCGCCGTCACCACGTCGAGGTAGTCCGAAGCGCCGTCGCGGTAGCGCGACATCGCGATTTCGCTGGTGCGGTGCGCGGCGTCGGCCGCTTCCTTCTGCGCCACCGAAGCGTCGGAGAGGTGATGGATCGCGGCGATCGAATCCTCGACCTGGCGGAATGCGGTCAGCACCGTGCCGCGATAGTCGGCCGCCACTTCCTCATAGTCTGCCCGCGATATCTTCACCTGCGCGGCGCGCCTGCCACCGTCGAATATGGTGAGCAGGCTCGACAGCGGACCCAGCGACCAGAACGTGTTCGGCGTGGTCAGCAGGCTGCCGCCGGTCGTCTCCCAGCCGCCCTGGGCCCCCAGCGAGAGCGAGGGGAAGAACGCGGCGCGCGCCACGCCGATGCGGGCGTTGGCGGCGAAGACGCGGCGCTCGGCGGCGGCGATGTCGGGCCGGCGCTGGAGCAGTTCCGACGGCGTCGCCATGGGCGGCGACGGCGGTTCGAGCGGTTGGACGTGCGCGGGCAGCGTGAAACTGGACGCCAGTTCCCCGACCAGCGCGGCGATCTCGTGCTCGGTGGCGGCGCGCTGGTTGGCCACGGTCGACACCTGCGCGCGGGCGTTGCCCAGCACGGTTCGGGCGCGGTTGACGTCGATGCCCGAGGAGATGCCGCCGCGGTGACGCTTGCCCGTCAGGTCGTAGGCGCGCGAAAAGGCGTCGACCGACCGGGACAGCAGCTGCGCCTGCGCATCGAGGCCGCGCAGGCGGAAATAGGCATCCGCCACGCTCGCCTGGAGGCTGAGGCGGGCGGCCGCGAGGTCGGCCTTGCTGGCCAGCGCCTCGGCGTTCTCGGCCTTCACCTGGTTGCGGATGCGGCCCCACAGGTCGATCTCGTAGTCGATCGAGCCGCCGGCGACATAGTCGCTGTATTCCGCCGGCGAGCCGGTGCTCAGCGGCCGGTTCTTCGAGCGCCGCTCCCGCGCGGCGCTGCCGTTGACGCCCACCTCGGGATAGAGATCGGCCTCGCTCATCCGCGCGGCGGCGCGCGCCGCGTCGTAGCGGGCCAGGGCCGCGGCCAGCGTCGGGCTGGCGGCGGCGGCGCGCTGTTCGAGGTCGGCCAGCACGGGATCGCCGAAGGCATCCCACCAGGCGCCGCGCGCCTCGTCGTCGCGCGGGGATGCGGCGCTCCAGCCCGCCACTTCCTTGAACTGGCCGGGCGCGGCGATCTGGGGGGGGTGATAGTCGGGCGCCATCGAGCAGGCCGGCAGCAGCAGCGCCAGGCCCGGGAACAGCACGCCCGCTCGCAGGCGCCTAGCCATTGGGCTTGGCTCCCTTGTCGGGCGCGGCGATCTGCACGCGGTCGCCGGTCTGGATCGAATCCGGCGGGCTGTCGATCACCTTGTCGTTCCGGCCGATGCCGACCGAGACCAGCACCGTCTTGCCTTCGTCGCGGGCGATCGTGATGCGGCGCAGCGTCACGCGGCCGTCCTTGCCGACCACGGCGACACTGGGGCCCTCCTCGGCCGACAGCACCGCGCTGCCCGGGATGCGCAGGCCCGCTCCGGCGCCGTCGATGGGGAACTTGACGTGGGCGTAGGCGCCCGGCTTGAGCGCGCCGTCGCCGTTGTCGGCCTGCAGCTCGACGAGCATGGCGCCGGACTGGGCATCGACCGAATTGGCGCTGCGCGTCAGCGTGGCGGTGAAGCTGCGGCCCGGGAATTCCGGCAGCGTCAAGGCGGCCTGCATGCCGCCGCGAACCTGCGAGGAATAGACCTGCGGCACGCGCACGTAGATGCGCATGCGGTGCACGTCGGACACCGTGAACAAGGGCTGGGTAGCCGCGTTCCCGGCCACCACCAGCGCGCCGATCTGGGCGGAGCGGCTCGTCACGACGCCGCTGAACGGCGCCGCAAGACGGGTGAAGCCCTGCGTCGCGTTGAGTTCGCGCACGCTGGCGAGCGAGGCATTGGCCAGCGCGGTCTTGGCGGCGAGGTCGCCGGCCTTCTCGTCGACTTCCTGCTGCGAGACGGCATCCTGCGCCAGCATCGCGTTCCAGCGCTGCGAGGTGGTCGCGGCGAGGCGCTGGTTGGCCAGCGCGGTCTGATAGTCCGCCTTGGCCTGCGCCAGCCGCTGGTCGATTTCGGGCGCGTCGAGCACCGCGAGGGTCTGCCCGGCCTGGACATGGTCGCCGATGTCGGCAAGCCAGCGGCGCACGTAGCCGTTGGTCCGCGCGTTGATGGCGGCGCTGTTGTAGGCCTGGATGGTGCCCGGAAGCACCAGCCCTTCCCCGCCCTGCGAGGTGCTCGGCGTCACGACCGTCACGGTCGGCACCGATGCCCTGGCGGCCACTTCCTCGAGATCGCCGGTGGCGTTGATCCGGGTGGCGATGCCGAAGGCGACCAGGGCCACGGCGACGACGGCGGCGCCGATGCCGACGCGCTTCAGGGTCCGGGCGTCGGGTCCGGTATTCGGCGAAGTTTCAGGTTCAAGCATGGCTGGGCTGCATTTCCACAGAAGGGGTCGGCTCGCTGCCGCGGGTGCGGCGGCGATGGACGAAGCTGAACACGGTGGGCACGAAGAACAGGGTGGCGATCGTAGCACACAGGAGGCCGCCGATCACGGCGCGGCCGAGCGGCGCGTTCTGTTCGCCGCCCTCGCCCAGCCCCATGGCCATCGGCGCCATGCCGATGATCATGGCGAGCGCGGTCATCAGCACCGGACGGAAGCGGACGAGGCCGGCCTGGATCGCCGCTTCATAGGCGTCGCCGGTTTCGGCCAGCTTCTCGCGCGCGAAGTTGACGACGAGGATCGAGTTCGCGGTCGCCACGCCCATGCACATGATCGCCCCGGTCAGCGCCGGCACCGACAGCGTGGTGCCGGTGGCGAACAGCATCCACACGATCCCCGCGAGAGCGGCGGGCAGCGCGGTGATGATGACGAAGGGATCGACCCAGCTCTGGAAGTTCACCACGATCAGCAGGTAGATCAGGAAGATCGCGCCGAGCAGGCCGAAGCCCAGGCCCGAGAAGGCGGTGTTCATGGTCTGGTACTGGCCGCGGATCGTGACCGAACTGCCCTTGGGCTCCTCGGCCTTGAGCGACTGGATCGCCTTCTGGACGTCCGCCGCCACGCCGCCGAGGTCGCGCCCCTGGGTGGTGGCGTAGATGTCGATCACGGGCTGGATGTTGTAGTGCGAGGACACCGGCGTCGTGCTCGACCGCGAAAGCGAGGCGAGCGCGCCGAGCGGCTGCGTCTGGATCCCCGTCGACCCCGAAATCGGGATGTCGGACAGGGCGTTCATCGAGCCGACCTCGTATTCGGGGGCCTGCGCCACCACCGGGTAGGACACGCCGTTGTCGGGGTTGACGAAGAACACCGGCGCGGTCTGCGCGGTGCCGGCGAGCGAACTGGCCAGGCTGGTGGTCACGTCCTTTTCGCTCAGACCGTACTGGCCGATGCGCGAACGGTCGACCTCGACGTCGAGCTGCGGCGAATGCGACGGCTGCTGGATGCGAAGGTCGGCGAGGCCGGGGATCTTCGCCAGCCTGGTCATCAGCTTGTGCGCATATTCGCGCGAGGCGGCGATGTCCCTGCCCGAGATCTGCACGTCGATCGGCGACGGCGAACCGAAGTTGAGGATCTGGCTGGTGATGTCGGCCGGCAGGAACGCGAAGGTCACGCCCGGGAACCGGCGCGGCAGCTGCTCGCGCAGGGCGGTGACGAAGCCGTCCGTCGGCGCGTGCCCTTCCTTGAGCGTGATCAGGACGTCGCCGTCCTGCGGGCCGATCGTGCCGCTGTTGTTATAGATCGTGTTGATGGCGCTGACGGGCAGGCCGATGTTGTCGGTGATCGTCTGCAGCTGGTCGGCCGGGATGATGCCGTGCACCGCCTGCGTCACCTGCTCGAAGCGCGCCGCCGAGTTCTCGATCCGGGTTCCGGACGGCAGGCGCACGTGCATCGCGATCTGGCCGGAATCGACGGTGGGGAAGAAGTTGCTCCCCAGGAACGGGAACAGCCCGAACGAGAGGACGACCACCGCCATGAAACCGATCATGAAGCCCCGCCGTGCATTCAGCGCCCGGTGCAGCATGCCGATGTAGCCCGCGCGCAGGCGCTCGAAGCGCACCTCGAAGCCGCGCTGGAACCGCACGAAGGGATTGGTCGAGGCCGGCGTGCCGGCATTGTGGCCGTTCTCGCCATGAGGCTGGTGCGGCTTGAGCAGGTACATCGCCATGGTCGGCACCAGCGTGCGCGACAGGATGAACGAGGCGATCATCGCGAAGACCACCGAAAGCGCCATCGGCACGAAAAGGTAGCCCGCGACGCCCGGCAGGAAGAACATCGGCACGAACACGATGCAGATGCACAGCAGCGACACGAAGGCCGGCGTCACGATCTGCGCGGCGCCGTCGAGGATCGCCTCGATCACGCCCTTGCCCTGCTCGAGATGCCAGTTGATGTTCTCGATCGTCACCGTCGCGTCGTCGACCAGGATGCCGACCGCCAGGGCCAGACCGCCCAGTGTCATCACGTTGAGCGTCTGCCCGAACACCGCCAGCGCCGCGATCGCGGCCAGCACCGCCAGCGGGATCGACAGCGCGATGATCACCGTCGAGCGCCAGGAGCCCAGGAACAGAAGGATCATCAGCGAGGTGAGCGCGGCGGCGATGGCGCCTTCGTGGATCACTCCGCTGACCGCGGCCTTCACGAACAGCGACTGGTCGCCCACGGTCAGGACCTTGAGCGATTCCGGCAGCGTCTGCTGGATCGCGGGCAAGGCGCTCTTCACCCCGTCGACGACCGCCAGGGTGGAGGCGGCGCCGTTCTTGAACACCGTCAGCAGCACCGAGCGCCCGCCGTCGACATGGACGACGTTCTGCTGCTGCGCGCTGCCGTCGCGCACGTAGGCGACGTCGCGCATGTATATCGTGGCGCCGTTGACGACCTTGACCGGCAGCTCGTTGAGCGCCTCGATCGAGGACGGCGAGTTGTTCAGGCGCACGCTGTACTGGGTTCCGCCGATCTTGACGAAGCCGGCCGGGTTGATCTGGTTCTGCGCGGCGATGGCGTTGCCCACGTCCTGCGCGGAAAGCCCCCTCGCCTGCAGCGCCTGCGGGTTGAGGTCGATCTGCACCTGGCGCTGCTTGCCGCCCGAGGGGAACGGCATGGCCAGGCCGGGAACGGTGACGAGCTTGGGCCGGACCTGGTTCTGGCCGATGTCGAACAGCTGCTGCTCCGACAGTCCCTTGCCCGACATCGCCAGCTGCAGGATCGGCACCGTCGAGGCCGAATAGTTGATGATCAGCGGCGGCGTGGATCCGGGCGGCATCTGCTTGAGGATGGTCTGCGAAACCGACGTGACCTGCGCGGTGGCGGTGCGGATGTCGACGCCGGGCTGGAAATAGATCTTCACGATGCCGAAGCCCTGATAGGACTGGCTTTCGATGTGCTCGATGTCGTTCACGGTCGTGGTCAGCACGCGCTCGAACGGCGTGACCATGCGGTCGGTCATGTCCTGCGGCGGCAGGCCGGCATATTGCCAGGCCACCGCGATCACCGGCACCTTGATCTCGGGGAAGATGTCGACCGGCGACTTCAGCGCCGCCAGGATGCCGCCCACACCGATCAGGATGGCCATGACGATGAACGTCAGCGGGCGGTTGAGGGCGACTTTGACGATACCGATCATCGACTTCTCCGTTCGCCGTCCACACGGACCCGCCCGCGCGAAACGACTCCTTCACCGCAAACCTCTCATGGTCCCGGCCCGTCTCCGCCCTGTCCCAGGGGCTTTGGAAAAGCCGGGACGGACCGTTCGGGGCCGGAAAACTGGGACGGGACGCCCGCCGCTCTTGGGGGGAAGCGGTTCAGAGCGATCTCGCCGCGAGGACAGGCCCCGTATTTCGCCGATGCTCGTTTCAATCTTTTCTGTCCAATATATAAAGGCGTTCAATCGATATCTAAAACCTCTCAATCGGGACATCATTCGGAAACATGGAACTGAGGCACCTGCGCTACTTCATCTGCGTCGCCGAGGAGCTGCATTTCGGCAATGCGGCGCAGCGCCTGGGCATCTCTCAGCCGCCGCTCAGCCAGCAGATTCGCGCGCTCGAACAGGAGCTGGGCGTGCGGCTGTTCGACCGCACCAGCCGCCGCGTGCAACTGACCGAGGCCGGCCGCCAATTCCTGCCCCAGGCGCACGAGACGCTGGCCCAGGCAGAGCGCGCCGCGCGCGTCGCCCGCCTCGCCCATACCGGCGAGATCGGCCGGCTCAGCCTCGGCCTGTCGCCTTCGGTGCCGTTCATCGCGCCGGTGATCGACACGCTGGCACGGTACCGGCGCTCGTTCCCGCAGGTCAACGTCGAGCTTAACGAGCTGCCCCGGGACGAACAGATCGCCGGGGTCGAGCGGGGGACGATGGACATCGGCATCGTGCGTGCATTCTCGTCGCTGGAATTGCCCGCACAGATGAAGTCGGTGCTGTTGCAGCGCGAGGGGATGGTACTCGCGATGCGCCGGGACCATCCCCTCGCCAGCCTGGAACGCGCGCTGTTCCTTGCCGACCTGGAAGGGGAACCCCTCGTCCTGTTCGGCTCGATGAACGGTGCCGGGTTCAACGAGATGCTGATGGCCCACTGCGAGATCCTGGGCTTCCGGCCGAACGTGACGGTCGAGGCCGGCAGTTTTGGCACGCTGGTCGGACTGACCGCCGCGGGGCTCGGCGTCACCGTCCTGTCACGCTCGCTGGCGCGTTTTCACATCGACACGCTGGTGTTCCGGCATATCGAGATGCCGTTTTCCAGCCAGCTGCTGATGTTTCACCTGCGCGACGCCTCGCCCGCCACGCTCAATTTCCGCAAGCTGATCGACCAGCAGTGGAACTGGGGCTCCCGGGCCGCGGACGATCGGTCCCATGCCGGAAGTCCGACGGAGCCATGATCCTAACCATCCCCCGCCGCGCGACCGTGTCAGCGCAGCGAAACGGCTCGGACATCATCGGTCACTCGGCGTCGCTGTTGTCCCGGCGCCGGGCATAGCTGACCACGAAGGCTTCCCACACGCGCAGCCATTCCTTTTCGCTGCGCTGGCGGGCGATGCCGGGGAAGCCGGCACGGAAGGCATCGGCCATCTGGTCGACCGACCACGGATGGCCCTTGTCCACGCCGATGCTGCGAAACGCCGCCTCGCGCGTGCCGAAGCTCAGGCTCCCCAGCGGGAAGGCCAGCAGCTCTTCGGCCGGCTTCGCGGCGGTTGCCGGTTTCGCTGCCTGCCCGGATTCGACGACGACCGATGATCTCGGTGCCTTTTCGCCCGTCGCTGCGCCCAGCAGGCGCAGGTGCGTGCCCACCAGCTTGCGCTCCAGCGGCGCGGGCGACGGGTTCAGCACCACCTTGCGCCCCGAAAGGTCGACGTCGGCATTGGGATAGACGGCCGAAACCAGCTGCATCGTCTCGCGCACGGTCTGGCGGAAACGCTTGCTGTCGGCCTCGTTGCCGAGGTGCCGGGCGAGCTGGTCCCACGAGATCGTCTGCCCCTTGTCGCTGGCGATGCGCGGGAGACGATAGGCAAGGTAGGTATAGAGATCGAGGGCGGTGGGCGTGCCCTTGAGTTCGCGGATGGCCACTTCGTTCAGCGGCACCGCGTGCTCGATCAGATGGCTGTAGAACCCCTCCGACATGCGGATTTCGCGCGCGAAGGCGCCGTTCTTCTCGAGCGATCCGGCATATTCGTTGGAAATCTTCACGTCGCGCACGGCAAAGGCGTTGTCGTCGGCCTCGGTGCCGTCCCAGCGGATCTGCCATTCGCAGGCCAGCAGCCGGTCTACCTGCTCGCGCATGCGGTTGGCGGTGCCGCGCGGCCCGTAGGATACCGTCTGATAGCCCAGGCGGCGCATCCATTCGGTGAAATTGCGGCCTAGGTAGACATCGCGCGAACGCTTGGTCACGGCCTGGGACAGCAGGTAGATCAGCGCCACCCGCGGATAGGCTCCGTAGGGAACGCCCAGGCTGCGCAGCATCGGCTTGCCGTCGACCGTCTGCAGGACGGGCCGCGGGTTGATGGCCAGGGCATATTTGCCGTCTTCGCGCAGGATCGGCTGCGTCTCGTCCTTGGGTCGCTTGGTGGGCAGCGACATCGCGCAGAGCGCCGAATGGAGGAACGCGGGAACCGGCTCCTCGTCCTGGACCCGCAGGAACGCATCCATCGTCAGCTGCGAACCGGCATGGCGCGCCAGCGAACGGACCTGCTCTTCCCCGCCGTTCAACATGGCCAGGGCGTACTGATGTCCGATCGGTTTGCTGCTATCGCCGGTGTTCATAATGCCCTGCCTTGCCCCGAATCGAGGGGCCCTGATGTGGGTTTAGACAACAGGTTTGACCCGGAAACGCAAGCAGGTTGGCAGTTTCGGCGGGATTTGGCGGGTAAAACCTACAAGACCACCGATGATCTCGGAGCCCTTTCCCGTTCCACGCCCCTTTCTTCCCCTTTTTTCAAAACAGCCGATTCGCGAATCGGTTTTTGATTAGGGATTCTTGTATAGGTTTGTGCACCGAGATCATCGGTGGTTTCCGCTCCGAGATCATCGGGAAAACGCACCGGAATCATCGGCTTGCACCGAGATCATCGGTTCCTCCCGCCCTTCCCCGCCAGCCTGCGGAAAACCGTGGATCGATGCGCCGGTGCGGCTGCGCCTTTACCCCAAACGGCACCGAGATCATCGGTCGAGTCGCGGCGCAACGACCGTCCACGCCGATTTGGCGCCTCCGAGTCGCGGCACCGCAGCCAAAAGGGCTCGGAGATCATCGGCGAGTTTGTAACACTGATGGACGATCGTTGCTCGAAACTTCCAACCCGGGTAGTAAGACGGTTCAAACTCACAAGACTGGTACTCATGGCGACCCATCCTGCATCCGATGCCCGTTCCGACGCTTCCGGCGATGAACTGCTGGACGACACCCTCGGCCTGCTCCACCGAAAGGCCCTCACCATCCTGAAGCGCATCCGCGACGGCGCGCTCGATCCGGAGACGGGCCACAAGGTCGGGCCGTCCTTCGCGATCTCCAAGGCGGCCTCGCTCGTCGGCCGCACCGCCTCGGCGATCCGCGAGGCGGAGCGCGACGGCCGCCTGCCCGAGCGCGACCGCACGGCGTCGGGCCACCGGGTGCAATATACACTGCAGGAACTCGACCACATGCGCGCCGTGTTCGGCACCCGCCCCTGGCGCGCGCCCGACGATGTCCCGGCGATCATCTCGATCTCCAACTTCAAGGGCGGCGTCGGCAAGTCGACGCTGGCGCTGCATCTCTCGCAGCACTTCGCGATCCGCGGCTACCGCGTCCTGTTCATAGACTGCGACAGCCAGGCCAGCTCGACCATGATGTTCGGCTACCGCCCCGATGTCGACCTCGGCGAGGACGACACTCTCTATGGGCACTTCCACAACCCCGAACTGCTCGGCGTGCGCTCGATCATCCGCAAGACCCACTTCCACGGGCTCGACCTGATCCCGGCCAACCTCAAGCTCTATAACCTGGAGTACGAGATCGCCGGCTACCTCGCCCAGAACCAGAGCTTCGACGTCATCGACCTGATCGCGCAGGCCATCGACACCGTGGTCGACGATTACGACATCGTCATCATGGACCCGCCGCCGGCGCTCGGCATGGTCTCGATGGCGGTGCTGCAGGCCGCCAACGCGATGGTGATCCCGGCCCCGCCGAGCGTGATCGACTTCGCCTCGACGGTCTCGTTCATCGACATGGCGCGCACCACCATGAAGCAGCTCGAACAGCTGGGTGGCCGGATCAAGCCGGCCTACAATTTCATCCGCATGGTTGCGAGCCGCGTCGACGACAGCAAGTCGATGCACCGCGAGATCCTCTCGATGATGCGCCAGGTGTTCGGGGGCTCGATGATCAACTCGGTACTCAAGGTCAGCGCCGAGATCGACAATGCCAGCTCGCGCATGAAGACGGTCTACGAACTCGACCGGCCGGTGACGTCGCATGAGGTGCACAACCGCTGCATGCGCTTCCTCAACGATGTCTGCCACGACATCGAGCAGGACGTGCTGCGGACCTGGGCAAGCCGTGCGAAGGGCATGGATTGACCTGTTGCCACGTGGCAACGCGATATAAAAACGATTATTTTCAAGTAGCTAATCGATATTCGAAGTTTCAGCGATGCGATTGGCGGTGCAGGAAACAGGGCTCTTGCGGTACGGTTGCCACGTGGCAACAGCATGCCGGCAGGGCCGTTTCCCAGGAAGGACGATGGACATGAGCAAAGGCAATCGCGGCTTTGGAAGCAGCCTCACCGAGGGTCTCGACGAAGCCGAGCTGGACTCCTCGGCACCCTCCGAAAGCATCATGGCGAGCCGCAGCCAGACCCTCGCGAGGCTCGCTGCCGGCAAGGTCGTGACCGACCGGACCGAGTGGGTCGACCCGGCACGGTGCCGTCCGTGGCGCCTCCATAACCGCGACCTCGATCACCTCAACGAAGAGACCTGCCGCGACCTCATCGATGCGTTCCTGTCCGCGAAGAAGCAGCGCATCCCGGCGATCGTGCGCCGTCTGCAGAACGACCCCGACCACGACTTCGAGATCATCGCCGGTGTCCGCCGCTGGTGGACGGTGCAGTGGCTGCGCGGCCATCACCACCCCGACTTCGAATATCTCGTCACCATCCAGCATGTCTCCGACGAGGAGGCGTTCCGCGTCTCGGACATCGAGAACCGTTCGCGCAAGGACATCTCCGACTGGGAGCGCGCGAAGGAATACATGCGTGCGCTCGGCGAATTCTACGACGGCTCGCAGAGCGAGATGGCCGAGCATCTCAAGATCTCGCGCTCGTGGCTCAGCCGCCTGCTGGACGTCGCCCGGCTCCCCGACGAGATCGTCGACGCCTTCGCCGACACGCATGACATCACCGTGCGCGTCGCGCGCGACATCAAGCCGCTGGCCGGCGATCCGCGCGCGCTCGCGCTGATGGTGGAAGAGGGCAGGGGCATCGCCGGCGAGCGGGCCGACCTCGGCGTCAATCTTTCCGGTCCCGAAGTCGCCAAGCGTCTGGTCCGCGCCACCGTCGCCAAGAGCAAGGAAATCGGCGGCGAGGTCATCGTCAAGGCGGCGAACGGCAAGCCGCTGCTGCGCTACACCCGGTCCGCCCGCAGCGGGCTGGCGTTGAAGATCCTGCCCAAGTCGGGCGCCTCGGTGGATGAAATCATGGCCGCCATCCGGATCGTGGTCGAAGGCTGACAGCCGGAGCCGCGCGGCAGGACAAGCCGCGCGGCCTCACTCTGATGCGTTCGGCCCGCCGTGTCCTCGGTTTCGGCCCGGACTGCGGTGTACTTCTCAGGCAATGGCTTGCCGTAAGCCGCCGCCACCGTTGGTCGGCCAATACGCCCAAAATTGCGCTACCCGGTATCGACAAAATCACCTGACGCCCGGAATTTCCCCTGCGGCGCCTTTCTGGCGACTTCGGAGGGGCTGCGCACCATGGGTATATCGGAATCGCTTCTTCGCGCTCCTGACCCCGTTTCCGGGGACTTTTTTCCGAAGGCTCATCGTTTCGCGAGCCCCCGAATCAAGCGATTTTGGCGGATTTTCCCAGTAAATCGCTATTTTCGGATCAGGGCAGTTTGTCCGGCATGCCTTCGTCCGACCGCGCCAGCAGGCGGTCGAGGCTGGCCAGGGATGCTTCGTAATCGTCCAGAGCCGATGACGAGAACGTGAAGCCGCCGTCGGGGGCGTCCGCGCCGAGGGCAGGGCGCTCGGTCGTCGATACCGAATAGAGCCGGACGCCGGCTATGGTGGAGCGTTCCAGCACGCCCATGGCTTCCAGCGTCGCCAGCATTCCGCGCACGCCGAGCCGCGACGCGCCGAGCGCGCTTTCTATCTGCGCGGAACGCATCGCGCCGAAGCCGGCGAGGATCTCATGGAGGAGCGGCGCGCGCGAGGTGCCCCGGACGCCTGCCGGACGCTGCGCGGCGCGGCGTGAAAGCCTTGCCGCCTCGCGCAGCTTTTCGGCCATGTCACGGGCGATCTCATGCAGCGCCGAAGCGCGGATCGTTCGCGCCTCGGCGGGGCCCTCGGCACCCAGGGCATCGAGGCGGACGATGCCGGGCAGCGGCAGGGCCTGTCGCAGCGCACCGCCGGCACGCAGGCATTCGCCGAAAAGAAGCTCGACCGCCCAGCGCGGGGAAGGGGGGGCATCGCGCTCGATCGCCTTGCGGTGCCGGTCCAGGGCGATCGCCGCCCGGCCGCGCTCCGCCGGGGCGAAACGAGTGCTCGCGGCGACGGCATCGTGGAGCGCGGCCAGTGCGGCGAGCGGCAGGCCGGGCTCGGCCGCAAGCTCGGTGACGAGCAGGCGCGCATTGCTGATGGCCGCGTGGGCCTGCTCATGATCGCCGTGCGACGTCAGGTCGCGGGGAGCCAGCAATGCCGAGCCGAAATTTACGGCCATCGCTGCCAGCGGCGGCCAACCGGCGTGTGCGAGCTGCGTCAGGATCGCTTCGCACAGCACCCGGGGCGGGCGGACGCCGCGCGGAGGGGTGTCGGCAAGTGTGGCGAGGCCCGCGAACCAGGCCTGAAAGCGCTGGTCGGTAAAGCCGTGCCCTTCCTGCCGGAGCGCGCTGCACAGCGCATCGCGTACAAGCCGGGCGGCAAAGATCCGCAAGGCCGAGGCATCGGCATGTTCGAGCGCGCCGTCAAGCTGGCCGAGAGCCAGCATGGCCCTTGCCTCGACATCGAAAAGGGCCTCGTTTTCGCGAATTTGCCGCTCCATTGCCGCCAAATAAACCAGCTAAATCGCCATGATAGCGGCGATGAGTATAGCTAAAATAGTTTAGCTATACAAGCGATGGGATGGCCTACAGGCGGCGCCTGGATGCCCAAGTATCATACCGTATCGACCACGGTGAGGATGCGGATATGGGGCCGTCCGTGCTCGCCGGGCGGCGGGCCGACGCAATCGGGGTGAAGTGGCTTCTTCCGGCTTCGGGCGGGCCTGAAAACGGCGCGGGGAGCGCGGCTCAGGCGTGCCGGAAGCCTACCGGGCGGGTGCTGCCGCGCACCACCAGCGCGCCTTCCGCGACGACCTGCTCGTGCCGGTCGGGGTCGGCGCGCAGGGCGAGGATGAGGCGCAGGGTTTCCGCTACCATCCGGGCGGCGGGCTGCGAGTAGCTGGTGAGGGCGAAGCCCGGCCAGGCAGCCATGGGCACGTCGTCGAAGCCCGCGATCGAGATTTCTCGGCCCACGTCCAGCCCGAATTCGTGGCGGGCGACCGTGATCGCCGCGAGTGCCATGGTATCGTTGGCGCAGAAGATCGCGTCGGGGCGGTCCTTGCGCAGCAGCAGGCGGCGGGTGGCGGCCATGCTGGCGTCGAAGGCGTAGT
>Ga0308159_1002963_pt1 | contig 18267 bp, 12 predicted proteins | sample PhyCR1_FD_201040 | JGI IMG/M metagenome (GOLD analysis project Ga0308159, IMG submission 201040) | Phyllosphere microbial communities from UC Gill Tract Community Farm, Albany, California, United States - DLSLC.R1 | ecosystem: Host-associated > Plants > Phyllosphere > Unclassified | place: USA... | reverse complement strand
CAGGTCCTCAAAGCAGCGGATCATCGAGGAAAGCAACGCCAGCCGCGCTTTCCATGGGGAGAAAGCGCGGCATTTTACATGAACCCGCGGGTTTGGCTTCAGCCGGCGACAGCCTGTTTGCGCTCACGCCAGGCCATGATCAGCCAAACGGCAGTAACCCCGGCGAATTTCGAGGCCAGGGCGGTGATGATCACCGGCGGGGTCAGCAGGTCGATCATGCCGAAGAAGATGAAGGTATCGAGAGGAATGCTTAGCGCCGAGCTGATCCACAAGCGGTCGCGCAACGGCCGCTTGGTGATGCTGAACACCAGCCAGTCGATGCACTCGGATACCGCGAACGCCGTGGCGCTGGCCAGCGCGATGGACGGATCGGAGGTGACGTAGGACAGCACCAGCGCCGCCAGCATCGCCACGATCGCACCGTGACCGAAGCGCGTTTGCACCATGTCACGCAGCACGAACACCAGCCCGCCCCAGGCCGACCAGATGATGTCCAGGTGCGGTGCGGTGGAGAAGGCGAAGTTGATCAGCACGACGCTGCTGATGTAGGCAATGAGGAAGATCATGGAGGGCGGCCTGTCGATTTGGCGCACAGGTTACTGGACCCGCAGATCAAGAGCCACCCCCTCACCCCAGCCCTCCCGAAACGTCGGACCGCCCCCAAGGGGGGCGAGGGGGAAAGGGAGCAGACAGGGGGCTTTTCAAGTCCTGAGTTCGACGCGATATTTTCAGGTCGGCGTGACTCGTCCAAACAACACGGTCAGTCCCCTCTCCCTCTGGGAGAGAGTTAGGGTGAGGGCATTTTGAGGTCGGTCACGATTTCGAAGGGATCATCCAGACTAATCCACTCGCCTTCGCCCGTTCATGACACAACCCCAACACGACGCGGCGTTCGTCGTTGTTCATGCGGCTCCAGCGAGTAATCTCTTCCACGGTACGCTGGCACCCGGTGCAGATATCAGCCTCATCCAGTGCACAGATATTTACGCAGGGGGAAGCGACAGGTCGTTCAGCGGTGGTCATTGTTCTTGCTCGACCAGATCGCGGGCATAACGCTGCGAGTTATGCACATAGTGCGCGGCGCTGGCTTCGAGCATCTTCTTTTGCGCCTCGGTGAGTTCGCGCACGACCTTGCCCGGTGAGCCCATCACCAGCGAACCATCGGGAATCTCCTTGCCCTCGCCGATCAGCGAATTGGCGCCGATGATGCAGTTCTTGCCGATCTTCGCGCCGTTGAGAATCACCGCATTGATGCCGATCAGGCTGTAATCGCCGACCGTGCAGCCGTGCAGCATGGCGTTGTGGCCGATGGTTACGCCAGTGCCAATGGTCAGCGGGTAGCCCATGTCGGTGTGCATCACCGTGCCGTCCTGCACATTGCTGTTTTTGCCGATCAGGATCAGTTCATTATCACCGCGCAGCACGGCGTTGAACCAGACGTTGGCGCCCTCTTCCAGTCGGACCTTGCCCACCAGCACGGCATTGGGGGCGACCCAGCTCTGTGGATGGGTTTCGACACGGGCGTCGCCCAGGCGGTATTTCATGGTGTGATCCTCAGGGCTTGCGGTGATGGCCATTCGAACGATGGCTAGGTATTGATGAAGCTTTTCGGCGGCTGGTGCAGGTTGATCCTGGCGTCATAGAGCAGATTGACCAGTTCGACGATCATCATCGCCGTCAGCCCCCAGATCTTGTACTCGCCGAAGCGGTAGCTCGGCACGTACCAGCTGCGGCCCTGATAGTCGATGCGATGGGTGTGCTCGCGCGGATCCTTGCGGAAAAACTCCAGCGGCACGCTGAACACCGCAGCGATTTCGGCGTCGTTGGGCTGGTATTCGACGAAATCGGGAATCACCCCGACGTACGGCGTGACCTTGATGCCATGCAGTGAAATCAGCGGGCTGAGCGGGCCGATGACTTCCACCAGCCCCGGCGGCAGACCGATCTCCTCTTCGGCTTCACGCAGTGCGGTGAAGATCAGGTCCGGGTCTTCCGGGTCGCGCCGGCCGCCCGGGAAGGCGACTTCGCCGCCGTGGGTCGAGAGCCCGCTGGCACGCAGGGTCAGGACCAGTTCCGGCTCGTCGCTGCGGGTGATCGGCACCAGTACGGCGGCCTCGGGAAAGCGTGCGTCGGTCTCCAGCGTGCGCGGTGTGTGGTTGCTGACCCTGTGCAATAGCTCATCCAGCATGAGTGTTCTCGATCGGTACCTTACCCGGCATCATGCACCAATCGATGCGAGCGCCCAAGCCCCCGAAACCCGACGTGTCGCGAAACGACAACTTGCCGACCGGCACCGCCGCACGCCAAGATAGGCGCAGCATTCAGGAACCTCAGCATGAAATTTTGCAGCCACTGCGGTAACCCGGTCACCCAGCGCATTCCCGAAGGCGATTCGCGGCTGCGCTATGTCTGCGAAAGCTGTCAGACCATTCACTATCAGAATCCCAATATTGTCGCCGGGTGCGTGCCGACCTGGGGCCGCCAGGTGCTGCTCTGTCGCCGCGCCATTGAGCCGCGCCTGGGTTACTGGACCCTGCCCGCCGGTTTCATGGAAAACGGCGAGACCATCGAGCAGGCCGCCGTGCGCGAAACCGCCGAAGAAGCCTGCGCCCGGGTGCGCAATCTGAGCATCTATACGCTGATCGACGTGCCGCACATCAGTCAGGTTCACGTATTCTTCCGCGCCGAACTGGTCGATCTGGATTTTGCCGCTGGCCCCGAAAGCCTCGAAGTGCAGCTGTTCGATGAAGCCGACATCCCTTGGGACGAGCTGGCTTTCCGCACGGTCGGGCGGACCCTGGAATGTTTCTTCGCGGATCGCCGCGCTGAAAGTTACCCGGTGCGTTCGGAATCGATTCCGCCGTTGGTGCAACCGGTGCTCACTTGATTTCGTCGCGCACCGGCCGATAACACCACACAGCGCCGGACACACGGCGCCACAACCGCTGTTCAACCTGTATCTGCGTCACTTTTGGGGAATTGTTTCAATGCGCTGGTTGCTTGCCCTGTTCTGCCTGTCGTTCGTCACGGTCTCGCAAGCGTCATTCGTGACCACCGTGACGCCATCGAGTACGCCCTTGATCGAAAAAGTCCTGGTGCTCAAATCGGCTCACCAGTTGCAATTGATTGTCGACGGCAAGCCGCTGAAGACTTATCGCATTTCCCTGGGCAAAGGCGCGAAAAAAGGTCCGAAACTGATCGAAGGCGACAAGCGCACACCGGAAGGCTTCTATTGGATCGACTGGCGCAAGACCAGCGACAAATTCAATCTCTCGATGCACATTTCCTATCCGAACATCAGCGACTCTGCCCGCGCTCGCCGCGAAGGTGTCGAACCCGGCGGCATGATCATGATCCACGGCACACCGGATTCGGAAGAGACCCCGGAAGACTTGTTCCATACCCTGGACTGGACCGATGGCTGCGTCGCCATGCGCAACGTCGACATGCGCGAAGTCTGGAATCTGGTACCGGACGGGACGATGGTCGAGATCCGCCCGTAATCGTCACGACCACTGGTCGGCCTGAAAAAATAAATCAAAAAAATCGCAGCACGCGTCAACCTCTGCACGGTGATACCACTCTTATCGGCAGGAACTGACGCAGGCTGCGATTTTTTTGTTTATCGCGCCCACCACTAATACCACTTCCAACCCACCCACCCTCCAAGCCCCGTAGAAACGGCAACAGCGCTTTTTCCTGCGTTGACATGGTATGCAAGTGGTATTAGTTTTCGCCCGACTACCGAGCGACAACAATCCTATATCAGCGCCGGAAATGCCCTACATGAACGATCTCCACGCCCTACGCCCCGATGACGCCCAGCCGACGCCGCTTTACCTGCAACTGGCGCGTAATCTGGAAGCGGCGATTCATGCCGGGCAATGGAAAGCCGAACAGGCGATGCCATCGGAGCGCAATCTCAGCGAACTGCTGGGAATTTCCCGAGTGACCGCACGCAAGGCGCTGGAAGTCCTGCTGGAGCAAGGCCTGATCCGTCGCCTGCAAGGTTCCGGCACGTTCATCACCCCGCGCCTGGAGCAACCGCTGTCGCGTCTTTCCGGTTTCAGCGAAATGCTCCGCCTCAAGGGCTTCGTCCCCAGCTCGCACTGGCTGGAACGCGAAATCACCCTGCCGACCCACGAAGAACTGATCCGCCTCGGCCTGTCGCCGAACGACAAGGTGGCGCGCATGAAGCGTCTGCGCAAAGCCGACGACACCGTGATGGCCATCGAAATGAGCACCCTGCCCGCCTCGATCATGCCCAAACCGCAAGCGGTGGGTGATTCGCTCTACGAATACCTCGACGGCATCGGTAAGCCGATCGTCCGCGCCTTGCAGCACATCCAGGCGATCAATGCCTCGGACGAGTTCGCGGCACTGGTCGGCATCGCCCCCGGCACCGCCATGTTGCTGATGACCCGGGTGGGCTATCTGGAAGACAACACGCCGATCGAAGTCACCGACACCTATTGCCGCAACGACTACTACGACTTTGTGGCAGAGCTGCGCCGCTGAGAGCGGCGCCGGAACCGAGAAAACATCATGTCCGAAGACAACATCCTCACCGCTGACGGCTGGATTCGCGGCCGGCTGATCCACGCTCACGGCAAAGTCGTGGCAATCGAAGGCGAGCCCTGCGATCCGGCCGACAACGACCTGCCGTACCTGCTGCCGGGTTTCATCGATCTGCACGTCCACGGCGGCGGTGGCAAAGACATCATGGAAGGCGCCAGCGCTTTCGAGACCATCAGCAAAACCCACGTGCGTTTCGGCACCACGTCGCTGCTGGCCACGACCATGACCGCGCCGCGTGCCGAGATCGCCAGCGTCCTGAAAGAGGTCGGAGAATTCTGCGAGCAGCGTGCGCAAGGCGCCGCGCGGGTCCTCGGTGTTCACCTCGAAGGCCCGTATATCAATCCCGGCAAACTCGGCGCGCAACCAAACTTCGCCCACACCGCGTTGATGGCCGAGGTCGAAGAATATCTGGCTCTCGCGCCGGTCCGGGTGATCACCATCGCGCCGGAAATCGCCGGCCACGACGAGTTGATCCGCGAGCTGAGTAGCCGCGGCATCCGCATGCAGATCGGCCACACCCTCGGCAGCTATGAAGAAGGCGTTGCCGCGTTGAACGCCGGCGCCACCAGCTTCACCCATTTGTACAACGCCATGAGCCCGTTGCATCACCGCGAGCCGGGGATCGTCGGCGCGGCGCTGGCCCACGCGCAATACGCCGAGCTGATCCCGGATCTGCTGCATGTGCATCCCGGTGCAATCCGTGTGGCGCTGCGCTCGATCCCGTGCCTGTACTGCGTCACTGATTCGACCGCCGCCGCCGGCATGCCCGATGGCGAATACAAGCTCGGCAGCCACACCGTGACCAAATGCCTGGGGGGTGTGCGCCTGCCCGACGGCACGTTGGCGGGCAGTACGCTGACCATGGATCAGGCCCTGCGCAATCTGGTGAAGATCGGCCTGCCGATTGCCGAGGCCTCGCAGCGCCTGTCGCAATTCCCCGCCGATTACCTCGGCCTCAACGAACGCGGGCGCCTTGCCCCCGGCGCCTGGGCCGACTGCGTGCGGCTCGATCGCTCACTCACACTGACCGCCGTCATGGTCGAAGGAGAAGACATTGACTTCAAAAATGCTTGAGGAGGCGCTGTCCTCGTTCGAGGCCGTGCACGCCCAGTTGCAACAGCTCGACCCGCAGCTGATCGAGATCGCCGGGCGCCTGCGCCGTCAGCCGCCGCAAGTGGCAATGACCGTGGCCCGGGGCAGCTCCGACCACGCGGCGAGTTATTTCGCCTACCTGACCATGCAGCAACTGGGCGTGCCGGTAGCATCACTGCCAATGTCAGTGGTGACCATGCAGCAGGCGCCATTGAAGGTCAGTGGTCAGGTCGCGTTCGCCTTTTCCCAGTCGGGACAAAGCCCGGATCTGGTCAACAGCCTGCGCCTGTTGCGCAAGCGTGGCGCGCTGAGCGTGTCGATGGTCAATGCCGCCGATTCGCCACTGGAAGCAGCTTGTGAATTCAGCGTGCCGCTGCTAGCTGGCACCGAAAGCAGCGTCGCCGCGACCAAAAGCTTCATCGCCACCCTCAGCGCCAGCGCCCGTCTGGTCGCGCACTGGAAAGAAGACGACGAACTGTTGCAGGCACACAACGCCCTGCCGGATGGGCTGCGCGAAGCCGCGACCCAGGACTGGAGCGTCGCCATCGACGCGCTGCGCGATTGCCAGCGGTTGATGGTGATCGGCCGTGGCGCCGGTTTCGCCATTGCTCAGGAAGCGGCGCTGAAGTTCAAGGAAACCTCGGCGATTCAGGCCGAAGCCTTCAGCAGCGCCGAAGTCCGTCACGGCCCGATGGCACTGATCGATGAGCATTATCCGTTGCTGGTGTTCGCCCCGCGCGGTGCGGAACAGGCCGGGTTGTTGAGCCTGGCGGCAGAAATGCGCCAGCGCGGCGCCCGCGTGTTGCTGGCCGCACCGGATGACGTGGCCGAACGCGACCTGACCCTGAGCCGCGCCGAACACCCGGCCCTCGACCCGATTCTGGCGATCCAGAGTTTCTACGTCATGGCCGCAGGCCTCGCCGTGGCCCGCGGCATGGACCCGGATCAGCCGCGCCACCTGAGCAAAGTGACCCGCACCCACTGAGTGCCCCGACTGCACACCTGATGAGACCGAGCCATGCACAACAACAATAAAGAGCTGACCCTCAGCGCCCCGCTCAGCGGCCCGGTGCTGACGCTCGCCAAAGTCCCGGACGCGGTGTTCGCCAGCGGCGCGATGGGCGACGGCATCGCCATCGACCCGCTCAACGACACGCTGTATTCGCCGTGTGCCGGGGTGATCATTCACGTCGCGCGCACCGCTCACGCCGTCACCGTGCGCGCTGACAATGGTGCGGAGATTCTGCTGCACCTGGGCCTCGATACCGTTGAGTTGAACGGCGCCGGTTTCTCGATGCTGGTCAGCGAAAATCAGCGGGTCAGCCTCGGCCAGCCGTTGTTGCGCTACGACCAGGACCAGGTTGGCCAGCACTGCAAAAGTCTGGTCAGCCTGTTGATACTGACCAACAGCCACGACTTTCAGGTGCGGCCGATCACGCTCAAAGCGGTGAAAGTCGGCGAGCCGTTGCTGCACATCATCGCGCGCAACGACTCAGTGGCAGGTGTTGAAGCCAGCGCCGGCCCGGAGGTTCGCGGGCAGGTACGCGTGGCCCATCGCGGTGGCTTGCATGCGCGTCCGGCGGCGCTGATCCGCCAGACTGCGCAGGGTTTCAACAGTCAGTCACAGCTGCACTTCGCCGGTAAATCGGCACCGTGCAACAGCCTGATCGGCCTGATGGGCCTGGCGATTGGCGAGCAGGATGAAGTGCAGGTCAGCTGTCAGGGCGCGGATGCCGACGCGGCGCTGCAAGCCTTGCTCAGCGCATTGGCCACCGCACTGCCGGATGATCATCACGCTAAAGCGCCCGTCAGTACTGCGCCGCTGAAACGCCCGGCCGAAGCGGGTGTGTTGCACGGCGTCTGTGCGGCGCCGGGGCTGGTCGCCGGGCCGTTGTTTCGCTTGAACGCGATCAGCTTGCCGGCGGATGCGGGCAACCACGATCCGGTGCAGCAACAACAGATTCTCGATGCGGCACTCAACGCGGTGCGCAGCGACATCGCCGCCACCCTCGCCCAAGCGACCAAGCACAAGAACGCCGACGAAGAAGCCATCTTCGCCGCGCACATGGCTCTGCTCGAAGATCCGGCGCTGCTCGATGCCGCACAGCAATTGATCACGCAAGGCAGCGCGGCGACTCACGCCTGGAGTCAGTCGATCGACGCGCAGTGCGACATGCTTCAGAACATCGGCAGCGCGCTGCTGGCCGAGCGCGCCAATGATTTACGCGACCTCAAGCAACGGGTGCTGCGCGCCTTGCTTGGCGAGGCCTGGCACTACGATGTGCCGGCCGGTGCGATTGTCGCGGCGCATGAACTGACCCCGTCGGATCTCCTGCAACTCAGCGCGCAAGGTGCCGCTGGCTTGTGCATGGCCGAGGGCGGCGCGACCTCGCATGTGGCGATTCTCGCTCGCGGCAAAGGCTTGCCGTGCCTGGTGGCGCTGGGTTCGGCATTGCTTGATCAGGCGCAAGGCCAGGCGGTGGTGCTGGATGCCGATGGCGGCCGCCTCGAACTGACGCCTAACACCGAGCGCCTGGCCGATGTGCAACAAGCGCAAATCGAGCGCCAGCAGCGTCGCGACGCGCAACAGGCCAAGGCTCATTTGCCCGCCGAAACGCGCAATGGCGTGGCCATCGAAGTCGTTGCCAACGTCGCCTCCAGCAGTGAAGCGGCAGAGGCTTTCGCCAACGGCGCCGATGGTATCGGCCTGCTGCGCACCGAGTTTCTGTTCGTCGATCGCCAGACTGCGCCGGATGTCGAGGAGCAGCGCGCCGCTTATCAAGCGGTGCTCGATGCGATGGGCGACAAGTCGGTGATCATTCGCACCATCGACGTCGGCGGCGACAAGCAACTGGACTACCTGCCGCTGCCCGCCGAAGCCAACCCGGTGCTCGGCTTGCGCGGCATTCGTCTGGCGCAGGCGCGGCCGGAAATTCTTGATCAGCAATTGCGCGCGCTGTTGCAGGTCAAGCCGTTGCGCCGCTGCCGGATCCTCTTGCCGATGGTCACCGAAGTGGACGAGTTGTTGCAGATTCGCCAGCAGGTCGACGCTTTGTGCGTGGAACTGAACATCAGTGAGCGCCCGGAAATCGGCGTGATGATCGAAGTCCCCGCCGCTGCGCTGCAAGCCGAACAATTGGCCGAGCACGCCGACTTTCTCTCGATCGGCACCAACGACCTGTCGCAATACACCCTGGCCATGGATCGCGACCATGCCGGTCTGGCGGCGCGCGTCGATGCTCTGCACCCGGCGCTGCTGCGGCTGATCGCCATGACCTGCACCGGTGCGGCAGTGCACAAACGCTGGGTCGGCGTCTGCGGCGCCCTCGCCTCCGACCCGCTGGCGACGCCAGTGCTGATTGGTCTGGGCGTGACCGAACTGTCGGTCAGCCCGGTGCAGATCGGTGAAATCAAGGACCGTGTGCGTCAGCTGCACGAGGCCGAATGCCAGCGTCTGAGCCACGACCTGCTCAAGCTCGGCAGCGCCGCCGCCGTGCGTCACGCCTGTCAGCAACATTGGCCGCTGCCCTAACAACAAGCTCTCGCTAAAGAGCAGGAGAACCACCATGTACCAACTTTTCATCGAAGGCCTGCAACGCCTCGGCCGCGCGTTGATGCTGCCGATCGCGATCCTGCCGATCGCCGGCCTGTTGCTGCGCCTGGGCGATACCGACCTGTTGAACATCGCCATCATTCATGACGCCGGGCAGGTGATCTTCGCCAACCTGGCGATGATCTTCGCCATCGGCATCGCGGTCGGTTTCGCCAGGGACAACAACGGCACGGCGGGCCTCGCCGGGGTGATCGGTTATCTGGTGATGATCTCGACGCTGAAGGTGCTCGATTCGACCATCAACATGGGCATGCTCGCCGGGATCGTCAGCGGCCTGATGGCCGGTGCGCTGTACAACCGTTTCAAGGACATCAAGCTGCCGGAGTATCTGGCGTTCTTCGGCGGCCGACGTTTCGTGCCGATCGTCACCGGATTTGCGGCCGTCGGGCTGGGCGTGCTGTTCGGCTACATCTGGCCGCCGATCCAGCACGGCATCAACGCATTCGGCGCACTGATGATGGAAAGCGGCAGTATCGGTGCGTTCGTGTTCGGCGTGTTCAACCGCCTGCTGATCGTCACCGGTCTGCACCACATCCTCAACAACATGGCCTGGTTCGTGTTCGGCAACTTCACCGATCCGACCACTGGCGCACTGGTCACGGGCGATCTGTCGCGCTATTTCGCTGGCGATCCGAAGGGCGGCCAGTTCATGACCGGGATGTTCCCGATGATGATCTTCGGCCTGCCGGCGGCATGTCTGGCGATGTACCGCAACGCCCTGCCGGAGCGGCGCAAGGTCATGGGCGGGATTTTCCTGTCGATGGCCCTGACCTCGTTTTTGACCGGGGTAACCGAGCCGATCGAATTCGCCTTCATGTTCCTCGCGCCGCTGTTGTATCTGCTGCATGCGTTGCTGACTGGCTTGTCTATGGCGATCACCAATGGCCTGAACATCCATCTTGGCTTCACCTTTTCCGGCGGCTTCATCGACATGATTCTCGGCTGGGGTCGCTCGACCAATGGCTGGCTGGTGATTCCGGTAGGCCTTGCCTATGCCGTGATCTACTACTGCGTGTTCGATTTCTGCATCCGTCGTTTCAACCTGAAAACACCAGGGCGCGAAGATGTGGCGGTCGCAGAGAAAGCCGTACTTACCGAGAACGAGCGCGCCAGCGCCTATATCAAGGCTTTGGGCGGCGCCGAGAACCTGCTGACGGTGGGCGCTTGCACGACACGGCTGCGCCTGGAGATGGTCGATCGCAACAAGGCGCTGGATAGCGAGTTGAAAGCACTCGGCGCGATGGCCGTGGTTCGCCCCGGCAAGGGCGGCAGTCTGCAGGTGGTGGTCGGGCCGCTGGCGGACAGCATTGCCGATGAAATTCGCCTCGCCTTGCCGACGTTGGGCCGTGCTCCGCTCACCTCGCCGACGGCGGTTGTTGATGAGCCGAAAACCCTGACGGTCGCCAGTGCTGAGGCGCTGCAATGGCTGAAGGCGTTGGGCGGTAGCGACAATGTGCTGCAACTCGATTGCATCGCCCTGACCCGGGTTCGCCTGCAACTGGCCGATGGCGAGGCGCTGTCCGAGGCGCAGCTTAAAGCGCTGGGGTGCCAGGGTGTCAGCCAGCTGGAGGGCGGAGTCTGGCATTTGCTGGTGGGAGATAAGGCTACGAGTCTGAGTGCGGCGATGAAGGGCTTGGTCAGTCGCGCGCCGGTCACTACGCAGGTCTGAGCCACCAGGTTGTTGTCAGGCGCGCTCGCGAGCGGGCCTGACCACAACGACATACATAGATACCACCTTGGAAAACGCTCCCCTCGCCATGCTGGGCCTTCATCCCAGCCTGGAGAAAGTGCCCATGAGCACGCCCAAAGCCCCCACCGCCGAAGAGATCAAAAGCGATCTCAACCAGATCGGCGACTACCTGTTCGGGCCATCAGCCCCATTGCTGCCGGAAAACCAACCGAGCACCGAACAGGCCTACCTGAAAAACCTCAACGAGCAGCTGAAAACCTACCGCACCGGCTACCTGCGACGCAGCCGTGCGCTGTACCAGACGCTGGAAACCAGCGACCTGCAAAGCACCGCAGGCAAGCAGCTCATCGCGACGCTGAAGATCAGACTCAGCACCCAACTGATCAACATGGACCTGCGCGACCAGATCGACGGCAAACCGGCGAAAACCTTTCTGAAATACGATGCCGGATTCACCGCCATCGGCCACGAAACGCGGCAAGCCGTCAGTGATCGCCTGCTCCACCCGCAAGCCGGCGAATTGCTGAACAAACTCGATCTGGGACCGATGCTGCGGCCTGCCATTTATGCACTGCAATTCAGTTATCAGAGCACCACGGTCGAATTGGCCGGCGCCTTTGTCGTGACACAAAAGGACAGCCCGCGGATCACCGATCTGCTGACAGACCAGAGCGTCGGCTACGCCGTACTGTTCACCCCGGCCCGCGGCCTGGAGTTTTTCAATTCCCTGACTGATCTCGATGCCCACCTGCGTGAGTCGCTGAATTCGCGCAACAGCCGCGCCGAGTTCATGCAATTGCTGCCGACGCGCTATCACCAGGTCGGCGCCGCAGGAATCTGGCCGCTGCAGCTGGCGTCAATCGACAGCCGACCCTTGTTCGAACATATTTACGACGCGCTCATCGAAAAACGCACGCAGGATATCGAGCGTGCGTTGAGCTTCGCCGACAACCCGCAGCAGGACGCCGCGCTGTTGCGCACGGCGCTCGAAACCGCAATCGCCGCTGCCCTGCCGGATCTGACGCCGCGCCTGGAATTACGCGCACAGACCCTGTTTGAACGCCACCTGCGCTACAGCGCACCGGATTGGTACCGTAACGCCAGCAGCGCGAAACAGCTCGAACTGGCGCAGCACCTGAGCAACTACCAACAGGCGCGGCAACATTGGCTCGACCTGATGCAGCCGGTGGGCAGTCTGACGGCACTGGCTCGCCAGCAGTGGCTGGAACGCCTGAGCGATGATCTGGAAATCGATGATCTGGAGCCGGAAAAGCTGCAAATCAGCACTGATCGCCGAGTACCGGGCTACGGCGTTTACATACATCAATACACGCTGCTCGATCTGTCCTTGCGCGGCCCGCACACCGGCGATGAATTGACGGGTTCGGAGTTCCTGAGCTACACCAGCCTCACCTATGACGGCGCCCCGTTGTCGCAAAGCCATGCTGACCTGACACCGGCATGGCTGGTCAAACAGGCGTTAAGCCTTGCGCCCCGCGTTGACTTCAATCGCCTGCAAAACGAAATGCACGCCGGCACCGCCATCAAACCTGCCATTGAGCGCATGCTTGACCAGAGAATCGTCGCCCTCGCCCATACGGCCGTGCTGCAAGGGCACCTGCTCGAAACCGATTTGCCATTGATCCAGCGCTTGCGCAGCGGCGGCGATCCGCATCTGCGCGCCGCCACCCTGTCGCTGCACGGCGCACAACTGCAGGATTTGTGGGTGCTGCGCCAGAGCGACGCCAGCGGTGTCATCAAGCGTATCTTGCTGTGCACGCCACAGGCTCCCCGCGAGCAACAGTTTCAGGCCTTCGCCAGCGAGCGCGAATGCCAGACCCATCTGCTGGGCTGGGCGAAGCACAGCGACGTTGCCGACAGCATGGCCGGTTACCTGATCAGCCGCGCCCCGATGCGCTTTCGTGCGACGCTACGCAAAGTGCTGGCCGGCCTGAGCTTCAAGCCTGAGGCGATGGAGCACCAGAAGGTGACATTCGATAACTGTGGCGACCATCTCGCTTGCCTGAAAGCCATGGCCGAACACGTGCTCGCTACGCGCGTTGACGACTACGACTTCAGCACGCCTCTGTGGTATCGCTCGACTACCGCGGCCAATCGCAGAAAGCTGACCACCCTGAGCGAAGATGCCGAAGGCGCTTTGCGTGCATTCAACCGGCACGCCTTGTCCGGCAGCCAGTTTCCGGCATTTGACGACTACGTGCACGAGCAAGCCAGAATCAGTCTGAACCGTCTGCTCAAGCGTCCGGCCAACGATGTCGACCCGGATACCGTCTGGGCGTATGCGCCGATGTCCATCGTGCCGTCATTGACCCCGAAACCGCTGTCGTACACCCGCCTGTTTCGCGACGGCTATGCCGACGGTGTAGGTTTTCTCGATGAGAAATTCTCCCGCTCGGCCCGGTTCAAAGGCCCACCGGGCATCGATGTCAGCAGCCTGACCGCACAAAACGTCGCGCGCTCGGTCACGGGGGTGTGGATCGGCCAACGCTACACCGACAAGGTCAGGAACGACCTGCAAAGTTCGACCAGCGAAGGCTACGATTTCAGACGCAACGCGACATTGGCGATCACTCAGCGTCAGATGAAAAGCGCCGCGCTGGAATCTCAGCTGCAAGGTCATATCGCCAGCAGCGATCTGCAATGGCTGGAGCAGAGCATCACCAGCATGGACGAAATCTCTGGGCCCACTCGCACGAAGTTTCCCATCCACCGCTTGATGATCGACGGCGAATGGGTGATGGATGCGTGGCTGTTCAGCCATGCCGACAACCCGGTTTTGCTCTATACCCCGGACGCGCCCGACGGTGTCAGGTTTCGCGAAGCGCGGCTGTTCAATTACCTGCTTCAGCAGCAGGCCGGCATGATCGAATACCTCACGTCCCGGGTTGGCGTGAGTGCTCAGACACGGGTACGGACGTTTCTTGAAAACGCAAAAAAACAGCTACCCAAAGACCTCAATAAAACCACGCCCAGCCTGGCACGCTACGATTCAATACCGGCCACCGCTGCCGTCAGCGATCTGCGCGCGGCGCTGTACAACATGAAGCTGCAACGCCGCATCGACAATGTCCACGCCACCACCACCAGTCGAACCGAGATGATTGCCGGGCTGATCTGGACCAGTGTCGAATGGCTCGCCGCGATTGCCACCGCCCCGTTCCCGCTACTCAGTCTGAGCACCGGCCTGCTGCTGGCCTTCAAGGACGCGATGCTCGCGCTGCACGCTTATCGCCAGGGCGACCATGGCGAAGCCTTCCAGCACTTGCTCGGTTATCTGTTCAACAGTGCGGGCGCGGTACTGACCGATCTGCGTCCCGCCTTGCGTTCACTCAAACCCGTGCGCCGGCCGTTGCGCCAGGCAATCGCCAGTGCCGGCAATGACCAGCAAAACGTCACGACGCTGGTCAATCAGGTCGAGCCCCAACCCGAGTGGGATGACATGCGCGTCGTGATTTTCAGAAGCCAGTTTTACTACACAGGGAAAAATCCCGACGCACTCGGACGCCATTTGCTTTACAAACCAAAGCCAAACTCGCCTGACCTCGTTTCGACCGGCATTCTGGTAGTGCCCGATGCAAACGGCCTGATGGTGCGCAGCGGAATCGCCGGCGGCGCGCCAAAATACGATGCCGTGCCAGAGACTCCGGGCCCGCACAAGGATTACGGCGTGGCGGACAAATACCGCCTGCGCGTCGAAACAGTGATGAATCCGCAAACCCGCGACAACATCATCCAGCGCAGTCAGGACTACATGGGCACGACTCCCCATGCGATCGTGGCCGGTGCCGCCGATGAACTCGCCAAGGTACGCATCGCCTACCTGAAACAGGTCGAAAAACTTACCACCGATGCCACCCGGCATTTCGCCGAACTCGCCCCCCTGCCCGCTCGCGCCGAAGTTCCGGCAGTGGCTGCCAATACCTCGATTGCACAGTTGATCGCCAGCGATGCATTCAAAGGCAAGAACCTGGTCATTGGTGCTGAGGTCGGTTCTATCGCCAGCAAACAATTGCTGATCGATCATGTCGACGAACTCATTGCAAACGGATTCAAGCGCCTCTATGTCGAGTACCTGGCGGGAGATGTGTTTTATCCCAAGCTTGCGAAACTGAACAAGGGCGGCGCCTGGAAACACATCAAAACCCATCTCAAAGCGGTTGATCGCGCGCTGGGGCACGAGAAGGACGCGCCGTACTCGTATCTGGCACTGGTGCGAACAGCACGGGAAAAAGGCATGACGATTCATGCGCTGGACGCCTCGACCAGTTATCAGCTGGAGCACGCCATGGTGCTGGCCGACGTCTCGCCATTGACCCCTCGAAGCAACACCATCAGGAACTTTTATTCGCACAAGGCGTTGTCCGCGGATATCGCCGATGCGACGGAAGAACGCTGGATCGCCCTCACCGAACAGACCCGCATGAGCACTTTCGACAAGACGCCTGGCCTGGCCGACCTGCACGATGCCATTGCCGTGCGGGTAGAAGACATCGACCTTTACCAGGCCCAACGTGTCGGCGTGGATGCGCCAGGTTCGATCGCCGGCGATGCGGCGGCGCGTGGCGATTACCTTGTGCAGACACCGACCGCGTACAAGGCCCCACGGCCCGTCTCAAAGCCAGCGGCAACTGCCACGGCTTCCAGTCAATTGGGTAACTACGACATGGCACCGTCGTTTCACGAGGGTGTTGTCAGGCTCATGCGCGACCGTAACGGTTTGAACAGCTCCTTCGGTCCTGCAAATAGCGACCAACTGTTGTTCAGCGCATTTATTGGCGCGCGCCAGCGCTTGGGCAAAGCGGCCAGAGATGCATTCACTTCCTTTCAACCTGCAACGACAGCCGCGCTCCCGCCCCTTGCCGCCGGCGAGACTTTCGACACGTTTTTGCAAAAACTGGCCGACGGCCGATTGAATCTGCTGATGGGTGAAAATCCAACCGAAGTGTCAGCCAAGGCGCTGTTGAAGAAACACATGCACGCACTCAAGGATGCGGGTTATGACACGCTCTACCTGGCGCGTGTCTATACCGATCTGCATCAGGCAGAGCTGGACATTTTTCACCTGACCCAACGCATGCCCGAACGAGTCAAGGCTCATCTGCACATGCTGAGCGCGGACCGGCCGAGTGGTTATGTGGCTACTGACAATTACAACGAGGTCTGTGAGGCGGCGGCCAAATACAACATCCGTATCAGGGCCATTGATTGCGTCGCCAGCGCCAACGTCAAGGGCTTGGCTGATCCCGAGTTGTCGCGGCAAGAGATGTTCAGCTATTTCGCCACTGAGGCAATCAAAGCCGACCAACTGCTCCACGGGCCGCATAAATGGATGGCACTGATTGACAGAACCCAGACCAATTACAGCCTCGGGGTACCGGGACTCGGCGAGACGCTCGGCGCGGTCAGCCTTCATGTACGCGACAGCGCGCCTGAACTGGCCAGCACCGTCCAACAGGGTGCGTGGGCGACGATAATTCCGGAAAACGCCACCAGCGCACGGGCAATGCGCAGTGACTTCACGATCAACATCGCGGTGGCCGGCAAAAAGGAGATTGGCTCTACGCCGCCAGTCAGCCGCAGCAAATTGACCCATCCTGGTCTGTTCCTGATTGAAAATGAAGGCACCAGCGGGACTCGCGTGGTGCATAAATCCAGGACCGGCGACATCGTTGTCACGCCGATCCAGGTCAATGACAAAGGCTTGTTGTTCGTCGACCGTTGGGAGAAGAAAGATCAGGGCTTCACATACCTGCGCACGCTGATCGATATGCTGGTTAAAGACGTCAAGTTGACGCAGGTGAAATAACGCGGGTTCGCTTGCAGGTTGTGGAAACCACTGGGATTGCAAGCCCAGTGGTTTTTTCATGCCCAAACGCTGTGATTGTCCGCAGCGCCTGGGCGGCAGGCGGGAAGGTTCTGCCGACTCAGAAATTGCTTTAACAGACTTCAGATCGCCACCCTCACCCTAGCCCTCTCCCAGAGGGAGAGGGGACCGATCGTGGTGAATGCGAAAGCTACGCCGACGTGCAATACCGAGTCGAGCTCAAGCTCTGAAGACCCCACAGATCGGCTCCCTCTCCCTCGGGAGAGGGCTGGGGTGAGGGGCAGCCACACCACAAATCCAAAGCCAACCCCCCGCTTCTAACCACTCAACAATGAGCGTTAGCTCGCGTGCTCTTGATCTTGCGTCACCAGCGACGTCGGGAGGCTGAGTGGAGGGATCGATCCCGGAACGAAGGGACCCGAGCTTGCGAGGGCCGAACGTAGGAGCAAGCGTTTTGGGTTACCTTTTTGGCGTTTGAAAAAGGTGACCCGCCGTAAGGGCGGAACCCTAAGTAGCCGTGACCGCAGCAACGGATAAGTCCCCAAAAATCAGTGTCTGAAAGAAGGCAATCGCCAGCAGGCTAGCTCCCACAGTGGACTAATCTCGCTCATAAGATCGAAACCAACAAAAAACCCGCAGACAATTCCTCATCTGCGGGTTTCCCGTTTCAGCCGCCAAAAAGATCAGAAATCTTCCAGCCGCCATACCTCATAAGCCGGCGTCTCATACGGATGACTCAATTTCAGCGCCGCCACAACAGCAACGATCAAATCATCCGCAACGACAAGCTCAACCTTCCACTCCTCGACCCGCTCAACCTGCCCCGCCTCGCCAATGAACGGCTGACTGCCGTCCAACGGCCGAAACTGACCAGAGCCAAGCACTTGCCACGCACAGTGGTCATAGTCACCGATCCGCCCGCCACCGGCAGCGAACACAGCCCCTTTGACCACCTCGACATGACTGTCAGGAACAAAAAACGCGAGCTTGTACACAAGCCTCAGTTAACCCAGACGCGAGCATTACGGAACATACGCATCCAGGGTGCATCTTCGTTCCAGTCTTCCGACCGCCACGAGTTCTGCACAGCACGGAATACCCGCTCCGGGTGCGGCATCATGATCGTCACACGGCCGTCACGGCTGGTGAGGCCAGTAATGCCACGCGGCGAACCGTTCGGGTTGGCCGGGTAGGCTTCGGTGACCTTGCCATGGTTGTCGACGAAACGCATCGCCACGCAACCGGACAGATCGGCTTCCAGCAGTGCTTCTTCGCTGGCGAACTCGGCATGCCCCTCACCGTGGGCGATCGCGATCGGCATGCGCGAACCGGCCATGCCCTGCAGGAAGATCGAGTTCGACTCCTGGATCTGCACCATCGCCACGCGCGCTTCGAACTGCTCGGAGCGGTTGCGCACGAAGTGCGGCCAGAACTCGCTGCCCGGAATAA
>Ga0308159_1002962_pt1 | contig 18271 bp, 12 predicted proteins | sample PhyCR1_FD_201040 | JGI IMG/M metagenome (GOLD analysis project Ga0308159, IMG submission 201040) | Phyllosphere microbial communities from UC Gill Tract Community Farm, Albany, California, United States - DLSLC.R1 | ecosystem: Host-associated > Plants > Phyllosphere > Unclassified | place: USA... | reverse complement strand
ATCGAAGTCAAAGATACCTCCGTAGCTCGGTGGCGCGAGTGGCCAGGTCGTCGAGCAGGGATTGGAGGGAATTGAGGCGTTCTGCTTCCATGATGGGTTCTTTTGCGATCAAACCTCACATTATACAAGAGGAGCAGGGGAGTTTCATCCCCGTCACGCGCCTGTCATTTTCGCTCGCTACCATCGGCGCGCTTGTTTTACTGACAAAAACCTGACGGTGGCGCACGGCGCTGCCCGATACCTGCCAGCCCCTACCGGAGAATCTTCGATGAGACAGCCTGCCGCCACGTCCCTCCCTTCCACCGTCGACCAGCCGCAAGCCGGTCGCCGCAGCCTGTTGAAGGCCATGACAGCCGCGCCGCTGCTGCCGCTGGCCGGTGGCCTGTCGGCCAGTGCCTTGCTGGCGGCCTGCGCCACGCCCGGTGCCGGCAAGCCCTTCGCCTCGGCGCGTTTTACCGGCATGCCGGCACCCACCCTGGACAACCCGGCCGCCATGGCCTCCACCACCGTTGGTTCGGCCCTGGAGGTAACGTTTGCCGATGGCAGCAAGCAAAGCTACAAGCTGGCCTATCAGCCTTTCTTCATGACCGGCGACATGGTGCCGGACGGCCGTGGTGGCAGCATCCTGGCCGGCGGTTATCTGGACATCAACAACCAGCCCATCATCGACCGCTCGCTGCCCGGCCGTGAACGCCAGTTCTTCTCGGACTGCCCGGACGGCTCTTCGCTGTTGACCGTGCCGGGCGCCAAGGTGCCCGGCGTAAAGGGCAACGCGGTGTTTGCCGTGGTGCAATTCGAATACACCACCCGCGACCAGAAGCAGGCCGCCATGTATGGCCAGTTGCCTTCGCCCATCGCCGTGCTCACGCTGGACCAGGACCCGTCCTCGGGCAAGCTGTCGCTGGTGCAATACCACAACGTCGACACCTCCCAGGTCAATGGCCTGTGGATCACCTGCGGCGCCAGCCTGTCGCCCTGGAATACGCACCTGTCGTCGGAAGAATACGAACCAGACGCCTCGGCCATTGCCTCCAACCCGCAATTCAAGGCCTTCAGCAAGAATCTGTACGGTGATGAAAACCGCGCCAATCCCTACCACTACGGCCATCTGCCGGAAGTGACGGTCAACCCCGACGGCACCGGTTCCATCAAGAAACACTACTGCCTGGGTCGCATCTCGCACGAACTGGTGCAGGTCATGCCGGACCAGCGCACCGTCCTGATGGGCGACGATGCCACCAACGGCGGTCTGTTCATGTTCATCGCCGATCGCGCCGCCGACCTGTCTTCCGGTACGCTCTATGTGGCGCGCTGGGAGCAGGTCTCGGGCGTCGGTCCGGGTGCCGGCAAGCTGTCCTGGGTACGCCTGGGCAGCGCCACCAGCGCCGAAGTCAAGGCCATGGCGGAGCGCTACAAGGCTTCCGACATCATGGATATCCGCACCACCGACCCGGCCGATGGCTCCTTCTCCAGGATTCCTTTCAACGGCAAGTTCAACTGGGTGCGCGTCAAGCCGGGCATGCAGAAGGCTGCCGCCTTCCTGGAAACCCACCGCTACGCCGCCCTGGCCGGTGGCAGCCTGGGCTTCACCAAGATGGAAGGCACCACCGTCAATGCCCGCGACAAGATCGCCTATTCGGCCATGTCCTATGTCCAGACCTCGATGCTCAATGGCTCCGGCCACATCAAGGTCGAAGGCCCCAAGGCCGGCGCCGTGTATGCGCTGAACCTGCGCGGCGGCCAGCGCGATGCCGGCGGCAATGTGATCGACAGCGAATGGGTGGCCATCGACATGGCCCCGCCGGCGGCGCTGGTGGGCGTGGACCTGAAGACCCCGGATGCCCTGGGCAACCTGGCCGATCAGGAACACATCGCCAATCCGGACAACATCAAGTTCTCCGAGAAGCTGCGCACGCTCTTCATCGGCGAAGACAGCGGCATGCACGTCAACAACTTCCTGTGGGCCTACAACGTCGATACCAAGGCGCTCACCCGCGTGTTGTCCTGCCCGGCTGGGGCCGAATCGACCGGCCTGCATGCGGTCGATGAAATCAACGGCTGGACCTATGTCATGAGCAACTTCCAGCACGCCGGTGACTGGGAGAAGGGCTTGCACGACAAGGTCAAGGACAAGCTCGATGCGCTGGTGCGGGCCAACTACAAGGACCGCTTCGGCGCCACTGTCGGTTACCTGACCGGTCTGCCGTACTCGGCCAGGAGCTGAGGCGGGGTCCGCCGTCGCGGCGGGCCGGCACGGAACGCAATCTGCTAGGATCGGTCCTATCAGCTCGTTTCGTCCTGCCCGCCGATGACAAGAACAACGCTGCTTCCCCTGCTGCTTCCCTGTGCCGCCTTGCTGGCGGCCTGCGCCAGCTCTCCCGCGCCGCACGGCCAGGTCAAGGGGGCCGAGGCCAGCTCGCGCGAGATGGGCCAGTCCGACAGCAATCGCGTGGCCACCCTGGCCATGCGCGCCAATCTGGATAGCCTGTATCTGCTGATGTCCAAGCTGTATCGGCGCAATCCGGCCGAATGGAAGAAGACCGCGGCCACCCGGGAAGAGGCCGAAAAGAAGGTGCGCGACGCCATCGAACAGCGCCAGCCCTGGCCGGAACTGCAGGGCAAGCGCGACATCGCTGCCATGACGCTGGCCTTGGCGCCGGACTTCAAGGGGGATAGGGTAGCGGCCTTCATCGATGCCACCGCTGACATGATCATCGTCGCCCATGGCAACAAGATCGAGTTCTTCCTGGTCGACGGGCTGGATGCCCAGCATCTCTACAACGCCGCCCGCAACGTCGAAATCGCCGCCTGGGTGCTGGCCAGCCGGCGCAACGCTAGCGGTGCGCCGTTGCTGCTCTCCGACGAAATCGGCGGGGAAGTGCGCAACCTCAGTTTCGAGCGGGAGTTCGGCAAGATCGTCGGGCGCCTGGACCTGATGGCCGAATTCAGCACCGAGCGTTACCGCCGGGCCGGCATCAGCTATGTGCAGAACCTGCTGGGCGGGTCGTTCCTGCAGTTCCTCCCGGTGCGCTGAGGTCCGTCTCCGGGCCGATCGCGCGCGCCGGCGCGATCACGTAGCAGCCGCGCCCATTGCCCTTGGCGGCATACATGGCCTTGTCGGCGGCCTGCAGCAGGCTGTCGGCGTCGCAACTGCCGTCGCAGACCGCGATCCCTACCGATACGCCGAGCCGGTACTCGCCCTGCGCCAGGTGCAGCGGTTCGGAGACTGCCTTGATGCACTTTTCGGCCAGCACCTGCGCGCCATGTTCATACGGCTCGCCGAGATCGGTGATCAGCAGCACGAATTCATCGCCCCCCACCCGCGCCAGCGTATCGCCGTGCCTTGCCACCTGGTGCAGGCGCCGGGTGACCTCCTGCAGCACCAGGTCGCCGGCCTTGTGGCCGAGGGTGTCGTTGATCGGTTTGAAGCCGTCCAGATCCAGGAACAGCAGGGCCACGCCGTTGCGTTCGCGGCAGGCATGGGTGAGCGCGGCTTCCATGCGCTCGGCCAGCATCATGCGGTTGGGCAAGCCAGTGAGTACATCGTGGTGGGCCTGATGCTGCAGTTCGGCCTGGTGCAGCTTGAGCCGCGAGAGCAGGCCGTTGAAGGCCATGGTCAGGTGGCCTACCTCATCGCGCCGTTCGACCGGCAGCGGCGACAGTGGCAGCTCGCCGCGCGTCATGCGATCGGCCAGGGCGGCGGCCCGTCGCAGCGGGCGGAAGAACCACAGGTAAGCCAGCACCAGCAGCAACACGACCATGACCCCCTGTATCACGCCACCGCGTGCAATCAGGGCGCGGGTGCGCTCTACCGTGGGCAAGGCTGCGGCCAGCGGCATGGTCACCGCCACCAGCCAGGGCGTGCCCGGCACCGAGGCAAAGGCCTTGATCTCGTTGACACCATTGGCCGCGATGCCCACGCCATTGCCCCGGTAGCCCGCCAGGGCCTGGTCCATCAATTCGTCCCGGCCGGCCGACGGCAGCTGAGTCAATACCAGGGCCTCGTCGCTGGAGGCGATGATCATCCTCTGCTGCGGCGACACCAGCAGGAAACTGCCGGTCGGTCCCAGCCGTGCCTGTTGCAGATGGTCCAGGAAGCCCGGTGCATTGAGTTCGCTGCTACCGCCCAGCACGCCCACGATGCGGCCGCTGGCCTCGCGCAGCGGCGTGAGCATGGCGATGATGGGTTTGCCGCTGGCAGGGCTGTTCAGGGGTGGACACAGAACGGTCGCACCCTGCAGCACGCGCTCGTAATCGGGGTAGTTGGTCAGGGAAAGCGCGCGCCGGCCATCCAGGGTCGGGAAGTCGACCACGATGGTGCCATTGCCGTCGGCCACGAACAGGCCCTGTGCGAACAGCGGAAGCAGTTGCTGGTGATCCTGCAGCCAGCTGCGCATGGCGGCGCGGTCGCCCAACAGTGCGCTCGGAAAGTGGCCGGCCAGGCGTTCCAGATAGCTGGCGCGCTCCTGCACGCGATAGCCGATGTCCTGCGCCAGGTAGCTGGCAATGGTGCTTTGCTGGTCGGCGGCGACCTGGGCCTGTTCCTTTTCGAGGAAGCCGATCAGGATGTTGTAGCGCAAGACCGCACTCACCAGAATCAGCAAGAGTCCGAACAGGGTGAGACGGGTCACCAGGCTGCAGTGAATGCGCTTGATCATCATCGGGTTGGTCTTGTTGTTATTGTCTGGAGCGGTCTCTAGCTGCCTTCAGTTTGGCAGGCTGAAAGTCGCTCCAAGCCAACATTGTGCCACTGCAACGCCACAATGTTGGCTTTTTTTTGTTCCCTTCTTGATGTCCTGTTTCCCTGCTGCAATCCTTGCGGGGCAAGGCTTTGCGCCCATTGGGGCAGAGGCGAGACGATCAGGCTGGCTCGGCGTGTTCGACCATCAGTTGCACGGTGGTCTTGCCGTTGTACTCGTTGGCATCCAGCCGGAACGCCACCTGGGCGTGGTCGGGCAAAGCGTCGGTGTGGCCGAACCAGATGGCGTCGTACTTGCGGCCGTTTTTCTCCAGTTGCAGCTTGAGGTGCTTCTCCTTGAGGATGCGCTGGTTGAGCACCCGGAAGTGATCGCAGAAGACCGGTGGCGCAAAGCCCTGGCCCCAGACCTGCTGGTCCATCAGGCTGATGAATTCCACCGAATAATAGGCATCCTCCAGCACCCCATCGGTTTCGATGACACGCTCCAGCTGGTTCTGCGTGAGCCAGTCGCGGCCCACGGCCTCGAAGGCGTCGGCAAAGGCGTCGAAGGCCTCGGCATGGATGGTCAGCCCGGCCGCCATGGCGTGGCCGCCGAACTTGGTCATCACCGAAGGTGCGTGCTTGGACACCAGGTCCAGCGCGTCGCGCAGGTGGAAGCCCGCAATCGACCGGCCCGAGCCCTTGATGAAACCTTCGTCGCCGGGCGCGAAGGTGATGGTGGGACGATAGAACTTGTCCTTCAGGCGCGAGGCCACGATGCCGATCACGCCCTGGTGCCAGGAGGCATCGAAGACGGCAATGGTGCGGCGATCGGCCGGGTTGAAGTCGTCCAGCAGCAAGAGGGCGGTGTCCTGCATGCCGGCTTCGATGTCGCGCCGCTCGCGGTTGATGGCGTCCAGTTGCTGGGCGATCGCCCAGGCCCGGCCTTCGTCGTCGGTGGTCAGGCATTCGATGCCCAGTGCCATGTCGGCCAGGCGACCTGCCGCATTCAGGCGCGGCCCCACGGCAAAGCCGAGGTCGAAGGGGGTGGCGCGGCGGGCTTCGCGCCCGGCCGCACGAAACAGTGCGGCTATGCCCGGATGCATCTTGCCGCTGCGCATGCGCTTCAAGCCCTGGGCCACCAGGATGCGGTTGTTGGCGTCCAGCTTGACCACGTCGGCCACCGTGCCCAGGGCCACCAGGTCCAGCAGGGAGTCCAGGCGCGGCTGGGTCTGGGCATCGAAGAGCCCACGCTTGCGCATCTCGGCGCGCAGCGCCAGCAACACGTAGAACATCACGCCCACGCCAGCCAGGTTCTTGCTGGGGAAGCCGCATTGCGGCTGGTTCGGATTGACGATCACGCGCGCGTCCGGCAGGGCATCGCCGGGCAGGTGGTGATCGGTCACCACCACGTCGATGCCGCGCCGCTTGGCCTCGGCCACGCCGTCGATGCTGGCGATGCCGTTGTCGACGGTGACGATGATGTCGGGATTCTTTTCGCGCACCGTCAGTTCGACGATTTCGGGGGTGAGCCCGTAACCGTATTCGAAGCGATTGGGCACGATGTAATCCACCTGCGCGCCCAGCAGGCGCAGCCCGCGCAGGCCGACCGCGCAGGCAGTGGCGCCGTCGCAGTCATAGTCGGCCACGATCACCAGCTTCTTGCCGGCGGCAATGGCGTTGGCCAGGTAGCTGGCGGCAGCGTCGATGTGGAGCAGGCCGGCGGGTGGGAACAGCGCATTGAGTTCGCTGGCCAGTTCGCGCGCGGTGGACAGGCCGCGTGCCGCATAGACCCGCGCCAGGACCGGGTGGACGCCTTCGGCGATGAGTTGGTCGGCCTGGCCAGGGTGATAGGGGCGGGTGGCGACGCGGATCATGCGCAACGCTCCGCCAGCAGCGCCAGTGAGGGCTTGCGCCAGAAGCGCCGCAAGGCGCCACGGGTGACGGCAACCTCGACCAGGCGGTCAGACCCGGTCAGGACCAGGTTGACGGCCCCCAGCGTATCGGCCCGCAGCGCCACCAGCAGCGGCGCCAGCCATTCGCGGTCCAGGTGTTCCAGGTGCTGCAGCCACAGGCCCCATTCCTCGGCCAGGGCCGCTTCGACCAGGGCATCCAGTACCAGCAGGCGGTGTCCGTCCCCGCGCAGGATGTCGTTCACCTGGCTCGCATTGGTATGGGCATGCGCATTGGCATGGGCCTGGCCGGCCTGCGCGCCATCGCCGAAGGCGCGCATCCAGCCGCGCAGGCCGAAGCGGGCGCCATAGCTATGCTGCGCGCTGGCACCGGCATCGGCGCCGCCCCAGATCCAGATGGAGTTGATGGCCTTCTGGCCACGCATTTCGCGTTGCTCGTTGAGTGCCTCGGCGAACCACTGCATCTGCACTTCGTTCTGCAGCTTGCGCCAGGCCAGTTCACCCGGGCCTTCCGGCATCCAGATGTCGACATTGCGGCCGCTGGCGGCGCTCGGTGTAGAGGTGCGCAGGCCTGCCCAGGCGTCGGCACGGATGAACCAGGTGCGGGCGTCGCCATACACCAGTTCATGGCCGATCTCGGTAAACAGCGGCAGGGCCGCGGCGAACAGGCGTTGCGATTCTTCCTCTTCCAGCTGCAGCTGGCCGATGTCGGTCAGCACCAGGTGGTCGCGGGCCACGTGGATGTGCGCCGGGTGCAGTACGAACCAGTGACCGGCGGCCGGTGCGTGGCCCAGGCCCTGCATCAATGCGGCGGCGGCACCGGGGCTGGAATCCTGCGGGGCCGGCGGCAAGCCGAAGCGGCGGGCCAGCCAGTGCTCATGCGGCAGCGCCCGCGAAAACGGGTCGTGCGACTGCAGCGGTGTCGCCTTGCCACGGCCCAGAAGCATGGCCAGGGAGGGGGCCTTGCTCTGGCGCAGCAGGTCGCGGGCCAGCTCGGCCGGGGGCAGGGCGAAGGGAACGAGGATGTCGAGTTGATTCATGGGGCGCTATTTTAGCGGCTGGCGGGCCGCTTGGCCTGGGCGTCCCTTGCACAAAACTTCACTTATGTGACTGAAGGCCTTTAAAAAACCGCTCAAGACTTGTTCCAGGCCTGTTTGGCGCGCTGGCGCACCAGCATGCGCACGCTTTCGGGCATGGGTGTGCGGGCGCCATTGGTCTCGGCCGACAGCCACAGGCTGTCCTCGAAATGGGGCAGCATGCGCGGGGTGATGAAGCGGCTGCGGATGGCGTTCACGTGGCGGTCGCCCTGGGCCGTCTGCTGGGTGATGTAGAAGCGTTGCGGCACGATCAGGTGCAGATATTCCTTGGCCCGGGTCATGGCCACATACAGCAGGCGGCGCTCTTCGGCGATCTCGGCCTCGCTGCCGGTGGCCAGGTCGGAGGGGATGCAGCCGTCCACCACGTTCAGCACATGCACCGAACGCCATTCCTGGCCCTTGGCGGAGTGGATGGTGGAGAGCGTCAGGTAATCCTCGTCGCGATAGGGCGGGGCCGAAAAGTCGCTGCTGGATTCGGGCGGGTCCAGCGTCAGCTCGGTGAGGAATTTCTCGCGCGAGGCATAGCCCCGGGCCAGCGCGGCCAGTTGCTCGATGTCGGCGGCGCGGGCGTCGGCGTCCTCGTAGCGTTGTTCCAGCTGCGGCAGATACCAGTCGCGGGCGGCGTTGATGTCGGTCGGCCAGGCCGCGCTGGCGCGCCGCATCAGGGCATAGGTATCGGCGAAGGCCTGCCACTGCAGGGCGATATTGGCCGGGGCGCCGAAGTTGAGCAGGGCATCGGCCGGGTCGGCGGCGCCGGCCATCAGGTCCAGCACCTTGCGGGCGGTGGCCGGGCCGACCCCGGGAATCAGTTGCAGGGCACGCAGGCCGGCCATGCGGCCGCTGGGGTTGTGGGCCAGTCGCAGCAGCGACAGCAGGTCCTTGATGTGGGTGCTCTCCAGGAACTTGAGCCCGCCGAACTTCACGAAGGGGATGTTGCGGCGGACCAGTTCCAGCTCCAGCGCGGCGCTATGGGTGGCGGTGCGGAACAGCACTGCCTGGGACTTGAGCGTCAGCCCTTCTTCGCGATGCGCCAGGATGCGGTTGGCGACCCAGCGCGCCTGTTCGGCTTCATCGGGGATGACCACCAGCTGTGGTTTCTGCGAGGAGGGTTTGTCACTCCACAGGTTCTTGAAGTGACGTTCCGGGGCATCGGCGATGACCGCATTGGACGCCTGCAGGATAGGCTGGGTGGAGCGGTAGTTCTGTTCCAGCGTCAGCAGCCGCGCCGGCTGGGTGAACAGCGAGGGCAGGTCGAGGATGTTGCGCACCGTGGCGCCGCGGAAGGAATAGATCGATTGGGCGTCGTCGCCGACGGCGGTCACACCGGCGCCATCGGGCTTCATGCGCTGCAGGATCTCGGCCTGCAGGCGGTTGGTGTCCTGGTATTCATCGACCAGCACGTGGTCGAAGCGGGCGCTGACGGACTGCGCGATTTCCGGGTCGGACAGCATATCGGCCCAGAACAGCAGCAGGTCGTCGTAATCCAGTACGTGCTGGGCTTCCTTGGCATCCACGTAGCGGGCGAAGAGTTCACCCAGTGGCCGCTCCCACTCGCGGCACCAGGGGAAATGGACCTGCAGCACCTGGGCCAGGTCCTGGCGGGTGTTGACGGCGCGCGAATAGATCGCCAGGCAGGTGGCCTTGAGCGGGAAGCGCTTGTCGGTGGAAGACAGGCCCATCTCGTGGCGCAGCAGGCCCATCAGGTCTTCCGAGTCACCGCGATCCTGGATGGTGAAGTCGTCTTCCAGGCCGATCACGCTGGCGTAGTCGCGCAGCAGGCGCGCGCCGATGGCGTGGAAGGTGCCGGACCAGGGCAGTTGCGGCGGGGCATCGCCAGCGGCCAGGCCCAGTACCTGGCGGATCACCTGGCCCACGCGGCGGCCCATGTCGCCGGCCGCGCGGCGCGAAAAGGTCAGCAGCAGGATGCGTTGCGGATCGGCGCCCTCCAGCACCAGCCGCGCTACCCGGTGCGCCAGGGTATTGGTCTTGCCCGAACCGGCGCCGGCCACGATCAACAGTGGCGTCTGCTGCGCCGGCGGCAGGCCGCTGCCATGCTCGACGGCGGCGCGCTGTTCGGCGTTGAGGCGGGCGAAGGGATCGCGCTCCTGCGCAGCGTCGTCGGCAGCGGCGCTCGGGTGGGCGGTCTGGGAGTGGGTGGGCGCGGAGGCCGGCGCCGGCGCTTCTCGGGTGAGATCTGGCAGCATGGGTGAGGGGCAGTTCAGGTGGAGACCGTGCAGGGCGGCCTTTAAAGGGCGGGCACAGGTGGATACTGTATATATAACCAGTTCATGATGCAACAGCCGGCGTGCAATGGAGATGAAACAGTTTGCACAGCAAGCCGCGAACCTCTGCCGTAGAAGTGAATCTATAGCCTGCACGCGGGAACGTGCGCAAGTGAAGGACTGGGGCCAGGGATGGGCCGGCTGTCCATTCTGTGGCAAACTTCGCGCTTTGTCTTCGCCCGTGTTGGCGTGCGGCGGGTCCGGTTTCGACGGGATTTCGCCGGCACATTTTGCAGGCCCTCTCCCGGAGCAATTTTGAGTCTGATTAAAAACCTGCCGTTCGAATGGCTGGTCGGTATCCGCTACACGCGGGCCGGCAAGCGCAGCGGTCGCAACAGTTTCATTTCCTTTATTTCCCTCATTTCCATGGCCGGAATCGGCCTGGGCGTGGCCGCACTGATCGTGGTGCTGTCGGTGATGAACGGTTTCCAGAAGGAAGTCCGTGACCGCATGCTCTCGGTGCTGGCGCATATCGAGGTGTTCGACGCCTCCGGCTCCATGAAGGACTGGCAGAGCGTGGCCAAGCAGACCTTCCAGAACAAGGAAGTGCTGGGTGCGGCGCCCTATGTGTCCGGCCAGGCCATGATGACGCGCGACGACAACCTGCGCGGCGTGCTGGTGCGCGGCGTGCTGCCGGAAGAAGAGCCCAAGGTCTCGGACGTGGCACGCCAGATCAAGCAGGGCAGCTTCGATTCCCTGAAGCCGGGGGCATTCGACATTGTCCTCGGCAGCGAGCTGGCGCGCGGCATGCGCGTCGGGCTGGGCGACAAGATCACCGTGATCGTGCCGCAAGGGCAGGTGACCCCGGCCGGAGTGCTGCCGCGCCTGAAGCAGTTCACCGTGACCGGCATCTTCGAGGCCGGCCATTACGAGTTCGATTCCTCGCTGGCCTTCATCCACCTGCAGGACGCCGAGACCCTGTTCCGCATGGATGCGCCCACCGGGGTGCGCCTGCGCATCCGCGACATGTTGCAGGCGCCGGAGGTGACCCAGGAGCTGGCGCGCACCCTCAGCGGTGACCTCTACCTGCGCGACTGGTCGCAGCAGAACAGCAACTGGTTCGCCGCCGTCAAGACCGAGAAACGCATGATGTTCATCATCCTCACCCTGATCATCGCGGTGGCGGCCTTCAATCTGGTCTCCACGCTGGTGATGACGGTCACCGACAAGCAGGCCGACATCGCCATCCTGCGCACGCTGGGGGCGTCGCCCGGTTCCATCATGAAGATCTTCGTGATCCAGGGCGCGCTGGTGGGCCTGATCGGGACCGCTGCCGGCGTCGCCCTGGGGGTGGCGGTGGCACTGAACATCGATGTGCTGGTGCCGGCCATCGAGCACGCCTTCCACGTGCAGTTCCTGCCCAAGAGTATCTATGTGATTTCCGAATTGCCCTCCGACCTCATCTGGTCGGACGTCTATATCATCGGCGGCGTGGCCGTGGTACTGGCTTTCCTGGCCACGCTGTACCCGAGCTGGTCGGCAGCCCGCGTCAAACCGGCGGAGGCGCTGCGCTATGAATGATTCCATCCTGAACCGCCAGGCCGTGCTGTCCGCACGCGGCCTGGGCAAGACCTTCACCCAGGGCAAGTATTCGGTGAAGGTGCTGGGCAATGTGGATATCGATGTCTACCACGGTGAGCAGGTCGCCATCGTCGGCGCTTCCGGCTCCGGCAAGTCGACCCTGCTGCACCTGCTGGGCGGGCTCGATACCCCCAGCGCCGGTACCGTCAGCCTGCAGGGCAAGGACTTTGCCAGCCTGGGCGAGAGCGAGCGCGGCGCGCTGCGCAACCAGTCGCTGGGCTTTGTCTACCAGTTCCACCACCTGCTGCCGGAATTCTCGGCGCTGGACAACGTGGCCATGCCGCTGATGATCCGCCGCGTCAAGCGCGCCCAGGCGCAGGAGCAGGCCCGCGAGATGCTGGAGAAGGTGGGCCTGGCCCAGCGCGTGACCCACGTGCCGGGCGAGCTCTCGGGTGGCGAGCGTCAGCGCGTGGCGCTGGCGCGCGCGCTGGTCACGCGACCGGCCTGCGTGCTGGCCGATGAGCCGACCGGCAACCTGGACCGCAGCACGGCCGACCGCACCTTCGAACTGATGATCGAACTCTCGCGCACGCTGGGCACGGCCTTCGTCATCGTCACCCACGACGGCGAACTGGCCGGTCGCTGCGGGCGCGTGCTGCGCCTGTCGGAGTTGGGTCTGCGTGCGGTGACGCAGCAGGGCTGACGCAATCCGGGTAAGCTTGCAGTTTTCCGCCGCCGTCTCCATGAAAGACGGCGGTGTGCTTTTGAACAGATGGAACATGGAGTCAGTGAACATGAATACCCGCCAATGGCTAGAGACCCTGGTCGCCTTCGATACCACCAGCCGCAATTCCAACCTGGAACTGATCACGACTGTGCGTGACAGTCTGGAAAAGCAGGGCATCTCCTCCTGGCTGGCGCACAACAAGGAGCAGACCAAGGCCAACCTGTTCGCGACCCTGCCGGCCACGGCGGGGCCCAATGCCGGCAGCACCGAAGGCGGCATCGTGCTCTCCGGCCACACCGACGTGGTGCCGGTGGATGGCCAGAAATGGGATACCGACCCCTTCAAGATCACCGAGAAGGATGGCAGCCTGTTCGGTCGCGGCACCTGCGACATGAAGGGTTTCATCGCCACCTCGCTGGCTCTGGTGCCGGAATTCCTGGCCATGCCGCGTACCAAACCGATCCACCTGGCCTTTTCCTATGACGAGGAAATCGGCTGCATCGGCGCGCCGGTGATGCTGGAAGAGATCGTCAAGCGCGGTATCAAGGTGGACGGCTGCGTGGTCGGTGAACCCACCAGCATGAACGTGGTGGTAGCGCACAAGGGCATCAACGTATTCGCCTGCAAGGTGCACGGCAAGTCGGCCCACTCCTCGCTCACGCCACAGGGCTGCAACGCCATCGAGCATGCGGCGCGCCTGATCTGCGCCATCCGCGACTTTGCCGATGGTTACAAGGCCAATGGCCCCTACGACCAGTTCTTCGACGTGCCTTTCAGCACCATGACCACCAACCAGATCCGTGGCGGCATTGCGGTCAACACCATCCCCGAGCTGTGCGAATTCACCTATGAATTCCGCAACCTGCCGGGCATGAGCGTGGCCGACATCCAGGCCCAGATCGACAAGTACGTCGCCGAGGTGCTGCTGCCGAAGATGCGCAGCGAATTCCCGGAGGCCCGCATCGAAATCGACAACTTCGCCGGCAGCCCGGCGCTGGAAGCGGTGGAGCAGGCGGCCATCACCGAACTGGTGCGCGCCCTCACGGGAGACCGCGAGACCCGCAAGGTGGCCTATGGCACCGAAGCCGGGCTGTTCCAGCAGATCGGCATCCCCACCATCGTCTGCGGTCCTGGCGACATCGGCAATGCCCACAAGCCCAACGAGTTCGTGACGCTGGCCCAGATGGAGCGCTGCGAGCAGTTCCTGCGCAAGCTGGGCAAGTCGCTGCAGCCGGCCTGATACTGCTTTGCCATCCGTTGAGGTGCGTAAGGGCATGGCGGGCACAAAGGACAGAAAGGACGCGAGTGATCGCGTCCTTTTTTACGTCCGCATTCAAACTTGTTTCACCCGTGTATCCGAAGAAGTGCGGGGTAATTCTTTACGATTGTTAATGGCTGCAAGCGTGGCTTAGACGGTAAACTGCCGTCTCTGGCTCCGGAGCTGCCCGGAGTTGCTGTAAAAATAATAATGCGCTTCGGGGGAAGCAAGCCGGACAGGCAAGGGTGCGATCCCCGTGGCGTGTGTCGTCATCCGGAAGCGTTCTCCCGTGGGCGGGGTTTCCGATTTTTCGCCAGGCCAGCCAAACCATGTGGGTCGATACGCACTGTCATCTCGACGCCGGAGAATTCGGCGCCCGTTCCCCAGCCGTTGCCGACGAGGCCGCGCAGGCCGGGGTGCGGGCCATCGTGATCCCGGCCATCGCGCGCGTCAATTTCGACACGGTCGGGCGCCTGGCGCGGCAAGTCGGCAATGCGGTCTATGCGCTGGGCATCCATCCGCTGTATGTGCCCACGGCCCAGGAAGCTGACCTGCAGGTGCTGCGCGAGGCCATCGCCGGGGCGCTGGAAGACCCGCTGTTCGTGGGCATTGGCGAGATCGGGCTGGATTTCTTCGTGCCGGCCCTGAAGGAGGCGCCGCTGCGGGAAAAGCAGGAGTTCTTCTTCGCCGAACAGCTGAAGCTGGCGCGTGACTTCCAGCTGCCGGTGCTGCTGCACGTGCGGCGTTCGCAGGACATCATCTTGAAGCATCTGCGCCGCATCCGCGTTCCCGGCGGCATCGCCCATGCCTTCAACGGCAGCGACCAGCAGGCGCGCACCTTCGTCGAGCTGGGATTGCACCTGGGCTTCGGCGGTGCCATGACCTTCCCGCGCTCGCTGCAGATCCGTCGCCTGGCGGCCGAATTGCCGTTGTCGTCCATCGTGCTGGAGACCGACGCGCCCGATATCTCGCCGGCCTGGCGCCATCCCGACATCAATACCCCCGACCAGATTCCGCGCATCGGCGAGGTCCTGGCCGAGCTGCGCCAGATGCCGCTGCACGAGATCGCGGCTGCCACCACCGCCAATGCTCAGGCCGCGCTGCCGCGGCTGGCGCACGCCGGGCTGGGTCTCTGATGCGCGCACTGATCATCGGTTTCGCACTGGGTGCAGGCCTGCTGCAACTGCAGTCGCAGTTGCCCGGCATCGAGTGGTATGTGATCGGTCTGGTGCTGGCGGGCTTGCTGGCCTTCACCGCCCGCCGCTTCTGGCAACCCTTCCTGCGCGTGCCGCTGCTGCTGACCTGTGGGGCCTGGCTGGGTTTCCTGTGGGCGGCTTCGTTTGCGTTCTATTACCTGGATCAGGAGCTGCCAGCGGCCTGGGAAGGGCATGACGTCACCGTCATCGGTACCGTGGCCGATCTGCCTTCGCCGACGGGGCAGGGTCTGCGTTTCCGTTTCGATGTCGAACAGGTGGTGCTGCAGGGCGGGGTCAAGCCGCCCATCCCGCCACGGCTGGCCTTGAGCTGGTATGGCAATCAGCGCTACCAGGCGCCCACCGAGGATGGCGAACAGGCTGCGCCGGCGCGGCTGGCCTTGCCGGACCTGCAGCCGGGCGAGCGCTGGCGCCTGCAGGTGCGCTTGAAGCGTCCGCATGGCAATGCCAATCCGGATGGCTTCGACTATGAATTGTGGCTGCTGCAGGATGACGTGCGGGCCACCGGCTATGTGGTCGGGCGGCCGGCAGCGGCTTCCGCGCCTGCCTCGGCGGTGAATCGTCGTCTTGATGCCTTCGTATGGACGCCCTGGCATGTGATCGATACCGCACGCGGCTGGCTGCGCGACCGCGTCTACCAGGCCTTGCCGGATGCGCCCTATGCGGGCGTGATCGCGGCGCTGGTCATGGGCGACCAGCGCGGCATCAGCCAGGCCGACTGGAATGTCTTCAACCGCACCGGCATCGGTCACCTGATGGCCATCTCCGGCTTGCACATCACCATGCTGGCAGCCTTGTGCGGCGGTCTGGCCAGCTGGCTGTGGCGGCGCTCCTTCTTCACCGGCGCGCAGTTGCCGCTGCGCCTGCCGGCGCAGAAGGTGGCGGTGATCGTCGGCATGCTGGTGGCCTTGCTGTATGTGTTGCTGGCCGGGTTTGGCGTGCCGGCGCAGCGTACGCTCTACATGCTGGTGGTGGTCGGCATCGCCTTCTGGCGCGGGCGCATCGTGCGGGTCTCGGTGGTGCTGTGCCTGGCCCTGGCACTGGTGGTGCTGCTGGACCCGTGGTCACTGATGTGGCCGGGTTTCTGGCTGTCGTTCGGGGCGGTGGCCCTGCTGCTGTATGGCACGGTGGGGCGCATGCAGCCGCCGCAGGCGATGGCGGCCGCCGCGGCCAGCAAGCACTGGGGCGCGGCGCTGGTGCAGCGGATCAAGGAGGCCAGCCACGCGCAATACGTGGTCACGCTGGGCCTGGTGCCGCTGACGATGCTGCTGTTCGGGCAGTATTCGCTGGTCAGTCCCATTGCCAATGCCATCGCCATTCCGCTGGTGTCATTGGTGATCACGCCGCTGGCGCTGGTGGGTAGCGTGCTGCCGACCGTGCTGGCGCAGCTCGTGCTGCAGGTGCCGCACCTGTTGCTGGTGTGGCTGGCCGATCTCCTGCAGGCGCTCAGTGCCATGCCGTGGGCGGTCTGGCAGACGCCCTTGCCCAATGGCTGGGTATTCGCCCTGGCCCTGGGCGGCACCTTGCTGGTGCTGGCGCCGCGCGGCTGGCCGGTACGCTGGCTGGGCTTGTTCGCCTGGCTGCCGCTGCTGCTCAATGCCCCCGTGGCACCGGCCGAAGGCAGCATGCGGGTGACCGCCTTCGATGTCGGGCAGGGCATGGCGGTGCTGGTGGAAACCCCGGGCCATCGCCTGCTGTATGACACCGGTCCCTATTACAGCGCCGAATCGGACGGTGCGACCCGGGTGATCCTGCCGTATCTGCGCGCGCGGGGCATCGATCATCTGGACCGGGTGGTGATCTCGCACAATGACAATGATCATTCGGGTGGGGCAGTGTCCCTGTTCAAGAACATGGCCGTGGACAGCGTGTATTCGTCGCTGGCGGAGGATAGCCCCATCCTGCGCGTAGCACCGCTGGCCACGCGCTGCGAGGCGGGCCAGTCGTGGAACTGGGACGGCATCGGCTTCACCATGCTGCATCCCACGCCAGCCAGCTATGAGAGCGACAAATGGCGTGCCAATGCGCGCAGTTGCGTGCTGAAGGTGCAGATCGGCCGGCAGTCGGTGCTGCTGGCCGGAGATATCGAGGCGGTGCAGGAAGACGAACTGCTCAACGGTCGCATGGCCGAGCGCCTGCCTTCGACGGTGCTGCTGGCGCCGCATCATGGCAGCGGCACCTCGTCCACCGAACCCTTCCTGCGGGCGGTGCGGCCGGAGCTGGCGGTGTTCCAGGTCGGGTACCGCAATCGCTTCAACCATCCCAGACCGGATGTCTACGAGCGCTATGGCCGGCTGGGCATACGCCGTCTGCGGACCGACGAATCCGGCGCGCTGACCATGACCCTGGGCGACCAGTTGCAAGTGGAGCAATATCGCAAGCAGCACGCGCGCTACTGGTACGGCCGCTAGGCCTGCACTGAGGCGCATTTCGCGATGCGGGAAAATAGCACGCTCGCGGCCCTGGCCGTTTTGCTATGCTGCCGCCATTGTCTTGCATCCCGGTCTCCATGCACCTTCCCATCCTGCATTTTGCCCATGCCAACAGTTACCCGGCGGGTACCTATGGCATGTTCTTCGACCAGTTGCGCGCCCATTACGATGTGCGCGCCCTGGCCATCCATGCCCATGATCCGCGCTTTCCGGTCGATGACGGCTGGCGCACCCTGGCGCGGGAGCTGCGCGAGGAGCTGGAGCGCAGCTACCACGCGCCGGTGATCCTGGTCGGCCATTCCATGGGCGGCATCCTGTCACTGATGGCGGCCCGCAAACGCCCGCAACTGGTGCGCTGCGTGGTGCTGCTGGATTCGCCGATCGTGGCGGGCTGGCGGGCGCAGGTGTTGCGCCTGTCCAAGCTGTTCAAGTATGAGAGCCGCTACTCGCCCTCGGTGGCGTCGGCACGGCGGCGCGAGCACTGGCCCGATATCGAGGCGGCCTACCAGCACTATGCGGCCAAGGCGCTGTTCGCGGCCTGGCCGCAGCAGGTGCTGCGTGACTACGTGGCACACGGCCTGGAGCCGCACGCCGGTGGGGGAGTGCGCCTGCGCTTCTCGCGCGAGACCGAAACGGCGGTCTATCGCACCATTCCCCATCATCTGGGACGTGTCCTGCGCCAGCCTTATCCGGTACCGATCGGCTTTGTCGGCGGTGTCGATTCGGTGGAATGCAGGCTGGCCGGGCTGGAGGCCACGCGCCGGCTGGTGGGGCCGCACTTCCGACAGATTCCCGGCGGCCATCTGTTCCCGATGGAGTCCCCTGTACAGGCCGCCCAGGCGACGCACGCCATGATAAGCGAGCTGTTGCAGGGCCGTCCGGGCTGAACCAAACTGCACATACAGAGTCAAGAAGCTGAACCCTGGCTGAAGCCGATGAGAGGCTTGCTCAGGGAACTATGTTTTCCTGCTGCAAGTTTGGCGAAGTCGCGACATCGGCGACACTTATCGCTGCCTGTCTTAAAAAACGAGCGCATTTTGGGGTATAATTTGAATTTCCCGCATGTGCCGTTCGGCACTCATCTGTAATGACCAAGTTTGTATTTGTCACTGGCGGCGTCGTGTCTTCCCTGGGTAAAGGGATTGCCGC
>Ga0308159_1002961_pt1 | contig 18274 bp, 19 predicted proteins | sample PhyCR1_FD_201040 | JGI IMG/M metagenome (GOLD analysis project Ga0308159, IMG submission 201040) | Phyllosphere microbial communities from UC Gill Tract Community Farm, Albany, California, United States - DLSLC.R1 | ecosystem: Host-associated > Plants > Phyllosphere > Unclassified | place: USA... | reverse complement strand
ATCAACACCACGGGCCGCCCCTCCCCCATCTCGCGCCATGCGATCGAGGTGCCGTCGAAGCTGTCGAAGAAGCGGGTTTCGGGGGCGGTGTCGGCCAAGGGTTCGGTCTCCGGCGATGAAGCTGTACGAGGACCTACTAATCTGGTCGGCCGAAATGTGCACGTGGTCATCCAGACGACCGCTCGCACTGAGCGAAGTCGAAGTGCATGTATCGACTTTTCTCACGCGCTCATCGCGTGGCCTTCGACTTCGCTCAGGCTGAACGGTCGATGGAACGTCAGCCGACGTAAATTCCGGCAACCCGCCACTCCCCATTCTCCCGCTCCAGCGTCACCGTCTCGACGATCGCCGCCGACGTCCCGAACCGCGTGTTGAACCGCACCATCCGATAACCGGCGGGCGGCGCGGGGATGTCGTCCTGGCTCAGGAAGGTTCGCGACGCCATTTTCCCCAGGGGTGCCCGTACCTTCTCCGACGTAGTTGCCCAGACCTGTTCGGTATTGAGCTTGCGGAAGCTGGCTGTGGTCAGGCGATAGCTGTCGGCCCAGCGGCCCTGGTCGATCATTTGCACGAAACGCTGCGCCACCTCGACCGCCGCCGGATCGGTCGCAGCGTTCGAAGTTGGGGCCGCCTGGGGCGGCGCGGAGGCCATGTGGGTCAGGCCGCCAAGGGCCAGCAGGCTGAAGGCAAGGGTCATGAGCGTCGCTCCGATGATGATCCGGGCACGGCGGCTGCCGGCCCTCGCGCCGACGATCGGCACCGGTTCGTCATCGGCCACCGAGGCCACAGAATCTTCCCCGATCCTCATGTCCCCCACATATTCGGGGGTGGGCAGCGATGTGTCGCCCTCGACCTCCAGCAGCTTCCGCGCCGCCTCACGGCTGCTCGACACGGCCAGCTTGCGGCGGGCGTCGCGCAGGCGTTCGTTGATGGTGTGGACCGACAGGTTCAGCTCGCGCGCGATCGACTTGGCGTCATGCCCCCGGACGATCAGCCGCAGCGTCTGCTTTTCCCGGTCGGTCAGCGCGCCGATACCCGCTTTGGCCTGCATGGTCATGGCGCCGACTATGCCGGAGCCGGGCCTGCCGACCACCCTCAAAAAATTGTACCTTGACCCTGTCCGTGCGGGCCGAGCCAGCGGCTTGAGTCCCATTCCAAGCGGCCCGTCACAAAATGGCGGGAATCCGCGCTTTTTTATGATTCGCAGCGAGTCGCGCTCATGGACAAAAGGGGTACAAGCCGTTAGCCGCCGCCCATGGCAGCATCCCTATTCCTTCTTCTCGCGGTGATCCTGGCGTTCGCCGGTGGAGGAGGCCCGTGGATGCTGATCGCATGCGTAGCGACAGCGACGGCGGCGGGGACGCGGCTGCCCGATCTCGATACCCCGCTCCAGCTCCAGCATCGCAGCGCGCTGGTACACAGTGTCCTGCCCTTCTATGTCGCGACGCTCGACCTGCGGACATGGCCGGTCGCGGCGGGGCTGGGGTTCGGCGTGGGCTTTCACCTGGCGGCGGATCTGTTTCCCGGCACGATGCGCGGTTTTGCGACGATCAAGATCCCGCTGATCGGGTCGATCGGGGCTTTCCCATCCTATTTATGGATCGCGGTCAACGCGGCGGCGAACATGGTCGGCGCGTTCGTCATCCTGGAATGGATCGCCGCCGACCGGGTGGCCGCCTGCGCGCTTGCCGCGACGGGGGTATTGGGGGCCAGCTATCTGCTGCGGACGAAGGGCGGCTTCTATGCACTGGTGGTGATGATCGCGCTGGGCTGGCTGATCCTGGGCTGAGCCAGGCAATTGGCGTTTCGCCGCGATTGCGATATGGGACGGCTCTCTGCCGCCAAGAAGCAGGCCAATCGGGAGCGGATGCCGGACCCTTGATCCGGACCCTCGATGACCGCAGCGACCGCCTCTTCTGCCGAAACCCTGCCGCCCAGCCCGATTGGGCGTCCGCACAGCCTGCTCGAAGACGCCTATGCGATCTTCATCGGCGTGACGCTGCTCGTCGTCGGGCTGATGTTCCTGAAGGCGGCGGGGCTGGTGACGGGCGGGATCGCGGGCGTCGCGCTGCTGCTGTCCTATCTGCTGCCGCTGCCGGCGGGCGTGTTGTTCACGCTGGTCAACATCCCCTTCTTCCTGTTCGCGCACAAGGTGATGGGCGCGCGGTTCGCGGTGAAGACGGTGCTGGTCAATCTCGGCATCGGCGTCGCCTCGGCGATCACGCGGGTGTCGGTCCATGTCGACGGGGTACATCCGGCCTTTGCCGCGCTGGTCGGCGGCACGGTGATCGGCATGGGCATATTGTCGCTCGCCCGGCATCAGGCCGGGGTCGGCGGCACCGGAGTCATTACCATCTGGCTCTATCGCAAGCGCGGGTGGAACATGGGGCTGACCCAGGTCGCGCTCGACATCTTCATCCTGGCGATGGCGATCCCGGTGGTCTCGGGGGTGCAGATGATCTGGTCGGCGATCAGCGCGGCCGCGATCAGCCTGATCCTGTTCGCCTGGCACCGGCCGGGATTGTATATGGGGCGGTAAACCCTTTTCCTCCCCTTGCAGGGGAGGTGGCAGGCCGTCAGGCCTGACGGAGGGGTGTCGCCCTATCAATAGCGGGACACCCCTCCACCAGCGTCGCTGGTCCCCCTCCCCTTGCAGGGGAGGAATTAGATGGGCTCAGTCGCCCTTCTTCAGGTGGCGACGGCCGAGCAGCTCGGCGATCTGCACGGCGTTCAACGCCGCACCTTTCCGCAGATTGTCCGACACGCACCACAGCGACAGGCCGTTATCGACCGTCGAGTCCTCACGCACGCGGCTGATGAAGGTCGCGAAGTCGCCGACGCATTCGACCGGCGTGATGTATCCGCCGTCCTCACGCTTGTCGATCAGCATGACGCCGGGGGCCTCACGCAGGATATCCTGGGCTTCCTGGGCCGAGATCTCGTTCTCGAACTCGATATTCAGCGCCTCGGAATGGCCGACGAACACCGGCACGCGCACACAGGTCGCCGTCACCTTGATCTTGGGATCGAGGATCTTCTTGGTCTCGGCGACCATCTTCCACTCTTCCTTGGTCGAACCGTCGTCCAGGAAGCTGTCGATGTGCGGGATCACGTTGAACGCGATCTGCTTGGTGAACTTCTTGGGCTCGGCGGGGTCGCCGACGAAGATGTTGCGGCTCTGCTCGAACAGCTCGTCCATGCCCGCCTTGCCCGCGCCCGACACCGACTGATAGGTCGCGACGACGACACGCTTGATCGTCGCCTTGTCATGCAGGGGCTTCAGCGCAACGACCATCTGCGCGGTCGAGCAATTGGGGTTGGCGATGATGTTCTTCGCCTTGTAACCATCGATCGCGTCCGGGTTCACCTCCGGCACGATCAGCGGAACGTCCGGGTCCATGCGATAGAGCGACGAATTGTCGATCACGACGCAACCGGCGGCCGCGAATTTGGGCGCGTATACCTTGGTCGCGTCCGATCCGATGGCGAACAACGCCATGTCCCAGCCGGTCGGATCGAAATGCTCGATATTCTTGATGGTGAGCATCTTGCCCGTCTCACCATATTCGATCTGGTCGCCCTGGCTGCGCGACGAGGCGACGACCGCCAGCTCGTCGATCGGGAATTCCCGCTCCGCCAGAATGTTGATCATTTCCCGGCCGACATTGCCCGTCGCCCCGGCGACCACCACGCGATAACCCATTATATCCTCCACTCGGAAGCGTGAGCCGGTAGCGTCATTGCGCGGACACGTCCACCAACTTTGCGAAAAGTGCGCGTTTCGCCGGGACAAGCGGGAGTTTAACGCACCCCCGGGCCGCCCCTCAGGCGGCATGGCCAAGCCTACGGGCGTCCAACCATTCGGGCACGCTCTGAGGACGGATCGCCGCCGCATCGATCCTCGGCGCGATGACGGCAAAGCGATCACCCTCGACCATGACCTCGGCCGCCAGTGCCCGGCTGTTGTAGCAGGAGGCCATGGAGGCGCCATAGGCTCCGGCGTCACGCAGGACGGCCAGGTCGCCTTCCCTCACCCGGTCGATCAACCGGCCCTTGGCGAAGCGGTCGCTGCTCTCGCAGACGGGGCCGACGACATGCGCGCGCATCGTCGCGCCGTTCGGGGCGACCGCCGCGAATTCATGCCACGCGTCGTAGAGCGCGGGCCGGGCCAGATCGTTCATGCCCGCATCGATGACGACGAACGGGCATTCCTCGCCCGGCTTGACCCAGAGCACGCGGGTCAGCAGCACCCCGGCATGGGCCGCGATATAGCGCCCCGGCTCGAACATCAGGGTCACGTCCCAATCATGCGTGACCCGCGCGACCATCTCCCCATAAGCGGCGACGTCGCCGTCCGGACCGTCATGATAATCGACGCCCAGGCCACCGCCCAGATCGACACGGGTGATGACATGCCCCCGCGCCCGCAGCGCCGCGACCAGCTCGCCGATCCGGCTATAGGCCGTCTCCAGCGGCCCAAGGTCCATGATCTGGCTGCCGATATGGACCGCCACGCCGTGCAGCGTCAGGCCGGGATGCCTGGCCAGTCGGTCGAAGATGCCGATCGCATCCGCGAAGGCGACGCCGAACTTGCTGTCGCTGGTGCCCGTCGTGATCTTGGCATGGGTCCCCGCATCGACATCAGGATTGATCCGCAGCATCGCGGTTGCCTCGACGCCCATCCGAACGGCGATCGCCGCCAGCACGTCGCCCTCGCGCTCGCTCTCCAGATTGACGTGCCCGACCCCGGCATGCAGCGCCTGGGCGAGTTCCTCCGGGGTCTTGCCCACGCCCGAATAGACGATATCCCCCGCCGCCATGCCCGCCGCCAGCGCGGCGGTCAGTTCGCCGCCCGATACGATATCGGCGCCGAACCCCTCGCCGCGCAGGACCGACAGCACGGCCAGCGACGGATTGGCCTTCACAGCAAAGGCGAGCGACTTGCGCGGGATCGGAGCCAGCGCTTCGCGGAACCGCCGGGCGGCGGCGCGCAAGGCACCCGCCGAATAGACATAGGTCGGCGTGCCCACCGTCTGCGCGATGCGGCCGAGCGCTACGCCCTCGGCATGGAGCGCGCCGCCCCGCAGCACAAAGCCCGTATCCCGGCTCATGACCGCCGCCCCCGACGGATACGCGCGGCATGAATGGCCTCGGCGGTGTAATAATGCCCGCGTCGTTCGGCCCGGAGCGCCTGGATCATATGCTTGCCGTTCAGCATCAGTACCACGCCGCCCAGCGCCACGAAGAACCAGAACAGCGCCAGCAGCGATTCCGATGGTCCGCTCAACGTCGCCGCGACCGCGCCCAGCGTCATCAGACCGCCCAGCGACCGCCATGCCATGTCCCGCCCGCTCATGCCGCCATCTCCCCTACCGGATCGCCGATCACGCAGGCCGCAGCGGCGCGCATCTGCGTGCCGCACCGATGACAGACCAGGATGTCCGCGGGAAAGTCACGTTCCTCGGCCAGCGCGTAGGCCGCATCGCCGGCTTCGAACACCAGCCCCATCGCGGCGTGGCGATGACGCTTCGCCGCCGCCCGCGCGCGTCCGACCATCGCGGGCGAGCCACCAAGGCCGCGTCCTTCGATCGCGGTGAAGCCCATCGCCCGCGCCTGTTCGGCGACCGCGATCAGGAAGCCGCCCGCGCCGCAATCGGCGTCGACGATCCGCACTGCGCAGCGATGCCGCTCGCGCAGGGAACCCAGCGCCGCCTCGATAGCGGGCCAGCGGGGGTCGTGCCGATATTTGCTGTCGATCTGCATGGTCGCCCCCTCCCTTACGCCGCACGCGACAGCATGGGGGCGTCGGCCGCCACCGGGTCGAACGACACCAGCGGGGTCAGCGCGGCTTGCGCGACCGCGACGCTGGCATGGTAGATTTCGGCTTCCTCGACCGCATAGCGCATGGCCGCGCCACGCGAGATGAAGCGCCCCTCCAGCTGGCCTGCGCTATCCTGGACCAGCCAGTGACCCGCATGGTCCTGGCCGACATAGATCAGCCGCGTCTGGCGGTCGGGTTCGATAGGGAAATCGGTACACATGGATACTGGAAACCTCTGCCGATCGGGCGTTCGATCGCCCGCCCGGATCAGTTACGCCTCGCCCCATAGGGTTTCGAGACTGATTTCCCGCTATCGCATAGCGCCCGCATAGTGTCGCTCATATCCGCCGCCAGCGGGCGCTGACCTGCACCTCGTCGAACAGATGCTCGCCCATGATCGCCAGCGCGCTCCCCAGGCTGGCGAAGAGGAAGCCGGCGGTCGCCAGCGCATAGCCCGCCAGCCCGGCATGGCCGCCATGCCCCGCCATGGCCATCAGATACACGATCATTCGCCAGGCAAGGACGCAAAGCCCGACGCCCAGCAATCGCAGCGCCAATCCCTGCCGCCAAGTCATGGTCCGTTCCGCCATACCGCCTCCTCGAGAGGTTCAGCGGCTATTCCCGGCGGCCATAGCAATGCGAGAGCGATTCCCCGGTTTCGCATAGTGTCGGCATAGGGGCAGCGATGCGATGGTCCCGGCTGATCGACGGCCGGGACCGCGCGCTTATTCCCAACCGTGGATCGAGAAATCCCGGATTGGAAAGATCGAGCACACCTCAGTCGTGCGTGCTGGCGGCCCAGGTGGCATGCGCGATGCCGTGGACGGACTGGAAATGGTCAGTGATCCGGTCCAGCTCACCCGCCTCGACAATGGTGCTGGTCAGGGTCGCGGCGACCGTCACCTGATCCTCGCCCAGTTCCTCGGTATCGAGTTCGGCCACCGGCAACCCGGCACGCTCCAGATGCTCGACCAGCATGTCGCCGACCGGCCCGGCCTGCGTGGCGCTGGTGGTCAGGCTGACCGAATAGGTCGCCTCGACATGGCGTCCCTCGACCGGGATACGGTTGATCGCGTCGACCAGCGGGCGCAGCGCGGTGTTGGCGAGCAGCACCACGCCGGTCAGCAGCACCGCCTCGGCCACCATGTCGCTGCCCGCGATCGAGCCGACCGCCGCCGAGCACCAGAGGGTCGCCGCGGTGTTCAGCCCGCGGACGTTCATCCCCTCCTTCATGATGACGCCCGCGCCCAGGAAGCCGATGCCGGAGACGACATAGGCGATGATGCGGATCGACTCGACATCGCCGCCCAGCCGCTGACCGAGATCGACGAACGCGGCCGCGCCGATCGCGACCAGCGCGTTGGTGCGCAGTCCCGCCGTGCGCTGGCGATATTGCCGCTCCGCCCCGATCACGGTGCCGAGGACGAAGGCGGTCAGATAGCTGACCAGCGTGTCGAGGAACGGCCAGAGGTGGAAAGTCTTCAGGAATGCCATGTGCATGTCCATAGATCCTCCCCGTTACGGGGAGGTGGCAGCGCGTAAGCGCTGACGGAGGGGGCGTGCCGCGCAGGTCGACCTTTGTGGCACGCCCCCTCCACCATGCTCCGCATGGTCCCCCTCCCCGTGCCGGGGAGGATTGGGTTACTTCGCCTTCTTGTCCTTCACCGTGCGATCCAGGAAGTTCAGGATCGTATGCCACAGATGCTCGGACACGCCCGGCCCGCCGACGCGGTGGGTCTGGCCCGGATAGAGCATCATCTCGAACGGCGTATCGGTCTTCTGCATCTCGGCGGCGAAGGCGGTCGCATTGTCGAGGAAGACGTTGTCGTCCGCCATGCCGTGGATCAGCATCAGCGGATCGCGGATCTTCGCCGCATCGGTGATCGCCTGCGACGTCGCATAGCTTTGCGGGTCGGTACGCGGATCGCCCAGGTAGCGCTCGGTATAATGGGTGTCGTACAGCTGCCAGTCGGTGACCGGCGCACCCGATACGGCCGCCGCATAGACGCCCGGCGTCTTCTCGAGCATCTTGATCGACATATAGCCGCCATAAGACCAGCCATAGGTCGCGATCCGGCCTGCATCGACGAAGGGCAGCGTCTTCAGATAGTTCGCCCCCGCCAGCTGATCGGCGACCTCGACCGTGCCCATCGCGTGGTAGATGGCGTCCTCGAACGCCTTGCCGCGATTATACGAGCCGCGATTGTCGATCTGGAAGAAGATCCAGCCCTGATCGACCAGATATTGCGGCAGCGCCCCCTGCCAGCCGCGCGTGACCTGCTGGCCGGTGCCGGGGCCGCCATAATGCTGGAAGAAGACGGGGTAGCGCTTGCCCGGCTCCAGCTTGGGGGTGATCATCTCCCAATAGAGCGTCGTGCCGTCATCGGCCTTGATCGTGCCGAACTTGGTCTCGCGATGGCTGGCGAGATAGGGCGCGTAAGGGTGCCCCGCGACGATCGCATTCTCGTTGATCCAGCTCAGCCGCTTGCCGGTCGTGTCGGCCAGATAGACCTGGGTCGGCTGGCTCGGGCTGGAGCGCGAGACGATGAAGCGGCTGGCCGATGAGTCCATCGTCGCGCTGTTGGTATAGCCGCGTTCGGTCAGGCGGGTGATGACGTTCGGATGGGCGATGTCGACGGCATAGAGATGCTGTTCGAGCACGTCGTCCTTCAGCCCGGTGAAATACAGGCGTCCCTTCGCTTCGTCGACGCCGACCAGATTGGTGACGACCCACGGCCCCTTGGTCAGTTGCGTCCACTGGCCGTTCGCGAAGCGATAGAGATGGCCATAGCCGTCGCGCTCCGAACGCCAGATCAGGCTGCCGTCCTTCATCGGGCGATAGGCGTCGGACAGGTTCAGCCAGCTGCGATCACCCGAACGCTCGGTGAAGAGGACCGTCGACTTTCCCGTCCGGGGATCGACACGCAGCATGTCGAGCGTCTTCTGGTCGCGGCTCTCGCGCTGGACCAGCATCGCCGAGCCGTCCGGGGTCCAGTCGACCCGCGCGAGATAGATGTCCGGGTTGCTGCCCAGGTCCACCTTCACCCGGCCCGATCCGTCGGCCTTCATGACATACAGGTCGACCAACGCATTGGGCGTGCCCGCCGCCGGATAGCGCTGTTCATAGACCTTGGTGCCCGCCGCGCCGATGGCGGCACGAACCGCGACCTTGACCGGCGCGTCGTCGAACCGCTCGACCGCGATATAGCGTTCGTCGGGGCTCCACCAATAGCCGGTGAAGCGGTGCATTTCCTCCTGCGCGACGAATTCCGCCTCGCCGAAATGGACGGTGCCGCCGCCCTCCGTGGTCAAGGCGCGCGCCTCGCCGCCGCCCAGCGGCATGGCCCACAAATTCTGGTCGCGCACGAAGCTGACATAACCGCCCTTGGGGCTGACGATCGGGTTCAGCTCGCCGCCCGGCGTGTTGGTCAGGCGACGGACCGTGCCGTCCAGCCCCGCAAGATACAGGTCGCCGTCCAGAGGCACCAGGATCGACTTGCCGTCGGGCGCCCAGTCATAGGCGACGATCCCCTTCGACCCGCCGATCCGCGCACGCTCGCGCTGCATCTTCTCGGCCTCGGACAGTTCGGCGCCCGAGCCGACCTTCTTGGAATCGACCAGCATCCGCTCTTCGCCGGTGCGGGTGTCGCGCGCCCAGAGGTCGAGCCGCTCCCGCTCGTCGGCGCGCGGGCGCAGCGAGGTCAGCAGCGTGCCGTCGGGCGACAGGCGCAGCCCGCGCGGCTGCGATCCCGACAGGTCCGGGCTGCCGAAGACGCGGTCGAGAGTCAGTTCGCCCTGCTTGGCGGGCACGTCAGCGGCCATCGCCGGCGCCCCCGACCCCATGGCGATCGACGCCCCTACCGACGCCAGCGCCAGACCCAGCACCCATTTGCGCATTCATACCACTCCACACCTTGTCGTTGCCGGGTCCCGGCCCGGCCATGGCGGGCGTTATCGCGAGGGCGCCGCCATCCCGCAAGCGCGATCCCGCGAACGGCGACTCCCGAACCTGTTTCCGTAACCAAACCAACGACTAAACCCGTAACGCAGGCTTTCCGGATTTCGTAAACCCGGCATTAACGAAATCTGGTTAGGGCAAGTCGCTTGGGCGCCCGGCCCTGTATCGGAACGGACATGGCGACGAGTACCGCTTTGGAATTTCAGAATGATCGTCGCGGCGGCATCCGCGCGATCCTGGCGCAATCGGGCAGCGCCGGGCATCCGCACGTCCAGGCATTGCTGATGCCGCAGGTCCTGCTGCACGACCTGACCGATGCGGTTCATGCGGTCTGTGCGGTCCATGGCAATCATCCCTGCATGATCGATTATGCCATGGCGCGCGGGATCCAGCTCGAAACGCTCCCCTGGCTGATCCGGTCGTCCGACGCCTTTGCCTTTGAGCGCGCCTTTCTCGCCAACCTGACCTCGGCGGCGGGTCCACTACCCTCCACCCCCGGCCAGGCGCAGACCGATGCCGCGCTGACCCAGCTTCGCCACACGTTGGAAATGCTCGCCAATTCGGACCGGCGGGGCTGTGCGACCGGCGCGGTGTCCGCGCTGATCCTCGACTGGCGCTCGATCCGGCAGGTGCTGGACCACGCGGCGCGGCGCTTCGGCCTGTTGCCCGCCCCCGGCCAGATGCCCGAACCGCTATGTGACGTGGAGGATGACGAAGCGAGCATCGGCCTGGCCCGTGCGCGCGGATTCGGGGCGACGCAGCTGCTCGTCCAGCATCGCGGCCTGTGGGACCTGCTGGAGGCGCGGGCGAGCGCGCGGCGCGGCTGATGCGCTCCCCGGGGTCTTCGACTGGTCGCGCGCCCGCCTCCGTCGATCTCCCTAGCGACATGTTAACCATCTTGAACAGTTGGGTATTCACGCAAATCCGATAGCTTGATCGGCATGAGAGGCATGGTGTCCAAAGCTATAGCATCGCTCTGCGCCCTGACGGTGATCCCGGCGGCCGATGCGCATTCGCTGCTCGACTATGTCGGGCAATGCGTTCCGTTCGCACGCCAAGCCTCCGGCATCGCGATCTATGGCGATGCCTGGACCTGGTGGTCCAAGGCCGAGGGCAAATATCCGCGCGGACGCACCCCGCGCGTCGGCGCGGTCGTCGTGTTCGAGAAGACCAGCCGCCTGCCGCTCGGCCATGTCGCGGTGGTCAGCCGCGTGGTCGAGGACCGGGTACTGATGCTGACCCACGCCAACTGGTCGATCCAGAACGGCCAGCGTGGCCATGCCGAACAGGACGTGACCCTGTTCGACGTATCGCCGGGCAATGACTGGAGCCAGGTCAAAGTCTGGTTCCGCGACTCGGACGGCCTGGGCAGCTCGACCTATCCCATTTACGGCTTCATCTATGGCAAGGGCCATGCCGCGCCCGAACTGACCAGCGACAAGCCGGATTATGTCGGCGCGCTGATCGACGCCTATGTCGCGCGCTGATGGACAGACGCCGCACCGCTGACATAGACTGATCGCCTGTCACGGGAGACGATCGATGATGTTGCTCGCGCTGTTGATGCTGTCCGCCGATCCGGCAACGCCGCCTTCGACCATGCCCAGCATCGGACAGGCCCAAGAACACTGTGTGCAGAAGGAAACGCGGGTGAGCCAGTCCGAGGCCTTCGCCGGTCCCCGCAAGCTGAACGAAATGCCGAACGCCGAGGCGCAGTTCGCCGTGGTTCGCCAGATGGACGGCTGCCCGGTCGCCGCCGTGGTGCCAACGAAAGCTAAGCGGCACTAATGTATTCCTCCCCTGCAAGGGGAGGTGGCGGTCCGAAAGGACTGACGGAGGGGTGTCACGGCCAGCGGTGACACCCCTCCACCATGCTTCGCATGGTCCCCCTCCCCTTGCAGGGGAGGAAAGTATCAGCCCGCCGAAGGCCGATGAACCACGCCGCCGGTCATCGCCGCCGGTACGCCGGTCGTGCCCGGAAAGCTGATCGCCCGCTCGCCCAAGCGCCTTACCGCCATATAGGCGAAGCCCTGCGCCTCCAGCGCGTCACCATCCCAGCCCAGCGCATCGGTCGGTTCGGGCGTCGACCCCGTTGCGGACGCGATCATCGCCAGCATCGTGGCATTGTGCCGCCCACCGCCCGCGACCAGCAATCGCCGGGGCCGCTCGGGCAGGTGATCGAACGCCCGCGCCACGGTCTGCGCGGTAAAGGCGGTCAGCGTGGCCGCCCCATCCGCCGCCGACAGGCCCCGCGCGGGCTGGACGGTGAAGTCGTTGCGGTCGAGCGACTTGGGCGGCGCGAGGTCGAACCAGCCATTGTCCATCATCGTGTCGAGCACGGTCGGCTCGACCCGCCCGCTCGCCGCCATCTGGCCATTCGCATCATAGCGCTGGCCGGTTTCGGCCTCCATCCAGCTGTCGATCAGGCCGTTGGCGGGTCCGGTATCGAAGGCGACCAGCGCGCCGTCACGGCCGATCCAGGTGATATTGGCGACACCGCCTAGATTGAGGATCGCGACCGGCTTCTCCAGATCGGCGGCCAGCGCGGCGTGATAGACCGGAATCAGCGGCGCCCCCTGCCCGCCCGCCGCGACATCGGCCGAGCGGAAGTCGGATACGGTGACGATCCCGGTCGCGTCCGCCAGCGCCTGTCCGTCGCCGATCTGCCAGGTCCAGCCGCGATCGGGGCGATGCGCGACCGTCTGGCCGTGAAAGCCGATGACATCGACCGCCGCCGCCGCGACGCCCGCATCGCGCAGCAGCTTCTGGACGACCATCGCATGGGTCCGCACGATCAGCTCGCCCGCCGCGACGATGGGCGGGCTGGCGCGCGGCCGGTCGAAGGTCAGGGCGAGCGCGGTCGCCTCGGCCAGTTCGGCGCGGGCGGAGTCCGAATAGGGTTCGGTGCGAAAGGCGATGGGCCGGACCAGCGCCTCGCCATCGGTTTCGATCAGCGCCGCGTCCACGCCGTCCAGCGACGTTCCCGACATCAATCCGATCGCCAGCATCGCGCCCCATCCTCTCGCTTCCGCGCCCATCCATGCCGGGATCGCGCGCGCCTGTCGACCGGACTTCGCGCGCCATCTGGAAAAGCGGCTCGTTTTGGCTTATGGGCACGGGCATCCCATGGCAACCAAACTCCCTACTCCGCCGCGTGTCGGCATGGTCTCGCTCGGCTGTCCCAAGAATCTGGTCGACAGCGAACGCATCCTGACGCAGCTCCGCGCCGACGGCTATCAGATGTCGCCCGACTATGCCGGGGCCGATGTCGTGCTGGTCAACACCTGCGGCTTCCTTGACTCCGCCAAGGAAGAAAGCCTGGAAGCGATCGGCGAGGCGATCAAGGAGAACGGCCGCGTCATCGTGACCGGCTGCATGGGCAAGGAAGCCGAGGCAATCCGCACCCGCTTCCCCGATGTGCTCGCGATCACCGGCGCGCATGAATATGAGCAGGTGGTGGAGGCCGTCCACGCCGCCGCGCCCGCGAACCTGTCGCCCTATATCGACCTGATCCCCGATGCCGGCCTGAAACTGACTCCGCGTCACTATAGCTATCTGAAGATTTCGGAGGGCTGCAACCATCGGTGCAGCTTCTGCATCATCCCGTCGCTTCGCGGCGATCTGGTCAGCCGCCGCCCCGACGCGATCCTGCGCGAGGCGGAGAAGCTGGTCGCGGCGGGCACGCGCGAACTGCTGGTCATCAGCCAGGACACTTCCGCCTATGGCATCGACATTCGCAAGGAACCGCGGATGTGGAAGGGGCAGGAGGTCGTGCCGCACATGACCGATCTCGCCCGCGAACTGGGCAAGATCGCGCCATGGGTACGCCTGCACTATGTCTATCCCTATCCGCATGTGGATCAGGTGATCCCGCTGATGGCGGAAGGGCTGGTACTGCCTTATCTGGACATTCCGTTCCAGCACGCCGCGCCGTCCGTCCTCAAGCGGATGAAGCGCCCCGGCAACGACGCCAAGGTGCTGCAGCGCATCCACCAGTGGCGCGACATCTGCCCCGATATCGCGATCCGCTCGACCTTCGTCGTCGGCTTCCCCGGCGAGACGGAGGAGGATTTCGAATATCTGCTCGACTGGCTGGATGAAGCCCAGCTCGACCGGGTCGGCGCCTTCCGCTTCGAGCCGGTCGAGGGCGCCGCCGCCAATGCCCTGCCCGACCACGTCCCCGAGGAGGTGAAGGAAGAGCGTTACGCGCGGATCATGGAAAAGACCGCCGCCATCTCCGCCGCCAAGCTCGCCGCGAAGGTGGGCCGCACCCTGCCCGTCATCATCGACGCGGTGGACGAGGAAGGTGGTGCGACCGGCCGGTCCCAGGCCGATGCGCCCGAGATCGACGGCGAAGTCTTCCTGCGCGATGCCGGGCATCTGACGGTCGGCGATATCGTGAAGGTCGAGATCGAGGATGCCGACGAGCATGACCTGTACGGCGTTCCCGTCACAGGAAACGGATAAGCATCATCACGATCCCGGCCATCGACACCAGATAGGCAAGCGACCGCACATAGCGGACGCCTAAGATATATAGCGGCACATAGGCGACCCGCGCGAGGAACCACACCCACGCGCCGGTCGCCGCCACCCCGCCGCTTTGCCCGGTGACAGCGAGGCCCAAAGCGAGCGCCACGAAGACCGGCCAGGTCTCGCGAAAATTGGCCGAGGCGCGCTCGGCCCGACCCGCATAGCGCCCCAATGGCGCAGGCGTCCCGTCGCGCGGGCCTGCATTCCAGCCTATGCCCCGGTCCAGCGTCGCCAGCTGCGATTGCAGCGCGATATGAATGAACAGCAAGATGATCGACCAGCCAAGGATGGTCAGTTCGGTGGTCATTCCGTGCCTCCCACTACTACCCCGGCGAAGGCCGGAGCCTAGATGCCATGCCGCCGAGGGTGCGCCATGGCTGCTCCAACGCAAGGTATCGCAACTGGACCCCGGCCTTCGCCGGGGTGAAGCGGAAAAACCGTACCCACCCTCCGTTCAGCCTGAGCGTCGTCGAAGGCCAAGGGAATCCCTCTCCACGCGACCACCGATCAAGCGTGGCGAATGTGGAAGCGTGGCCTTCGACTTCGCTCAGGCTGAACGGAGGGGAGGAAATGCCTATCTCCCCAAAGCTGTTCAGGCCGCGCGAAGTCGAAGCCCACGCTTCCACGCCCCCAACCACCCCGTTGCGCCCTCCTCGCAAACCTGCTTCCTTGGGCACCATGAGATACCCCATCCTGCTGGCGGCGATCGCGTTCATCGCCCCTGCCCCGCTGCTCGCCCAGGCCCTGACCCCGGCGGAAACCCAAAAGATCGATGCGCTGGTGACGAAGACCCTGGCCGACACCGGCGTCCCCTCCGCCTCGATCGCGGTGGTGCGCGGCGGCAGGATCGTACTTGCCAAGGCGTACGGCAAACAGTTCGAGGGCCAGACCGGCCCCGCCGACCCGAAACTCCCCTATCAGATCGCCTCGGTGTCCAAGCAGTTCACCGCCGCCGCGATCCTGCTGCTGGCGGACGAGGGCAAGCTGTCGCTCGACGACACCGTGTCGAAATACGTCCCCGGCGTCACCGACGGCGATAAGATCACCATTCGCCAGCTGCTCAGCCACACCTCGGGCCTGCGCGACTATTGGCCGCAGGATTACAGCTTCAAGGCCATGGCGACCCCGACCACGCCGCAGGGTATCGTCAACCGCTGGGCCAAGGCCCCGCTCGACTTCAAGCCCGGCACGCAATGGCAATATTCCAACACCGGCTATGTCGTGGCGGGCATGATCGTCGAAAAGGTATCGGGCCAGCCGCTGCTCCAGTTCCTACAGACCCATGTCTTCCAGCCGCTCGGCATTCGTGCGCTGGATCAGGACAAGGCCGTCGGCCCAGGCTTCCCGCAGGGCTATCTCCGCCACGCGCTCGGCCCCGTCCGGGTCGAGAAGCCCGCCGCGCCCGGCTGGCTCTACGCGGCGGGCGAACTATCCATGTCGGCCGAAGACCTGGCCAAATGGGATATCGCGCGGATGAACCGCACGCTGCTTCCGTCAAAGGACTGGGCCGAGCAGGAAACGCCGGTCAACCTGACCGATGGCTCCAACACCGGCTATGGCCTGGGCGTAGGGATCGCGGTCGCCGACGGGCACCGCATGATCGAGCATAGTGGCGAGGCGGTCGGCTTCCTCACCGAGAATATCGTGTATCCCGAAGACAAGGCCGCGATCGTGGTCGAGGTCAATGCCTGGTTCGCCGATGCGCAGAACCGGATCGCCAAGGGTATCACCGACATCATCCTGCCTCCGTCCAAGACGGGTGATGCAGACGCGACCGCGCTCGATCGGACCAAGGCCGTCTATGCGCAGTTGCAGGCGGGCCATCTCGACCGCGCGCTGCTGACCGAGGATGCCGCCTATTATTTCACGCCGACGACGCTGGCCGACTACCGGACCAGCCTGTCGCCCTTGGGCGCGCCGACCAAGATCGAACAGGCGGGTCGCACGCGCCTGCGCGGCGGGTTCGTCAACCGCTCCTACCGCGTGACCTATCCGGGTCGCACGCTTCGCATCAGCACCTATGCCGAGCCCGGCACCAACGGAAAGATCGAACAATTCCTCGTGAGCCCCGCCGAATGATCGACTTCGCCCCCCTGCTCCAGCCCGATCGCGGACAGCCCGCCCGGACGATCACGCTGCTGACTGCCGAAGGTTTCGCCGACTGGCTGTCGCGTCAGTCCGCCGCCACCCGCGCGCTGGCAACGGCGCAGCGTTTCGCGGCCAAGCCCGACACGCATCTGCTGCTACCCCAGGACGGCGACGTCGCGGTTGTGGCGGGCGTCGCGAAGGCCGCCAGCCCCTGGTCGCTCGCCAAGCTGGCCGAGGCGTTGCCGGAGGGCCAATATCGGCTCAACGGGGCCGAGGTCGGCGCCAATGCGCTGGGCTGGCTGCTCGGCCAGTATCGCTTCACCCGCTATCGCAAGGGTGACGACATCGGACCGCGCGTGCTGCTGACCCGCGACGTCGCGCATCGCGACGAAATGATCCGCCTCGCCGCCGCAACCGCGCAGGTTCGCGATCTGGTCAATACCGGCGCGGGCGACCTCGGCCCGGCCGAACTGGAGGCGGAGGCCGAAGCGCTGGCCCGCACCCATCACGCCCAGCTTATGGTGACGAGCGGCGATGCGCTGGCCCGCGACTATCCGATGATCCATGCGGTCGGCCAGGCCGCCACGCGCGAACGCGCACCCCGGCTGATCGAACTGCACTGGGGCGATCCCGCCCATCCGCGCATCGCGATCGTCGGCAAGGGCGTGTGTTTCGACACCGGCGGGCTGGATATCAAGCCCTCGGCCGGAATGCGGCTGATGAAAAAGGACATGGGTGGCGCGGCCCACGCGCTGGCGCTGGCGAGCCTGGTCATGGCGGCGCGCCTGCCGGTCCGGCTCCACCTGCTGATCCCGGCGGTCGAGAATGCGGTGTCGGCGGCGTCCTTCCGCCCCGGCGACGTACTCAAGACCCGAAAGGGCCTGACGGTCGAGAATACCAATACCGATGCCGAAGGCCGGTTGATCCTGGGCGACGCGCTGACCCGTGCGGGCGAGGAAAAGCCCGAACTGATCCTCGACTTCGCGACGCTGACCGGCGCGGCGCGCGTGGCGCTCGGCCCCGACCTGCCGCCGCTGTTCACCGATGACGAGCCGCTGGCGGCGGACCTGCTCGCAGCGGCGGCGAGCGAGGACGATCCCGTATGGCGGATGCCGCTTTGGGATGGGTATGACGACATGCTGAAGTCCGACATCGCCGACATGGTCAATGCGCCCGATGGCGGCTTTGCGGGGGCGATCACGGCGGCGCTGTTCCTGCGGCGCTTTGTGCCGAAGGATACAGCCTGGGCGCATCTCGATGTCTTTGCCTGGCGGCCTTCGGGCAAGCCGGGACGGCCCAAGGGGGGCGATGCCTATGCGCTGCGTGCGGCGTATCGGATGTTGAAGGAGCGGTATTCGGGGGCTTGAGGCGAGGTTCCAGCGTGGCCTTCGACTACGCTCAGGCTGAACGGCGGTTGGGAATTGCCCCCCCACAGCCGTTCACGCTGAGCGAAGTCGAAGCGTACGCCCTGCCGCACTCTTACAACCCCGCCGCCGCCTCGATGATCGGCACGAACTTCGCCGCGGTCAGGCTCGCCCCGCCGACCAGCGCGCCGTCGACATTCTCGACCGCCAGCAGCACGGCGGCGTTCTCGCCCGTCACCGATCCGCCGTACAGGATCCGCACCCCGTCCGCCGCATCGCCGATCAGCATCCGCAGCTTGGCGCGCGCGATGGCATGGATGCTGGCGATCTCGTCCACGGTCGGCGTCCGCCCCGTCCCGATCGCCCAGCGCGGTTCATAGGCAAGCGTGAACCAGCTGCCATCCGCATTGTCGGGCACGGACTTCTCGATCTGCGCCTGCACGACGCGTTCGGCGCGGCCCGCATTGCGCTCCGCCTCGGTCTCGCCGCAGCACAGGATGACGTTCAGCC
>Ga0308159_1002960_pt1 | contig 18276 bp, 18 predicted proteins | sample PhyCR1_FD_201040 | JGI IMG/M metagenome (GOLD analysis project Ga0308159, IMG submission 201040) | Phyllosphere microbial communities from UC Gill Tract Community Farm, Albany, California, United States - DLSLC.R1 | ecosystem: Host-associated > Plants > Phyllosphere > Unclassified | place: USA... | reverse complement strand
TTTGCCCTGCGGGCACTCACCGCACTGCAGCGCGAGGTTGCGGCACCGCGATGACGGCCCGCTTTGTCGCACCACAATCACCACCCGGCATCCTAACGCTGATTGCGGCCGATCTGGCGAACTTCATCCTGTTCTTCGGCTACTTCATGGTCGAGCGTGCGGGCGAGCCGATGCTCTACGCACGCTCAGCCAGAGCGCTCGATGTTCGACTGGGCCTTCTGAACACGATCATCCTCATCACCAGCGGTTGGCTGGTCGCCATGGCCTTGGAGGCGGCAAGGTCGGGACGGCAAGCTGCAGCGCGACGCCGGCTCGCATTTGCTCTTGGCACCGGCTCCATTTTCGTGGTCGTGAAAACCTTCGAGTACAGCTCCAAGCTCAAGCAAGGGCTGGCGCCCCAGACCAACGACTTCTTCCAGTTCTACTATGTGCTTACGGGTGTGCACCTGCTGCACGTCGTGATCGGTCTGGCCCTGCTCGCGGCGGCGTTCGTCCGGCTTCGGCGGATCGATGCAGCGGGCGCCGGCTGGTTGGAATCCAGCGCGCTGTTCTGGCACATGGTCGATGTCCTGTGGGTGTTTTTGTTCGCCATGCTTTACCTGCAGGGTGCGTCATGAGGGCGCTGACGGCGCCGTCGCTCACCATGATCTGGCTGTTGCTGGTCGCGCTCACGCTCGTCGGGTTCGGTGGGGCCCAGGCCAGCGGCTGGGGCTTTGCCGCAGTCATGCTCGCCGCAGCGGCAAAGGCGGCGTTGATCGTGCGCAACTACATGGAATTGCGCAGGGCACCGCTGCCTTGGAGAATCGTATTCGATGGCCTGATCGGCCTTGCCGCCGCGCTGATCCTTGGCTTCCATTTCCTGGGCTGAAGCCATCAGCCAGAGGAAGCGATGATCAGCGTGAAATCTTGCCGCGCCTCATGAGGTCGACTGCTCGGCCCTGCGCTTGACGTAGACGGGCTTGGTCACGAAGGAGAGGCAGTTCTCCAAGTCTACGAAGTTCGGCTCATCCAGCCGGACGATGTTGAGGTAGTCGGGCTCTTCGAAAGCAGTTCGCATCGCATCAACGCTCGCGAAAGTCAGGCCAGCCACCGCGTCGTAATCGCCTGACGCGCCGAACAGGCCGGAGATGGGATTATCCGATCCGAAGGCGTGATGCTGCACGTAGTCGATGAGGTGTCGGCAAAAGCCGGACGCGGAGAGGATCAGCGGTGCATGGATGTCGCGGTAGTAGCGCGAGAACTCCTCGCGGCTGAGCCCCGCCTTGCGCCGAACGCAGACGACCAGCGTAACTACAGTGTCTGTCATTTGCATGGACCTGGCCTTTCGTCGAAAAGGGTCTTCAGCGATCAACCTTCATCATCTGGTTCGATCGACGTTCGCCGAGGCATCAATCCGACGAGGATAGCGCCAACTCGATACCCTTTATCGATGTACCCGTGCTCCAGCCGCCGTCTACCAGGAGCGTCTGTCCGGTGACGTAGCTTGCATCGTCACTGGCCATGAAATGAACTGCGGCGGCAAGCTCTTCCGGCCGACCGATGCGGCCGAGCAACGTGAACACGTTAGCGTTCCGGGCCACCATGTCGGGCGCTTCGGACATCGCCATCGGCGTGTCGATGATGCCCGGAGCAATGCAGTTTACGCGGATGCCCTGCGGGCCATACTCGACTGCGGCGGTTTGGGTGAGCGAGATGATGCCGGCCTTGGTCGCCGCGTACTCGCCCCACTGAAGGAAGCCACGCACCGCGGTGATCGAAGATATGTTCACGATCGACCCACCGGCGGTCATCCGCGCCGCGGCTTCCTTGATGCCCATCTGGACGCCCAGGATGTGGACTTGCCAGAAGCGATGCGAGCGCGCTTCGTCCGCGTCGGCAAGGGGCGCGCTGGTCGCGACCCCGGCATTGTTGACCAGAATGTCCAGCTTGCCGAAGCGCGTGATCGCCTCTTCGCACAAGGCCGCCATCTGAGCAGGCTCACTGACGTCGGTGCGCCGAAAGACGCAGCCCCAGCCTTCTGCTAGCGCCTGTGCCTCTGGGCTCAGGTCGGCGGCGATCACGGAGGCGCCTGCCGCACGGAACCGCTGCGCGATCGCCGCGCCGATGCCCGAACCAGCGCCAGTAACGATTGCAACCTTGCCCGAAAGATTAAACATCATGAAAAATCCAGTTCTACCGGTGCTTGGAGCCCGAGTTGTCGCATAAGGGCGGCGGTGTCCCAGAGGCTGCGCTCCAGCACGATCTTGCCCTGCTTGAAGGCGTGGATCGTCAAGCCTTGCACAACGGTCGTCTTGTTCGCAGCGGAGAGTCCAAGAAAGTCGGACGTGTGCTGGATCTCCCAGCTCCATTCCAGGCAGCCGCCGTTCTCGTCACCATGATAACGGGTGGCCGAGAAGTAGTGCTTGGACTTGTTCGGATCCGAATTCTCGAACGTTTCGAACCAGCGGCGCAGCTTCGCGCGATCGTTGTCGATCCGAACGCCAAAATTCAGGTCTTCGTACTCGAACTCCTCTGGATAGTTCTCCATCAGCTCCTCAAGCCGATTGTCAAACTGCTCGAGCCAGTTCTGTTCCCACTCCAGGTTCATCCGTGCGCCCTCTTGAAAAAGAAGGCCCGACTTTTGGTCGGGCCTGCAAGGTGGGGAGGATTCAGAAGTTAACGCGAGCTTCGAGACCGTAGCTGCGCGTCGGACCGCGGTAATTCACCGTGAAGACCGAAAGGAGCGGAACGACCTCTTGGAAATACTTTTCATTGGTCAGGTTGTCCCCGAAGGCGGAGATTTCCCAACCGTTGGAACTCTTGAGCGACAGGCGCGCCTTCAGGAGCGTGAGGGGATCGCGCTTCGTGCCGGCGAAGTTGTCGACATCCCACCAGATTGAGCCGTAGCGGTTCACTTCGACGCGCGGCACCAGGGTGAGTTCATCGGTCAGATCGATGGTCTGGCTCGCGCCCAGGTTCAGCGTCGTCTTGAACGCGCCAGGAGCGACATTGCCTTCCGAGGCCGGGTTGCCGGCAAACCTGGCGACACGCCCATGGGTGTACCCGAAGCCGCCGAACAGGTGCAGCCCCATCGGCAGCTGCGCATCGAAGTCCAGATCGAAGCCCTTCAGCTTCACCTTGTCGATGCTGATCGTGGTCTGAAGCCCCGCCGAGGGCTGGAACTGGAACTGCTGCGCTCCGGAGATGTCCGTCTTGAACACCGCGGCATTGATGGACAGGCGTCGATTGAAGAAGCGCGCCTTGGCGCCCAACTCGTAGGAGGTCGAGACTTCCTTGTTGTAGCCGTCCTGCACGTAGATGTTGGCCGCGTTGCCACCCGCTGCCGCAATCAGCGCCTCGCGCGAGCCGATGGGGTTGAACCCGCCGGACTTGAAGCCCTTGCCGTAGCTTGCATAGACGCTGGCGGTAGGAGCAAGGTCGATCGAGATGCTGGCCTTGGGCTCGAACTGCTTGAACGTCCGCGACAACTTGCAATCCTGTAGCGCGGTGCCCTGCGCTACGCAGTTGTTGTAGCTGATCCCGGTCAGCGGATTGATCGCGCTGGACGCAGCTTCACGGATGGAACGCTTCTCGGTGTCGTAGCGACCGGCCAGGTTGATATGGAGCTGATCGGTCACGTCGAACTGCAAGCTGGCGAACGGCGCGTAGCTGGTCGTGCGATAGAGCGGGTTGCTGTACGAAACGGTCGTCGCCGGGTCGATGGTGTTGCGGTCGGCCGGGAGGGCGCCGATCAGATCGAGACCGATCTTGCTGGTCTGGTCGCGTTCAAAGCGCAGGATGTAAAAGCCCACCTGCCAGCGCAGCCGCGATGCGCTGTCCGAAGTTAGGCGGAGTTCCTGCGAGTAGTTGGTGTCCTTGTAAGTGTACTGCTGCACGGTGCCACCACCTGCGGCTCCGGTATCGAACGGGATATAAGGCGGCGAGTCACTGCCGAAATACTGGTTCAGCTTGTTGTAGCTGGAGATCGAGGTGATCCTGGCCCAGCCCATGTCGTATTCGGCTTTGAGCGTGGCATCGATGAACTTCTCGCGAAAATCGCCGGCGACGTTCGAGATGAAGGGCATGTCGGTGTTGTTGGCGTCCAGCGCCGTGCCCGGGAAACCGCCGATCGGCAGGCCGACGAACTGGGCGTTGTACGCGCTGCCGCCACCCTTCGAGCGCAGGCCAGTGAGCTTCAAGTCGGCCGTGAACGGGCCGCCATCGTCGTAGATCAGGCGGGCACGACCGCTGGTGTTCTGGAAGCGCTGCACCTTCTCACCGGTCGTGATGTTGGTGAACGGGCCGTCGGTGTCACGGAAGGCGCCGGCAACGCTGAAGCCGAGCCCCGGGGCAAGCGGACCGCTGACCGATGCGCTCGCACGCGATGTGTTGAAATTGCCGTAGGAGGCGACAACGTCACCCTCGATTTTGTCACCCGGCCTCTTGGTCGTGATCACAATCGCGCCTGCCGCCGCGTTGCGGCCATAAAGCGCGCTCTGCGGGCCCTTGAGGACTTCGATCTGCTGGATGCCAAAGAGGTCCTGGTTGAAGGGCTTGACGCTGGACAGGGTCACACCGTCGATGACGATCGCGACGTTCGGGTCCGAGTTGCGGACCGAGGTCTGGCCGCGAATGTTGATGTAAGCTTCGCCTGCGTTATCTTCGACGAAGGTCACGTTCGGCGTCGAAGACAGAAAGTCCGCCGGCCGAGTTATGCCGCGCTCGGCAATGGCGGCTTCGGTGACCACGCTGACAGAAATCGGCACCTTGACCAGGTTCTCGTTACGCTTGGTGGCCGTAACGACGATGTCGACAGGCCCATTATCCTGCTTGGGTGCAGGATCAGGTGTCGCTTCCTGAGCAAAGGCGGGCGTAATGAAGCCTGCTGCAACTACGGTCGCAACAAGCGGCAAATTGACAAAGAGCTTCATGCTGGTGTCCTCTCCTGAGTGTCGGCGGCCGGTTGTGCGGCGCGTCCTTAAACTTGATCTGTAAGTGCCATGGTCAAGACAGCGAAGCGTCGGCAAAGAAAATGCCCAAGCGTGACAGCGGATGACCTAGCATGACAAATAGATGCTGATGCGGTTGGCTGTTTCTACCCGTATGTCGCCAGTTCGGCTGAGCCCTTAGGCGAAGGGGCGAGGCTTTTTGGCACGAAAAGCAAAGGCGTGTGCTGCTTGGCCATGGCTGAAGGGGAGGGGAGCTCTAAAAGGGACTCCATAACGCGGGTGGCGGTGCGGCTATCTTGTATCAAGCAAAGGCGCGCGCATCGACGCGTCGGCCAGGAGAGTGATGATGAACAAGGATTGGGCACAATACTGGATCGGACTGTTCGCGGATAGCACCGACGAGCTGATGACGCTCTACAATCCTCAGTTCCAGTTCGAAGACGTAAACTTCGACTTGCGCATCAACAACGATTTGCCGGCGCTGCGCAAGTTCTTTGAGGGCTTCATCATCGAGGATCCCACGCAAAGCTACAACCGTTTCGACGTATTCGATTACGTCGGCGACAGTCGCCTCGGGTCGTTTCAGTGGACCTGGGAGACGAAGCATGCCGGCGACTTCCTCGGCGTACCTGCGAAGGGCAAGGTCACCAAGACGCGTGGCGTCACCGTCATGGGCTGGGACGAGAACGGCAAGATCGTTCTGGAGCGCAGCATCTGGGACGCCGTGCCGGTTTTCCAGCAGCTGGGCATAGTTCCCGCATTCGCTTCGACTTCCGCCTGATCGCCTGAGGCCTCATGACCTACAATCCTTTAGACTCCGCGGTAACGTCCAATCCCTATCCGCACTATGCCAAGCTGCGGGCCGAAGAGCCAGTGAAGTGGCTCGAGACCATGCAAGGCTATTCCGTCGCACGGTGGGACGATGTCGTCGAAGTTCTCAGTGACGGCAAGACTTTCTCGTCCGCTCAATTCTGGCCGGTACTGCTCGGCGAATACGATCCTGTCCCTGAAGTTCAGCCGATGATCTCGCTTGATCCTCCGGGACACGTGCGTATCCGCAAGCTCGCCAACAAGGCGTTCGTGCCGAGCCGCGTGGGTGCATTGAGCGATCGTATCCGCAGCGTCACGCATGAGCTGATCGACGGCATCTTCGAGCGGCATGGTCGCGAGGGCGAGTGCGACTTCGTCTGGGAATTCTCAGCGCTGTTCCCGGTCAGCGTTATTGCCGAAGTGCTTGGCGTCGACCTTGCTCGCCGAGTCGACTTCAAGCACTGGGTCGACGACTTGCTGTCGGCAGGCAATCGGGCGGCCTACGGCCAGGAGCGGTTGGACCAGATCCAGCGCAGTTCCGATGCGATCCGTACCTATTTCGAAGAGGTCTACGATCAGCGGTCGCAGACACCGGGCGACGACTTGATCAGCGCGTTCATCCAGGCGGAAGTCAACGGCGAGCGCCTGACGCGCAGCGAAGTGCTGAACATGGCGATCCTGCTGCTGATCGGTGGCGTGGAAACGACTACCAACCTTCTCGGAATTACCTTCGCTCACTTCAAGTCGCATCCGGATATAGCGGAAGCCATTTGGGCTGACACTTCGAAGATCCCGGCTCTGCTCGAAGAGATGCTGCGCTTCGATGGGCCTGTGCAGATGCTGTTCCGGCACACCACGCGTGAGACTGAGCTCGGCGGCGTCACCATTCCGCGAGGCGCGCTGGTGCTTCCGCTTCTGGGATCGGCTAACCATGACGAGCGCAAGTTCGAGCGGTCGGAAGAGTTGCTCTTGGATCGCAATCCTAAGGAGTTGATGTCCTTCGGCCAGGGGCCGCATTTCTGCCTGGGATCCTACCTGTCGAGGATGGAGGCGAAGAGCGCGCTCGAAATCCTCGTCGAGAGGTTCGAGAGCATCGAGGCGATCGATAGCAACATCCAGTGGATGGACTCCTACTTCGCGCGCGGCCCCAAGACTCTCCCTGTCAGGTTCAAGGGCCGATGAGCGTCGATATGCAACTATCCCATTCGACCACGCCCGCGTCGCTGGTCGAAGACCTCAGGTCCATCGTCGGCGATGGCGGCGTCCTGGTGGGCGACGACGTGACCGGCCGTTACCCCGGCTACTTCATGTCGAAGGTGGAGGCGGACGTGCTTGTCCGCCCCGAAACGACCGAGCAGGTCTCGCGGGTCATGGCCTTGTGCAACACCGCGGGGCAGCCGGTGGTGATTCAGGGCGGCATGTCGGGGTGGGTGCGGGCGACACAGACCAAACCCGGTGAGCTGATCCTCTCGCTCGAGCGGATGAACCGGATCGAGAGCGTCGACCCTGCCAATCGCACGGCTATCGTCCAGGCGGGCGTGATCCTGGAGACCTTTCAGGATCATCTGGAGAGCCACGGGCTCAGCTTTCCGCTCGATCTGGGCGGGCGAGGCTCATGCCAGCTCGGCGGCAACGCCGCGACGAACGCGGGTGGCATGCGGGTGATCCGCTATGGCATGATGCGCGAGCAGGTGCTGGGCATGGAGGTGGTGCTGGCCGATGGCCGGATCGTCTCGTCGATGAACCAGATGATCAAGAACAACACCGGCTACGACCTCAAGCAGCTGTTCATCGGCAGCGAGGGCACGCTCGGCGTGATCACGCGCTTGGTGCTGCGCCTGCGCGAGCGCCCGATCAGCAGCAACACCGCCCTGATCTGTGCCGACAGCTTCGATCGCATCGCCAAGTTGCTGCGCCACGTCGACGGAGCTCTGGGCGGGCTGCTCAGCGCCTTCGAACTGGTCGACAACAGCTTCTACCGGGTCAACACGGGCGAGGGGCGGCATGCGCCGCCGCTCGGTTCGGACAAGCCGTTCTACGCCATGATCGAGGCCCTGGGTTCCGATCATGAGCGCGATCGCGACCTGTTCGAGGCGGTGCTGGCCGATGCGGGCGAGAAGGGCCTGTTCGACGACGCCATCGTCGCGCGTTCGGAAAGGGATCGCGATGCGATCTGGTCTATCCGCGAGGACCTTGAGCACATCGTCCACGACTTTCAGCCGTTCTACGCCTTCGACGTCAGCCTGCCAGTCGGTGAGATGGAAGGCTACATGGCCGAAGTGCGCCGACGGCTGAAGGCGATCTGGCCCGATGGTGGGATCGCGTTCCTGGGGCACGTCGGTGACGGCAATCTGCACATCGCCATCGGTGCTGGAGGCGCAGAGGATCGCGAGCGGGTCGAATCTTGCGTCTACGAGCCTCTGCGCGGGATCGGCGGTTCCGTCTCTGCAGAGCACGGCATCGGGCTCGAAAAGAAGCCATGGCTGCCCATCACGCGCAACCCGATGGAGCGTGGGCTGATGCAGGACATCAAGAAATTGCTTGATCCCAAAGGCATTTTGAACCCCGGCAAGATCTTCGCAGAAGAGCGGCCATGACCATGGCGGCCACAACGGGAGATGAGACGGTGATGATGAAGATTGCACAGATGTCGGACCTGTCGGCAGACAAGCCGCTGCGCGCTTCGCTGGGATCGGACAAGATCCTGGTGTTTCTGGTGGATGGCGCGCCAGTCGTCACCCCCGCGCGCTGCCCGCATGCGCACGGCCCGCTTCACGAGGGCGAGATCTGCGGGACTGTGCTGACCTGCCCCTGGCACGGCTGGAGCTTCGATCTGACGACTGGTGCTTGCGAGGAGGATCCCGATCTTTTCCTCAAGCGATACGACGTTCGGATCGAGGGCGACGACGTGCTGGCGGCGCCGAACGCAGGATGACATGAGCGGCTCTCCACTCGATACCGAGGGCGGTCCGATCGCCCTCCACGGTTACGCGGTCAGCAATTACTTCAACGCGGCGCGTGCGGCGTTGATCGAGGCTGGTGTTGCGTTTTCGGTGGTGCCGACGCGGGCGAGTGGGGACGAGGCGTTTCTGGCGCAGAGTGCGATGGGCAAGATCCCGTTCCTGCGCACGCCTCAAGGCTGCATTGCCGAGACGGTGGCGATCCTCGAGTACATCGAGGATGCGCTGGGCGGCGATCCGCTTTACCCGGCCGATCCGTTTGCACGGGCGCGGGTGCGCCAGGTGATCAATGTCGTGCAGGTCTACGTCGAGGTGCCCTTGCGGGGGCTGTTCCCCGGCGTGTTCATGGGCGGCGTCAATGCACCCGAGGCGATCGCCGGGACACGGAGCGTGGTCGAGCGAGCGATGCGCGCGCTTGGGCGCCTGGTGACGCTCTCGCCGTTTCTGATGGGCGAGGCAATCACCCATGCCGACCTGTTCGCCTACTACGCCTTAGATGTGGGCGAGCGGGTCTGGCAGTTCACTTACGGCACATCGCTGCTCGACAGCGTCGTGGGCCTTCGCGCCTGGCACGCGATGGCTCTGTTGCAAAGATTGGCGGCAGTCAGAGGTAGGCTGTCGCTCTGCGCCGATCAGGCGGCTGCTGCGAAATGGTGGTTGAGCATGCCCATGGCCTCCGTCAGCGCCGAGGGCCCAATGCCAAAAGCTCTCTCCACAAGGCGCACCTCGCCCCTGATGCCGGGCTGCAGGCACCAGGGGCGAGCCTGTCCTTTGCGCAGGGCTCGCATGACTTCGAATCCCTTGATCGTGGCATAGGCCGTGGGGATCGATTTGAAACCGCGCACCGGCTTGATCAGTATCTTGAGCTTTCCGTGATCGGCCTCGATCACGTTATTGAGATACTTCACCTGCCGGTGGGCCGTCTCCCGGTCCAGCTTTCCTTCGCGCTTCAATTCGGTGATCGCTGCACCATAGCTCGGCGCTTTGTCGGTATTGAGCGTGGCAGGCTTTTCCCAGTGCTTCAGGCCTCGCAGGGCCTTGCCCAGGAACCGCTTCGCTGCCTTGGCGCTGCGGGTCGGCGACAGGTAGAAATCGATCGTGTCGCCCCGCTTGTCGACTGCCCGGTACAGGTAGGTCCACTTGCCCCGCACCTTGACGTAGGTTTCATCCAGGCGCCAGCTCGGATCAAAGCCACGCCGCCAGAACCAGCGCAGCCGCTTCTCCATCTCCGGGGCGTAGCACTGGACCCAGCGATAGATCGTCGTATGGTCGACCGAAATGCCGCGTTCCGCCAGCATTTCCTCAAGGTCGCGATAGCTGATCGGATAGCGACAATACCAGCGCACCGCCCACAGGATCACATCACCCTGGAAATGGCGCCACTTGAAATCCGTCATCGTTCCGTCCGTCCAATCTCCGCCAAGCATGCTCAAGCTTCACGATTTTTGCAACAGAGCCCCTCAGAGTGCTCACTGGTAAAGGCGCGCAGATCGATACCACGACGCCATCGGGCCGCATGGTATTCGGCATTTTCGCCACGCTGGCAGAGTTCGAGCGAGACATGATCCGCGAGCGCACCTTGGCCGGTCTTGCCGCTGCCCGTGCGCGTGGCCGCAAAGGCGGCCGCAAGTTCGCCCTCTCGAAGGCACAGGTGCGTCTCGCGCAGGCCGCCATGGCCCAGCGCGACACGTCCGTTTCCGACCTCTGCAAGGAACTCGGAATCGAGCGCGTCACCCTCTATCGCTATGTTGGCCCCAAAGGGGAGCTTCGAGATTACGGCAAGCGCGTCCTCGGGCTTGTCGCGAAATGATGCATGTGGAACGACCGAGCCCGCACCGCCGGTTTGTCCATTGAATAGGACGAGCAATGGTTAGACGTTTTCTCTTCGGTTCGCTTGCCGCGCTGGTGCTTGTATCAGCGACACCCATTCTGGCCCAATCGACCGATCCAACAGGCAAACCATTCGATGCTTCTGCAGCATGGGCTTCGTTCACGAAGTTGCTGCACGAGGAGTATGGCTATTTCGACCGTCCTGGCATCGACGGCGATGCCATCCTTTCCGCGTTTGAACAGCGAGCAAAGGCAGCCCGATCCGACAAGGAATTCATCGACGTACTCCAGCTTGTATCCCACAATTTTGCCGACCCGCATTTCATCGTCGGCCCGTTCGATCTCGATGACTGGGCAATCATTCCCACGTCGTCAGACCTGTTCGGCGTCTACGACGGCGCCGCCTTTCGGATCGAAGATGTGCGAGCAGGCGGTGATGCAATGGCCAAGGGCGTGCCACCAGACGTGACCGTGCTGAGGATCGATGGTCGGACCCCGCGTGCCGCAATCGAGGAAATTACAGGGCGGCCGTTCACAGCGCTGACCGCTCCTCAGATCGGGTTTGCCTTCAACGTGGCGTTGGCGGGCCATCGTCGGCAGCCTCGCACTTTGGAGATACTGGAGGGCCGGCAAAGACGGACGTTCGCACTGGCGGCCACGTCGGATCAAGCCAATCGGGTTGCGGACGGACCTCTCCTCGACGTCCAGCGGGAAGGCGCACTCGGCATCATTCGCGTCAATAATTCGCTCGGCGAACAGGCGTTGATCGGGCAGTTTGCACAAGCGCTGGCGTCCCTCAACGACACCACCACCCTGCTGATTGATCTTCGCAACACTCCCAGTGGAGGTAACACCAGCGTCGCCCGTGGCATCATGGGGCATTTCGTCGATCACGATCGACCCTATCAGATGCACGTCATTCCCTACGAAACACGGGTCCTCGGACCGACGCGCAAATTCGTCGAATTCGTTGCGCCTTACGGCGTTCGCTATCCCGGAAAGGTCTATGTTGCGGGCGGGCGGTGGACCGGCAGCATGGGTGAGGGATTGATGATTGGCTTCGACGCCATCGGCGCCACTACCGTCGGCAGCGATCTCGCCCATCTTCTTGGTGCATTGAGCAATGAGACGATCGAAGGCTCAGCCGCCAAGGTCGATCTCGGCACAGAGCAATTGTTCACCGTAACCGGCCTTCCGCGAGAAGCGTACCACCCTGAAATCCTCATCCGGCGCGCCGAACGCGATAAAGCGCATGATCCAGTGCTGACAGCAATCGCGCGATGATCCACGAGCGGGCTTAGCGTAGGATTCCGCCCCCTCCCGCAAACGCCCCCGCGATGTCCGATCGCTCGGTGGCGCGTCTGGTCAAGCGCTATGCCAGGCTTCAGGGACTCGATCCTGAGGCGTTGGCGGGGCATTCGCTGCGCGCCGGGTTTCTGACCGAGGCGGCGCGCACCCGCGCCTCGCTCGCCAAGATGCAGGAGGTCTCGCGGCACAAGTCGCTGAAAGTCCTGCTCGGCTACGTGCGTTCCGCCGAGCGTTTCGACGATCATGCTGGCGCTGGGTTCCTCTGATAGCCGAACCTGCCGGTGACAGGAATCAGATATTCGCGGCGAAACATCGGATTAACCCTCGTTAGCGATAGCCGCGTTGTGGGACTTTCCTGCCGTTTATGCCGTGAGAGGAAATGGCAGGCTAAGCTGAAACTGGTCTCCTGCCGCACTATATCGGCAAGACCGAACCGATGCTGCGCTCCATCGACCTAGAGGTGTCGCCCGCCGCACGCGAACTGTTCCTGTTGCCCCGTCGCCGCGATCGGGGTGCGTTTGCGATCCGCGCTGTGGCTGACGAGATTATCCGCATTTTCGCCATCGACCAGTCACTCTTCTCAGGTTGCTGACCCGAGCGGCTTCGTCAATCTCCCGCTCGCGAGTTGCAGCCGCCAAAATAGGCCACAGGCGTTTCGTCGAACACGGAGCGAACGGTGGCGATGAAGCTGGATGCCGTCTCGTAGCCGACGAGGTGCCCGGTGACGAGTTCGCCCTGTTCCGCCAGGCGGCGCAGGGCGAACAGGCATCAGCCGCGCGGTCCCTTGAGGCACGCCTCAATGACGGCATCGAGGACCTTCTCGATCTTGTCGAAGCGGTAGGGATCGCCGGCGGCAAGTCTGAGAAAGCGGTCGCGCTGGGCGCTTTTGTTGGCGTCCTTCTGGTCGATCGATCCCTGATATTCGCCGATTTTGGGATCGTAATTCGTCCACCTGATCCGGCAATCCTGTGGGAGCTCGAGATAGCATTCGATCGCCGCAGCTCGGCCGTTGATGTCCGCGACCTGCTCGCCGCCCGGGCCGATCGCCGGGAAATGTCTGAACTCTTCGAGATCGGGGAGCTTGATCGCGTTGACGTCCTTGTATTTTTTCAGGGTCTGCAAGGCGCCGACACCGGCGGCATCATTGTCGAAGATCGCCAGCACGCTCCCGCTTCGCCCGATGCTGCTGAGGCCCTTCATGAAATTCACGAGATTGCCGTGGCCGCCAAAGGGGTAATTCTTCTCCATGTCCGCATAGCTGAGGAAATCGGCAATGCCCGGTCGTAGGATGGAGAAGGCATGGCGGATGATGTCGGTGTCGCTAGTGCCCTCGGTCACCAGCAGATAGCCCGTTCCAGGAGACCCGACCGAAAAGTCCTTTCGTTCGAAATAGCCAGCCTCCACCACAGCCATGAAATCCCATGTCACCATGAGGTCGTGATTTTCGGGGCGTTCCGCGAGAAGGCGCAGGATGTCGTAGGGCTGCAGACGCTCGAGCAGCGTGGTCAAATCCCAGGCGGGGCCCCTGAACTCCCGGTGGTAAGGCGGGCCCTGCAAGCGCTCCTGATAGGCTGCTGGCAGGAGCGCCATTTGATCCCGGGCGCTGTCGTGAGGCGGGATCGCGGTCAGATCAGTTTGACGCACAAGCGCCAGAGCCTCTTCGAATGTCACATCGTGGGGTTCGTCATAGGTCACATAGGGATTGGCGAACCTTTCGGCGATCGCAGGCAGCGTCGCGCCCAGGAATTCGAGCCTTTGGAGGATCGAGCCCAGCGTTGCGGAGAAGACCTCGACCTGCTGGACGCCGAAACCATAGTCACGCTCCACAATCCGGCTATCCTTCGGCAGATAGATCGCGTGATGGGTGGTCGTGTTGAAATTGCCGCTGGTTTCGAGCGTGAAATCGCCGATGCTGAAATCAGAATAGGTGCCCAAATCACAGTCCTTCCCGGGGAATCTCAAGCGAGGGCTCTCCTGCGGCATGGTCGGCAGGCTCTATCACGCCAAGCATGAGGGGCAATTTTCTGCTCTCAAAATCCCAATCCTGAAGGACAGAAAACCATTGGGGAACGGCGTCGCCATAGAGCTGGACGACCTTGCCGTCGTTGACCGTCACCTGCGCGTAATACCGACTAAAAATCCGGCTTGCCCATCCGATGCCTTCCAGATCCCCGTTTTGCCTCTCTTCCGGTTCGGCGATGAACTCCACCCCGATCAGCCGGTCGCCGTCCATCCGGGCAAAAGGGCCTTGGATCTCCCAGTCACCAAAGCGGAAGAGGACTTCGGCAAAACCGGTGTCTCGGGGGTCCGTCAGTTCGGTTTCATGCGAGAACAACCTCACATTTCCGATGGTGAAGTGCGCGATGTCCTCGGTGCCGAGCACGGCGGTATGTGTCGGGCTTGCATCCAGATGCAGGCGGAGAGGGGGCCGGGTCGCAATGATTCTCTCACCGAGGCGAGCAAATTCATTGGCTCGGACAGCTTCTGCCAGCGCCAGACTGATGCCCCCGTTCCGCGTCCGGAAGCGGGCAGGGGAAACCACGGTCCAGATCTCCCAGCCTGACCAGAAGATCGCCAACTTGAGCTCTGTGCCCACCAGTTTCGCATAGTCTTCCAGCGATTCGAGATAGGCCTTCGTCATCTTTGCGCGCTGCGTGAACCGACCCGACGCGCGAACGTTCTTGACCTCAATGAGCCACTGATCCCCGTCTTCCAGCACCACCCGGAAGTCCGGTGCGCGCAATTTCGTTATGCCATGGACGCGCCCTCCATCCTCGCTCTTCAGCAGCCGGTACCGCCCGAAACTCTTGAGCGTTGCCTCGAACAGCCGTTCCGTTCTGGATCCATGGATGAGCGCGTCGTCGGCGAGCGCCGCCTCGAGCCGGGGCCGTGCGTCGGCCATGAACTGGTCCAGCAACTGTGGCGCGGAGAGAGATATCTGATGTTCCCTCGCGAACAAGGCGAGCAAGGCCAGCATATCGAAAGGCTTGGCAGGGGGCGCCGCATTGCCTGACTCATTCATGGATGCCTCCCCTTGCAACAGGCCGATCATGCCAATGGTCTCACTCCCTAGTATCTGGAACATCACGAGAAATTCTTCAATCCCAAGCTGCCGGGTCATCGGCGCCGGCTCCGAAAAAGTCTGGGGCCCTCGCGGCTACGGTTCTGAGAGAGCGGAGCCCCGGAATAGGTTCCGCTACTCGCCTAGCGAGGTCAATCGTTCCCACGAACGGCAGCTTTTCAGCGTTCCCGATCGCGAGGTTCGAAGAGGCAAACGGCAGGTTTCGGCGTCTGCCGCTGGACCGCTTTCCCGATTAGATTCTTGTAAGCCTGTCATTCCGCTTCCGGGGACCGGCTTTCCGTCGCCTGATGGCTGGAAGGGGTGGGGAGCAGACATTGCGCTGCGCGCAATTTCAGAGGTAAGTCGACAGGATGATCGGACGGACCTCCATAATTACGTTGTCGACTGCCTTGGGTGGCATAGTCGCTTTTCCCCCGGTTGGTGAAGCGACAACGCCCTTGGCTATCACTTACGTCTGCAACTCAACCCACGGCAGGCCAGACAGCCCTCTCGTGGCGACTTACGCTGCTGCGAAAGCTATCTTTCTGGCGATAGAGCCGTCGACCAACCCGAACACAGACACGTTGGCGTTTCCAGATATCTTCGTTCGACAAACGGATATGTCATGGGAGGTCTACCGCTGGAATTCTGAGCGCGGAGACCGAGGCAGCCAGCTTGGTATTCGTATCGACAGTTGCAGCGGCGCGATCTCGGATGTTGTGTTTGGAGCGGGACGTTAGTTGCAAACTGCCTAAGTCCGCTCTGGGGCGTAAGCTGCCTTTCCGCCTTCGGGAACGCTTTTTGCGTTCGTGAACGGCAAAGAAGGGTGGTTAGACGACCGTCTGGTTTCTGCTGTTCCACGTCCATAGGCGGACAATTAGAAAGCAAAGAGATAAAGCGAGAGCGATGGCCGTCCCAACAATCGCCCAGAGCTGATGGGAATGGCGTTTATGGAGCCCCGTTGTTTGCGGAAGGCCTTGACGCTTGACCCAAGCGGGAGGGTTCCGGATCATTTGGAATACCAACGGGAGCATGTCCAATGATCCGTCACGCTACTTTGTGTTCTCTGCTTCTTGCCATTCCCACCGTAGGACAGGCGCAAACGCCTGACCCGAAAGCCATGACGCCCATTACGCGGACAATGCACATCAGGCTTACAAAGGACGTCGCGACGATTCCGATCACGCGGGTAAAAGGAGCCATCCTTGTGCCGGCCATGATCGCGGGCAAGCAGGTCAAACTACTGTTCGACAACGGATCCGACGCGAGCGTGATCGATACTTCTTTGGCTCGGGACAACGGCATGGAGCTTACCGAAAGCAAGATTGGGCTGCGAACCGGCTTGTCGGTGATCCCTACGAAGCTGACGCGCGCTGCGCTGATGGTCGGTGACGCGGTCACCATCGACGGAGAATTCTTGGCTGCCGATCTGGGGCCGATGTCCCAAGCGCTCGGTACGCCGGTGGCAGGCGTGTTGGGGGCCGAAGCCCTCAAGGCCTTTATTGTCGTGGTGAACCCGTCGAAAGGTTGGATCGCCATGGGGCTGCCCGGACACGTCGAAACGCGATCCTTCATGAAGACCGACACCAAGGCGCTGGATGCGCAGGCCGCCAAGGCGCTCTTGCCCAAGCTCACGCCAAGAAGCGTTTCGTTCGGCCCCGGGTTTGCGATCAAGGCCACGATCAATGGAAAGCCGGTCAACCTCAAGATCGATTATGGCAGCACCGGCACGGTCGTGCTGCGCGATGAAATCTGGCAGCAGGTGATTCCCGTCGTTTCACGGACAGGTAAGGCGACCAGTTCAACACGGGCAGATGGCCTCGAGATCGGCGGGGAAATTGGCACTGGAGATTTCGAGATCGCCGGGATGGTGGTGCCCAACATGCCGATTGCCAGCAGAGCAGGTTCCGACCGCATCAAAGACGATGGATTACTGGGGCTGGCCATCCTGGGGGCGACGACTACGGTGCTCGATATGCCAAAACAGAGGCTGGTGCTGTTTCCTCCCAATCTGGATGTCAGCGTATCGCCGTCTGGGGCCAAGCCGAAGCCTGCTGCAGACCCTGCTGCCCAAGACAAGTGATGGGCATTTGACCTGACGCAGAAGTCGAACAGGCAGCATCTCTGCTTACAGCACGTACATCTCGAAAACGTTCCTTTTTGACGATCCTATCGGCGGATCGGGTCAGCGACGCAACCCTGCGGCGCGGCGCTTGTCAAAACTGTTCTGGAAACCCGGTTCGCAAAACCGCCTGCCGGCGACGGGTTTGGAGAACTCCACTGGCAGGAAGCGTGAGCACAACGCCCCCGTTTGCAAGCAGCGCTGGATAATGGCGAGCATACTGGCAGCTAAATCGAGCACGATGCCGCCCGCCAGTGGCAGATAGCGTGAGCAGGAAATGTTTCTGTTTGCGAGCAGACGCCGATATGATTGCAAGCGCCTACATATAGGTCTTGGAAATCGGATCAATGGAAACGCGACCATTGCATGTCCGGAGAGTGCAGGTTCGACCGCGCATATTCGCGATTATTTCGCTGAAATGTATGTTGCCAGGGTTTTCGCCGACGCTGGATCCTTTTGCTGCGACGCGGCGACTGCGATCCAATCGCCAGTGGCCTGCATCGCCATACCATCAGCGTCTATCGGCGAGGTGAACGATCCGCTCCAGGCGAGGGCGGCTACAACTAAGAGAAGGGAAGTTCGTCGGTAATTTCCCTCAACTTTCCGCCTGACAATTGATATACCCTCTGAGCGGACAATATTGTCTCGATCCTGTGAGCAACAATTATCCTCGTAACCCCCAACTCGGCAATTGCCGCGTTCACGCGCTTTTCTCGAGCGACGTCCAAATGTGATGTGCCTTCATCAATCACTAAAATGCGTGGATTGCGGTATAGCGCTCTTGCCAACAGAACCCGTTGCTGTTGCCCACCGGATAGAGATGAGCCCATATCACCCACCAATGTATCGTAGCCCATTGGCATTTTCGAAATATCGTCGTGGATATCAACAATCTTGGCGATCTGGATAATATAATCCATACTCGGCTCATCATCGAAGAGCGCAATGTTATCTGAAATTGATCCAGAGAAAAGACTGTCATTCTGGAGAACAGCTGAGGTATGCTTGCGATAGTTTTTATAGCCAAATCTTGATATCGGCTTACCGTCGATCAATACCTCCCCATCATCGGCTTCAACCAGTCCGAGTATGATCTTGATTAATGTCGATTTCCCCCCGCCTGATGGTCCCGTGATTGCGATGTGTTCACCGGGCATAACGTGGAGATCGATACCGGAAAGCACATGTTGGTCGAGTGTACTATATCTGTAGCTGATGCTTCGCAGTTCGATTTCTCCGACCAATGGCAAGGAAGAT